>ERZ772878.1367-NODE-1367-length-12406-cov-2.88973_pt1 | contig 12406 bp, 10 predicted proteins | sample MGYA00580578_ERZ772878 | MGnify/ENA primary metagenome ERZ772878 (study PRJEB29015, sample SAMEA2737686) | human gut metagenome | biome: human gut; feature: human-associated habitat; material: faeces | place: China | collected 2012 ...
TGAATATCGGCTGGTTTTTCTACATCGGCGGCAACGATTCTATGGATACTGTGAGCAAGCTTTCCCGCTACGCAGCCATGATTGGCAGTGACATCCGCATTATCGGAGAGCCGAAGACCATTGACAATGATCTTGTGCATACTGACCACACTCCTGGATTTGGCAGTGCTGCCAGATATGTGGCTTCCACAGTTCGTGAAATCACCCTGGATGCCAATGTTTATGAGAAAAAATCCGTGACCATCGTAGAAATCATGGGACGTCATGCCGGATGGCTCACAGCAGCCAGCGCTCTCGCCCGCAAATATACCGGCGATAACCCGCTTCTTATTTATCTTCCTGAAACAGCCTTCGATACAGAAGAATTTTTGAAAAAAACAGAAGCCTGCTTCGAAAAAAACTGTAATGTTGTTGTCTGCGTTTCCGAAGGCATTCATGATAATAAGGGAACTTTTATCTGCGAATATGACAATTCTGTAGGCACCGATACTTTTGGTCATAAAATGCTGGCAGGCTGCGGCAAATATCTGGAAAACCTGGTGCGAAGCCGACTTGGCGTGAAAGCCCGCTCCATTGAACTGAATGTAAGCCAGCGCTGCAGTGCCTCCATGCTCTCTGACACGGATCGCCAGGAGGCCATTACAGCCGGTATTTTCGGCGTTCAGGCTGCGCTGAAAGGCGAAACTGGAAAAATGGTATCTTTCATCCGTCAGGAGACCTCTAAGGGCGTTTACCAGATGAGATGTGGACTTGAGGATGTCAATGAAATCTGTAATGAGGAGAAAACCGTTCCCCTTTCCTGGATCAGCCAGGACGGTTCTGACGTGACAGAGGATTTCAGCCATTATGCACGTCCGCTGATTCAGGGAAATGTAGAACTGCCTATGGGCGAAGACGGACTTCCTGTCTGCGTATACAGAAAATAGCGTTACCAGTGAACAGTAACAAAATAACCTCGCCGTTCTGAGTTCAGACCCTGCAGAGAATCTCCCTATACGGTATCATGATTTAAACAGGGCGAAACATATTCTACATGTTTTTCTTGTGGCTCACGAAAAAGTAAGAACTCCTTTCTCTATAAGATCAGTTAGAGCGTGTTTAAAAAAGGCTCTAACTGATCTTACAGAACAAAGGAGTTCTTACTTTTTTTATTTTTCACACAATCAGCAAAAATCCATGATTTCTTCTGCCTTATTCTTGATCATTTCCAAACATCTTATGATCTTCTTCCAGTTTCTCCTGAACCTGGCTGTCATAAATTTTCTCTTCTTTTTCCTCATCCCTTGACTTGGGCAGGATCAGGTTCAGACAGACTGCTATGAGCGTTGCCAGCACAACCGGAGATTTTCCGAAAATAGTAGTCACCCATGCAGGAAGTGTGGCAAGTGCTGCATTTGCCTGGGAAACGCCCACACCAAGTGCTGCAGCCAGACCTACAATGGAGGAATTACGGTAATCCATCTCTGCAGAAGCCACCAGCTTCATACCCGTCATAGCAATAGATGCAAATACGGAAACTGTGGCACCACCCAATACGCACTGGGGAATCGTGGTCAGAAGTGCTGAAAATTTCGGCACAAATCCGGCAATTCCAAGGAACGCAGCTGCCAGTCCCAGAACCCAGCGGTTGATAACCTTGGTCGTGGTAACAATACCAACGTTCTGGCTGTATGTTGCAGTTGGAAGTCCTCCGAACAGGGCTCCAAGAATATTGGTAATACCATAAGCTACAATACCACCCTGAAGCTCTGAATCCTTGGGAGTCCGGTTCATAGCACCGATGGTAGTTGCAGAGTAGTCACCAATTGCCTGAATCGAGTTAATTGCAAAAAGCAGTCCGATGGCTACACATGCAGAAATCTCAAAATGCACTCCGAAGTGCAACGGCTGTGGTACCTGGAACACACTTGCCTTACCCACGCTTGAAAGATCCACCATTCCGAATGGAATGGATACCACATATCCGGCCAGCATACCAATCAGAATAGAAGAAAGCTTCCAGATTCCTTTTCCAAAGTGGTTCAGGACTGTTACCACTGCAAGGGTAAAGAAAGCCACCAGCCAGTTCTGCCAGGAGCCATAATCCGGATTAGAGGTTCCACCAGCCATGTAGTTAATTGCAGTGGGATACAGGGAAAGTCCGATGGTAAATACCACTGTTCCTGTGATCAGAGGCGGAAAAAATACCCTGATCTTTTTTACCATAATTCCCATGATAACGGCAACAACACCGCCTACAATCTGGGCTCCCAAAATGGTGTCGATTCCATACCCGTCCGCAATGGCCTGCATACTTGGATAAAAGTGTCCGGGAGAAAACATAATGATGGGAAGTCCTGAACCAATCCTGTACTTCTTCCCAATGGGAAAAAGCTGGAGTAAAGTAGACAGCGCAGCAACTACCAGAGCTGCCTGAATAAGAATGACCTGATCCTTATTCTCAAGCCCTGCTGCGCCTGCCACAATAATGGCAGGGGTGACACATCCCACGATCATTGCAACAACATGCTGCAACGCAAGAGGAAGGGCTTCCTGTATCCGCGGGATACCATCCGTTTCAAAAATACTGCCTCTCTTCATAATATTTTCCTGCTTTCTTTTGTTTTATACAGTATACCAAATAAGGCGTACAAAAACAATTAGGTTGGCTCAAAATATTTGGATGTAATATTCACAAAAAAGCCAGCCTTTTTTTGTAAACATTTATCTGTTTCGTTTTTTAATCTTATGCCAGTTCTTTTTTCATGGTTAAAATATTCTGTCCGTCAACGTATTCATAAGAAAGCTCATCCATGGTTTTCTTCACCAGGAAAATTCCAAGTCCGCCAATTTCTCTGTCTTCAATGTCCAGTGTAATGTCCGGATCTTTGCTTTCCAGTGGATTATAAGGGATTCCCTGGTCTATGAAGGTCAATGTGATTTTCGGCGGATTATCTTCCATTTCAATTTGTATCGTGGCATTTCCGCTGCCCTTCCCATAAGCATAATAAGCAATGTTTCCAAATATCTCATCTATAGCAACATCCAGCTGCATCTGAACCTTCAACGGACATTCCTTTTCTTCCAGCACTTCATTTACAAATTCCGTAACTTTATCCACATTCTCTATCTTTGATTCCACTGTAATACTTTTCAAATTTCACAGCTCCTTTCCCATACGCTACCAAGGCTTCTGTTGCCATCCCGCCTGGTAACCATACCTTTTTTCCTGCACTATGTAAAAAAGAATCCTGCACAAAATACAGAATTCCTTTATTAAATGCGCGCTGAACCGGTTCCTCACATGGTAAGTTCTCTGACCACTCCTAAAACCTGCCAGACCTGCAGCGCGTGTCACTCTATTGTTAAAATATCCGTAAACCCTGTAATCTCAAAGACTTCCTTTACAACATCTCCCACATGGATCAGTTTCATACTTCCTTTTTTATTCATAACCTTCTGCAATTTCAAAAGCACACGCAGACCAGCAGATGAAATGTACTCAAGATCTGCAAAGTCAAGCACCAGTTCTTGTGTATCTGCCAGTTCCTTCTCTGCAAAAACATCCAATTCAGGAGCTGTGGTTGTGTCCAGTCTTCCTGACAACATTACAGTATCTTTTGTTCCTTCATTTTTCTTTTCAATCTTCAGGCTCATATTCTTCTCCTTTTAAATCGGATTATTTTCACAGCTTTTCTCTTATGTCTATCAATTACTCTGATAAAACATTCTTCGTAAGGTTTTCACCGTATTTTATGGGTTTATTATACAAAGAATCAATATTTTGTGTCAAGTTTTATCAAGGATTTTTATCACGCCAATAACTCAAATGTATGATAAAGATCCATTCTCCCGAATCCCCAGTCCCGATTGGGATACTGCATCCGTTCTTCACGCTCCGCCCCTCGTGTAATATAATTTTTCACGCTCGAGCCGGTAAAATAGGGTTGATTCCCACGTATCACCGCCCATTCGAACAAAAGTGCAGCCGCACCGGCAGTCTGAGCGGCAGAAAGGCTGGTGCCGGAGGCATTTCCGTAAAGACCGTTTAACAGTGGTACCCGGATCTGGACACCTGGGGCTGCTACCTGTGGAACTACATTTCCATCTGGCATAAAGCCTCTGCTTGCCTGGACATACAGGCTGTTGTCACGATACTGGTAAGCAGTCACGGTAATACTCTCCAGTGAATCTCCAGGTGCCGTCACTGTATTATAAGGCGATGGTTCCAGAAAATAGGTTTCCTCCGAAATCAGCCCCTGAACCGGCAGCCACATATGAAATCCTACATTCTGCCCATCTCTTCCTCTAACAAAAATACGCCAGATTCCAGGTACCGGCTGGATAAATTGAAAATATACCAGCGTATATCCGGTCTGCCTCTCAATAGAAACATAATTTACCTTCACCCTTGTTTCCACAAAGACAAAAGATAATTCCTGCGTCACCGCCCCCAGTGAAGCGCTGATATCCAGAATTTCCCCTGTAGGAGACTGCAAAGAAAGATTATAAATTTCTGGCGGCTCGCCCCAGAATTCCATGGTAAATCCTGGCTCCTTGTTTCCAACGCGAAGCTCCGCCAATGCCTGGTTTTCTCTCTCTGTAAGGCGGCCTGCGTAATGATGTCTTGCCGCTCCCTCATTTCCAGCTGCAACAGAAACTGAGATCAGCGAATACTGGGAAATATAATCCACATAAAGACTCAGTGGATTTTTCCCGATATGTGCTCCCTGGCTGCTGCCAATTCCAAGGCACAGAGAAAGAGGTATTCTTCTGTCATTCGCAATTCGCACTGCAAAATCCATTCCCATCATAATGTCATTTTCCTGGAAAAGCTCCGCTTCTGCAGGGAAAAGATAGAACTCCCGGAGATATTTTTTCGCAGGCTTCACTTTCACAATGATCAGTATGGCTTCTGGTGCGGCTCCAGAAAAATTCTCCTCAGGAAAATAATTTCCAGCTGCTATAGCAGCCATTCTGGTTCCATGGCCATCCGTATCCACAGAGGGCACAATTTCCAGAGGATTTCCGGAAGCCAGTGCCTGATCAATATCCTTTTTCCAGAAGACACGACCATAAGGTACTTCCTTCCCGTCTCCCTGTAAGGTCTGGTCCCAGATACAGAGGATTCTGCTGCCCATTTCGTTCTGAAAAACCGGATTCCGATAGTCAATTCCGGAATCCACAACCGCAACAGCTGTTCCGCTTCCTTTCAGCTGAAGGTAGGGATGTTCCTGAAGCCGGGTAATTCCGGAAGCACTAAGGCCTCCAAGATCCATATGCGTATAACATTTTGGAATAGAACTGTAGGAATACGTATTGATATTCCACCTTCCAATTTCTGTCAAGGGTGCATAAACTACCCCGTAAATTCCGTTTATTTTCTGAAAACTAAAACCTGGGACATCGCCCAGGTCTTCCTGAAAATCGTCCATATATTTTACAATAAAATCCGCATACATCTCGTTCTGTGCCGGTGAAACTGACTCCTGCATACTCAAATTGCCCGCGTCTTTATTTCCCATAACTGCCCCTTAAAGCTTTTTCATTTAAGAGTATGCTTTATTTTTCATTTCAATGACTTAAAGCCTGTTTGAAAAATCATTCCTGCAATCTGCACGCCCCACTTTGCGGGAGATTTCACCCGAATTCGGTTGTCGTAGCCCGCTACGACGCCCTCATCCGGGCAAAATCTCCCACAAATTGTGACGCACATCTTGCAGAAAGCCTTTTTCAAACACGCTCTAGAGCGTGTTTCCTCTGTACCAGAAGCACAATTCCTGCCAAAAATGTAAAGACTGAAATAAACTGCGACGTAGAAAGCACTCCCACACTTCCTCTTGCCAGATCTCCGCGAAAAAACTCTAGCACAAATCTTCCTGCACTATAAAAAATCAGATATGCCGCCGCTGTCTCTCCATCTTTTTTCTGGCTTCTCAAAATCAGGAGTAACAAACCATAATGAAGAAAGTCAAGAATACTGGAATAAATCTGCGTAGGAACCAGCGCCACCCCATTTGGTGCAAAAGCAGACGTATGAAACGTAATGGAAAAAGCACCGGACGTTTCTTTTCCGTAACAGCATCCTGCCAGCAGACACCCAATTCTTCCAAATCCCTGTGCAAGTGCTACAGAAGGCATTAACGTATCAAAAAACTTCAGAAAATTCAGTTTTTTTACCCTGCAATATACATACGCCGTGAAAATTCCACCAACAATTCCACCAAATACCACAAAGCCATCGGTCAGAGTAGCACTCAGGAACCCCGGATTTTCCAGGATACTTTTCCATTCTGTAATCCAATACAGGATCTTGGCGCCCAGGAATCCTCCCACTACGCACCATACCACCAGATAAAAAACGTGTTCATATGGCAGTTTCCGCTTTTTTGCCCTGTATTCTCCGGTAAAATAAGCTGCCAGAATTCCAATGGCGATCATCAGCCCGTACCCATAGATCGTAAATGGACCAATCCGCAGAAGTTCATTTTTCATAAATTATTCTCTCCACTCAAAACCATTTTTTCCAGAACCTTAAAAGTTCCTTGTTTGCATGATCATTTTTAGGACTTTCCATACTCTTATCCGGATCACATTCCCCGCAGATATCCACCTGCAGGATTTTTCCATTCTCTTTTTCAAAATGAGAGCACAATGCCAGAAGTACTTTCAGCATCTCTTCTAAAGTCATATCCCCCTGGCTCCAGGTAGTGGCTGCTTCCTCCGGGCAGAGCACATCCTTATCAATAGAGACATACAGCGGTATATTTGCAGGAATTTCCAAGCTTCTGATCAATTCTTCCTCAGAACCTTTTTTCTCAGCCATATGCGACCTTGCCTCAGCCAGCCTCTCCCTGGATAAAAAATGCACTCTGTCCTTAAAGGGTTCTTCCACCTGCCCGTACGCTTCCTCATCCGGCCCAATCAGCCAGACCTCCTGAAGCTTTTGTACCTCTTCCAGTGCACTTGCAATCCAGCCCCCGCAGGACAAAAGCCCTCCGAAAGCAGGAAGCTGCATGTCTGTATGATTGTCAAATACCAGCAGGTTGAAGGGCTCCTTCACCCGCCCGATCCCGATTCTGCTCATATAATGATAATTTCCGGAATCCATAAAATAAATTCCAGAAACCGGATATTTTTCCATTCGTTCCAGAATCTGCGCCTGGGCATCTCCATCGCAATAGCAGTTGGTTCCTGAAATATCACTCAGGTCTATCCAGGAAATCTGCTCTCCCTCATAGAACTGCTCTTCCTGGTAAATTCCAGAAAAATCCATGATCACAATGTTCCGCTTCAATCCTTCCATTCCTCCAGAATTTCCTCTTCTTCCGGCTTCTGACTTGCCTGTTCTTCCTGATCCGCCTGCTCTTCCTGATTGGTCTGCTCTTCCTGATTGGTCTGCTCTTCCTGATTGGTCTGCTCTTCCTGATCTGTCTGCTCTTCCTGAGCACCTGTATTTTCAGCACAAGATTCGACTGTCGCAGTGTCAACCTTCTTCGCAGGTTCAAAACCTGAGTCCGGTGTTTCAGCATCTTTCACAGCCACATCAACATCTGTCACTTTATCCTCTTTCTTTCCATCACCAGCTGATCCATCCTGAATCTCTTTTTTCAGCCCGTGTTTCAGAATCAGATAAAAAATAATATCCAGCACTCCGTTCGCTACAAAAATACATCCTGAAATCTGCACGGTCATCTTGATTTCAGAAAATGGATTTACAAGGATCAACACTCCAAGTCCTATAAAAATCAGACTTTCAACCAGAAATGCCTTCCAAACGCCCTGCCCGCGCTTCTTCAGTTTCATACTGCCGCGCATCATCCAGATGCTGTCTACCAAAATAAAAGCTCCCAGCATAAGAGTCAGCAGTTTCACAACCACAGTTGGATTCATAAACAAAAAGATACCGATCACCAACACGATCACACCGGAAAAAAGATCCAATATGGTAGAATTATCCTTTTCCAGAACAAAGATTAGAATGTGATAAACACCGGCCCCGATCAGAACCAGCCCAAATACCACCTTGCACAGAACATTCACCGTTTCTACAGGCATCAATGCCAGACACAGTCCAAAAAGAATATAAAATACAGATGTTGGAATCTGTCCTCTTAAAATTTTGCTTTTCTTCTCATCCATCATTTAACAACCTCCTGCTATCCTCCGGTTCTTTTTGGACAGTATAAACCTTTTCGTGAAATTCGTCCACAAAAAGCCGGAAAAAGAGTGCAATTTCCTATATAAAAAATCCATTTTTATACTTGAAGTTTTTCCTTGTGGTATTATAATAAATGTCGAAGGAAAATGAATTATGTCGTAACTGTTCATACAGGGAACAGTTCCATTATATCTAATTTTTTATCGGAGAATTAAATTTTGAAAAATATTAAAGACAACAAAACCATTCTTGCCGTTATCCCAGCTGTCGTAGTGCTGGCTGCAGGGGTAGCTTTTTTTTGCTCTCGTTCAGGCAATACTGACAAACAATGTCAGGAAACAGTTGAACGTCTTCAGAAGCTTGAAACAGCCGATATCTCCAGTATAGAGGATGCGATCCGTGCACTTTCCGAGAAAGAAAAGCCCACCGGATCGGACTCAGAGGAGGGTGTTCTTGGCGATATTCTCACAGATGTACAAATTAAACAGGCATTTCAGGGAACTGTTATTGTAGGAGACTCTATTACAGAATCAATTGCAGAATATGGTTTTCTTGACACCAGTATTGTAGTTGCCAAGCTGGGACTTCGTATTGACGATGCAGATGACCAGATCAATACCGCCATCAGTCTGAATCCAAGCGTATTTTTCCTGTCCTTTGGAGCAAATGACCTGGAAATTTACAATGGTGATTCCTCTGCTTTTATTGACGCCTACCGTGTGAAAGTGAAACAGATCCAGAACGCACTTCCTGATACTGCCATTTACATCAACAGCATTCTTCCCATCCAGCAAAGCGCCATTGACCAAAATCCTGCTCTTGCTTATTATGACAGCTTTAATCAGGCACTCAGGGACTTTTGTGACGAAATGGGATGCACTTTTATAGACGATACATTCCTTGTAGACGAAAGCATGTATGAGCCGGATGGTGAGCATATGGTTTACAATTACTACCCCAAATGGCTTACTTATATGGCAGAAAGGGCAGGTCTCGTATGAAGCTGAATACCAAACGAAATATCCTCTCAGATTTTTCTGGCAAACTGAGCGGCAATCTGAAGAAAAATAAACATCAGGGAACCAGCATCCTTTCTGATTTCAAGCTTACCGGTTCCCTTATCTTAAAATCCGTCATGGTAATTTTCCTGGTTGTCTATCTGGGACGCCTCTATGTATCCGACTACGCAGCAGACGTATCCATGGACAAAATATCTGCTGCCCTTGAACAGGTTTCCGGTGTAACGGACCTTAGTGAGCCAGGGGTTTCCGGTCTTCGCCGTTTTTATCAGATAGATGAGAATGACATAGACAGCTACTTTTTCCGTAAAGCAGCCTCCCCGATGTCTGTAGACGAAGTTCTGGTAGTTAAGGCTAATTCTTCTTCTGAGGCAAGCGCCTATTTAGAAGCAGCTCAGGCTCATCTTGAAAGTCAGAAGAACATTTTCGAAGGCTATGGAACTGATCAGATGGCACTTCTCGGAGAAGCTTCTGTAGAAAAGCGCGGTGCCTATGTCTGGTATTTCTGCGGTGAAAACGCCCAGGAACTTCGCCAGGCTTTATTATCCATGATATAGGAGAATTGACGTTATGGTATTTAACAGTGTAATTTTTATATTTTGTTTTCTTCCCATATTTCTGCTGATCTACTATTTCGTGCCGGCCAGGGCCCGTAATCCGGTACTTTTCGCAGGAAGCCTTTTCTTTTATGCATGGGGAGATCCTACCTATCTGGTTCTTATGCTGTTTTCCAGCTTTTTCAATTATTACATGGGCAAAGAGCTTGGGAAAATAACCGATGAAGATCCGTCCCGCAAGCGAAACCTTATTTTCGCAGTAGTGATCAACCTTCTGATCCTGGGATTTTTCAAATACTGGGGATTTCTTCTTGATACCGTCAGCGGTGTCACAGGACTGAAGCTTACCTATCCGCAGCTTGCATTGCCTATCGGACTTTCTTTCTATACCTTTAAGAACCTGTCCTACATCCTGGACATCTATATGGGAAAAACAGAACCCTGTAAAGGATTTTTTCCATATGCCGTATACAGCACCATGTTTCCGCACATGACAGCCGGACCCATTGTCCGCTACACTGACATTTCGGAATCCATCAGCCGCCGCAGTATAAACACAACGCGCCTCGGTGCAGGTGCAGAGCTCTTTATCAAGGGGCTTTCCAAGAAGGTTCTCCTTGCAGACAATCTTTCCGCTCTGTACACCACCCTTCAGTCTTCCGGTACTACCTCTTTTGTGGGAACCTGGCTTGCCATTGGCGCATATACACTGGAGCTGTATTTCGATTTCAGCGGATATTCCGATATGGCCATCGGTCTTGGACAAATGCTGGGCTTCAATTTCAACAAGAACTTTGATTATCCTTACATTTCCACCAGCGTCTCTGAATTCTGGCGCCGCTGGCATATTTCTCTCGGAAGCTGGTTCCGTGATTACATCTACATCCCACTGGGAGGCAACCGTGTTTCCACAGGCCGACATATCCGCAACATCCTTGTGGTATGGGCACTTACCGGTCTCTGGCATGGCGCCAGCTGGAACTTTGTGTTCTGGGGTGTTTACTACGGTCTCCTTCTTCTGGCAGAGAAATTCCTTCTTGGACGTTTTCTTGAGAAAGCACCTGTCTGGCTTCGCAATTTATATACCATGTTTGCCGTGATCATCGGCTGGGTATTTTTCAGCCAGACCACACCTGCAGCCATAGGAAAAATGCTGGGAGCCATGTTTGGATTGGGAGCTTCCTGCTTCGCAGACCGTGCCTCCCTGTATGCATTGAAATCCGGACTGATCCTGATGATCATTTCCGTGATCAGCTGCCGTCCGGGGCTTTACCAGTATTTCAAGCGCCTTGCAAGACGCAATACTTACCTTGCCGCAGTGATAAACGCAATCCTGTTTTTCCTCTGTATTGCGTATATGATCTACAGTTCCTACACACCATTTATGTATCAGCAGTTCTAGAGCGTGTCTGAAAAAGTTCTGAACTGATACCGTATTAATTGGAGGACCCATGAAAAAGAAACCAAACGGATACCGCTATTTTTATCACCTGACCGGATGCCTTTTCGGAATCTTCATCCTGGCAGTACTGATAATCAATTTTTTAGTTCCGGACCGGGGCTTTTCCCAGAAGGAAAACCGTGTGCTGGCCTCCCGTCCGGCTATCAGCGTTTCACAGCTCACATCCGGCAAATTTGCTGACGGTTATGAAACCTATGTAAATGACCAGTTTTTTCTTCGTGACTGGTGGATCACACTGCGCGCCACAGCCCAGCGTATCCTTGGAAATACTGAGGAAAACGGTGTTTTTCTTGGCAAAAGCGGCTACCTGATGGAGGATTTTACAGCACCCTCCCAGGAACGTCTGAACCGTACCGTAAACGCTATGACAGATTTTGCAGCAAGGCATTCTGATCTTCCCCAGTATGCGCTGATCGCGCCAAATGCCGTGAATATCCTTTCAGATAAGCTCCCTGCCCTGGCTGCTGCCACTGACCAGAATCCTTATCTGGACGCAACTGCCGCTGCTCTTGAAAAGGCAGGTGTCACTTTCGTGGATGTGCGTGACACCCTTTCCCAGCACAAGGATGACGGAATTTATTACCACACAGACCACCACTGGACTACTCAGGGAGCTTACTTCGCTTATATGCAGCTTGCAAAGGTACTTGGAATTGATTCTTCTTCCATCTCCTACGACAAGCTCCCGGTTTCCATGAGCTTCCAGGGAACCCTTTCCGCAAAAAGCGGTTTCCGTGCTTCTGAGAAAGAGGAAATGGATGTCTTTCTTCCAAGAGATGACTCGGTTCCTTCCTCTGTTGTAAATTATGTAGACGAACAGAAAAAAACAGCCAGCTTTTACGATACCAGCAAGCTGGAAACCAGAGACAAATACGCCATGTTCTTTAACGGAAACCATGGCAAGGTTGTGATCACCACCCCTACAGAGGAAAACCGTACCTTACTTGTGATCAAAGACTCCTACGCAAACAGCCTGATCCCTTTCCTGGCGCCTTACTACCGCAAGATTGTTGTGGTAGACCCTCGTTATTTCTATGACGATCTGGAAGAACTGATGCAGGTAGAGGAAATTCAGGAAGTACTTTATCTGTATAATGCAAATACATTCTATTCAGATACTTCCCTGGAGCTTGCACTTATGCCTCAGAGCAGTACAGATTCCACACCTGACAGCATTGAAACAGATAACACAGATACTACTTCTGCTTCTTCTGCCAACGCTTCTGCT
>ERZ772878.1391-NODE-1391-length-12228-cov-3.21359_pt1 | contig 12228 bp, 7 predicted proteins | sample MGYA00580578_ERZ772878 | MGnify/ENA primary metagenome ERZ772878 (study PRJEB29015, sample SAMEA2737686) | human gut metagenome | biome: human gut; feature: human-associated habitat; material: faeces | place: China | collected 2012 ...
CCCCTTCCGGAAAACCACCGGAACGAAAATAATCATTGAATATACGCTTTATTTCTGCCCGGCTCTCTGTTGCAAACAAAGAATTCTCTGTAACTTCAACCCCATTAGCATAAAGAAACTCTTTAAAATCATAAGGGTATACATGTACTGTAATGTATCGTCCCCCCAAAGTGGTAGCTACATCCTGACTAAGCATTTTAGCATTGCTTCCTGTCACATAAGCCCTATATTTATTATCAGCCAATCGCCGAACAAACTTGTCCCAACCATCAATATTCTGAATTTCATCCAAGAAAAGCATCGGCCTGTCTGTTGACATCTCGGCATGTACTTCCAGTATGAGATTTAAATCTGCCGCCGTCATCAAAGTTCACATATAGCATTTCATTCCAAGTATGCCCATTATGCAAAAGTTCCTGTATCCGTTGATAAAGTAAAAATGATTTTCCTGCTCGCCGGATACCTACAAATACATAATTTCCAAACTCTTCAAACTGAAAGCTACGAGGTATAACTTGATGTTTGACCACCTCATTTCTATTATCTAATAGAACTTCTTTTAGTATTTCTCTTCTAATCATATTTCAAGATATTGTTCTAACCACTGAACAAATATAATCTAATTCTGTTCAATTAACAAGACAATATTGCTTTTTATTCAACTATTCGTCGATTTCCGGCTCTTCTATGTCGTATTCTGTTTGTTCCAGTTCCCGGTCTGCTTTCTTCATATTTTTCGTTAGCATACTTTCGGGCATATAATATTTAAAAGGTATGCGGGTACACTTTGTCTTCTTCAGTTCCCTGCTGAATTTTGAGTTTGCCACAAAATATACGCGTGAAATAGCAACTTTCCCCGGCGTTACCTGTTCGGGCAGCACACATCCCTGACTGGTCAGTGCCGTTTGAAAGGTTCCCAATCCCTCAATGGTCACCGAATGACCGGAAGAAAGCAGGTCTTGAATACTTTCAACCAACTCCGACAGGATTCCTTCTATCTGTCCACGATGAAAGCCTGTTGTCTTTGCCATCCGTACTGCAAGTTCTTTATTTTTCACTCCTCCTCTTCGCTGCATTTTACTAGGTACACCATACCATAACTCTTTCCGTTCTCCGGATGATAAATCCGCTTTCTTTCTCACTACATAAGGGATAGACATAATCTTACGCTCCTTTCTTTTTAAGTTAGTTATCATAATTTGTACGACACCCGGGTGTCATGCATACTGAGACCCGGGTGTCGAACACAACAACACCCGGGTGTCGTACAGCACGAGACCCGGGTGTCATACAAGTTTTTCTTGCTACAAAATTAAGTCTTTATTATAGGAAAACAAAGGAATTCTTCTATATTTGTGCATCCCTACATTATACTAAAGAAAAACATAGAACTATGATTAAGATTCTTCTATTGATAGACTATTCAAGCGAATTTGACAGGAAACTGCTACGGGGACTTGTCCAATACTCCAAAGAAAACGGCCCCTGGCTCTTTTATCGGCTACCTTCTTATTATAGCGCGATGTATGGGGAACAAGGTATTCTGAAATGGGCGAAAGAATGGAAAGCGGATGCCATTATTGGTCAATGGAATAACGACACGATCGATTTGCAGAAAGAGTTGAATATTCCGGTAGTGCTACAAAACTATCATCACCGAAGTGTTACTTACTCCAACCTGACAGGTGATTATAAAGGTACGGGAAGAATGGCAGCCCAGTTTTTTGCCAAAAGAATGTTTCGCAATTTTGCTTATTTCGGTGTTAAAGGAGTCGTATGGTCTGACGAACGCTGCGAAGGTTATCGGCAGGAGGTAAAACGTATCGGAGGCGAATTTTTCAGTTTCGAATCGGATAAGCAGGAAGACGAGATAAGAATGGAAGTAAGCCAGTGGTTGCAGCAACTCCCCAAGCCAGTCGCTCTATTTTGTTGTGATGATGCGCACGCCCTGTTCATTTCTGAAACTTGCCGGATGAACAACATTCATATCCCGGAAGAAATCGCTCTATTGGGTGTAGATAACGACGAACTAATGTGTAATATTTCCGACCCGCCTATTTCATCCATAGAGCTTGAAGTAGAAAGAGGAGGCTATTCTATCGGCAGGCTCATCCACCAGCAAATAAAGAAGGAACATGAAGGCACTTTCAATATTGTTATCAACCCCATCCGCATCGAACTACGCCAATCAACAGAGAAACACAATATTAAAGACCCTTATATTCTCGAAGTGGTGAAATATATAGATTCACATTACAGTTCCGACCTGACGATAGAATCTTTGCTTGCCAACATTCCGTTATCCCGCAGAAACTTTGAGGTGAAATTCAAGAATGCGATGAATACTTCTATATATCAGTATATTCTGAATTGTCGTTGTAACCATCTGGCAGATTTATTACTCACGACAGATCGTCCATTGGCCGATTTAGCAATAGAGGTGGGGTTCAAAGATTATAATAATATCTCGCGTGTCTTTAAAAAATATAAAGGTTGTTCACCTCTGGAATATCGCCAAAAGAAGACTAGTCATATTTAATTTTCGTTTTTTGAATAGTACTTTTCGTTTTTACTATAAAAACTATTATAGAAACAACCTACTTTTGCCATAAAAGTTAATACTCTCTCAAAGTAACGAAGAATGTATTAGCTATACCCAATCTTTGTTATATCCTTAAATAAATATACTATATATAATTTCTAAAATGTCAAGTACCATTCAAAAACAATGCAAAAGGAAAATGCAGCTAACAATAAAGTTCAGATTTTCCAAACAGTTTTTTATATACTATATAATTATCTGCATAGGGTTCTGCACTGCTAGTTGTACAGAGAATAAACAAACTAATTCACTACAATATAATACAAAAGCATGGAATAAAATAAAAGATTATTTCAATCCGCCAGTGATATATAAAGATAATTATGGAAATTATCGTTCCCCTCTGTTACTGAATAATGGAGACACTATCAAGAATGTAAATGATTGGAATAAAAAACGAAAAGAAATAAAGGACACATGGATGAATTTAATGGGGAAATGGCCTCCTATAATTAAAAATCAAAAATTTGAAATATTAGATACGCTTAAACGTGAGAACTTCTATCAATATCGTGTCCGCTTCTATTGGGTTCCTAATGAACAAACAGAGGGGTATTTACTAATCCCTGATAAGAGAGGGAAGAAGCCTGCTATTATTTCTGTTTTTTATGAACCTGAAACTGCCATTGGAATCGGTGGAAAGCCTAATCGTGACTTCGCTTATCAACTTACTAAAAGAGGATTTATCACCCTGTCATTAGGAACAACCCAAACAACAAAAGAAAAAACATACTCCATATATTATCCGACGATCAATAATGCTTCTCTACAACCTCTATCAGCATTAGCCTATGCAGCTGCCAATGCATGGGAAGCATTAGCCAAAGTCCCTGATGTAGACTCAACTAAAATTGGCATTGTCGGACATTCATATGGAGGGAAATGGGCAATGTTTGCATCTTGCCTCTACGACAAATTTGCATGCGCTGCATGGAGTGACCCGGGTATTGTTTTTGATGAAACAAAAGGGGGATACATCAACTATTGGGAACCTTGGTATCTTGGCTATTACCCTCCGCCCTGGAAAGATACCTGGAACAAAAACGGATATACTAAAGCAAAAGGAATTTATTCGCAGTTACGTAAAAATGGGCATGATTTACATGAAATTCATGCACTTATGGCTCCCCGCCCTTTTCTTGTTTCCGGAGGCTTCTCTGACAGACCTGAAAGATGGATACCTCTAAATCATACAATACTCATTAATCGAATTCTAGGGTATGAAAACAGGGTAGCGATGACCAATAGAGCGAAACATGATCCTGATCCCGAATCAAATGAAATCCTTTACAATTTCTTCGAGTGGTATTTATGTCCCACTAATTGACAAAAAACATTACATAATAAAAAATATCTTATGAAAAACTCAAAAATTAATTGCAGAGCCACTATCAATCGATTCATTTTGCTCTCTCTCACTTTATGCTATATTTTCACAGCATATTGTAGTAATAAGGAACAGGAAATAAAACAATTTCTCATTTATGATGCTATGTCATACATCGGCAAACCAGACTTAAGTCACTATGGTCTTCAGCCTGTTTATCTAATGTATGAAGTAACCTTGACAAAAAAACACTCCGATCATTCTTCAAAAGTCATACTTGACTTCAACAAAATCGAGAAACAAGCCAAACTTGCATCCTTATTTCCGAGAACTATGATTTCAACGGATATAGAACAATGGTATTACGAGCCTTCACTTACAGACCAGGAAATAGAACAAAGATTCGACACATTATTTAGTTACTTTAGACAAAAAATTTCACCAAACATAACAATCGGCAACTATGGAGCCGCTCCTACAGCCTTATGTGTACACCGATACTACCATTCCAAAATGTCAGAAGATAGTATATTGATGACTTGGCGAAAAAGCAATAAAAAACGTTGGGCTGCACTCAAATACGCAGATGTAGCTCAACCCTCTCTTTACATTGCCGAGCCTAATATCGAATCTTGGATAAAAGATCTGCAAATAACAGTAAAAGAAATAAAAAAACACTACCCTAATAAAAAAATTATAGCATATATTTGGCCCCAATACTATGATAAAAAAGATAGTCCATATTATAAACAATTCATTTCCCCCCACATTTGGAAACAAATGCTAGAGGCTACTTATACATATTGTGATGGAAGCATCATATGGTCAAGTAGAACAGATGAAAATGATCAATCAGTATTCTGGGAGGATCTTCGGGTGCAACAAATCTGGGAAGTAACAAAACATTTTATCCATTCCCACAAAAGACAGATTGTGTTTCCTGAAAAAGAAAACTTGTCTATATTGACTTCTACTCCACAAAAATTCAATATATATTTAAACACAAATCATCCCCAATTAGCCCAATATGGAGTTCAGACGATACAAATGATTAATGAAAAAGATTTGGGAAACTGTAGCAATGAAACTTTTGTTCTTGATGTAGACAAAGTGAAACAACTTGCCATACAAACTCCAAAATCCTCCAATACGCCTATATGTATTGCACCGATTAATAAAAAGAGTGATACATCAGATTATCAAGAAATTTACAAGCTATTAAAAAAAGACAATGGTAATCAAATATGGCAAATACCCTCCACAAGTTTAGGTAAACTAAGGCTTCATAATTCAAATATGCATGTCAACATGGGAAGTTGGGCAATAAATACAATGAATTCTCCGCAAGAGCCGGAAAAATTCACAGATGCCATTATCATAAATGCCCCTATCGTTGATAATGACACAATCACTTGGAAGAAAGAATTATACATTACTATAAAAGAAGCACAATTCAAATCTGAAGGAAAACCAATATATGTATATTTGCCAACCGCCTCGCTTAATAACAATCATACAATAAAAGCAACGGAATGGAAAACTGCATTGAAAACCGCCCACCAATGGTGTAACGGTATAATAATACATGATATAAACAACAATCTACCTGACACGAATACAGCAATATGGCAAGAAACTTTAAAATTCATAAGAGAAATGAAGAATACAGTAGATTAAACTTACGTTTTTTGAGGACTAGTCTGCGTAAAATCAAATCGACACCTTGACATATCAAGCTATATTTGCACTATTAGGATATCCAATCAATAAACTGCAATGCCAAATTTAAATTTAATACAAGATGAAAATGAAACTATTGAAAAGCAAAATTCTGCGAGATGCATCACGAATAAAATTTTTACCGATATGCATCTTTATGTTCTTTTTCCTTTTTACTCCCTTTGTTTATTCCCAGAGTAGAAAGCAAATAACAGGAAGCGTACAAGATGTTCAAGGAAACCCTCTTATTGGAGTTAGTATCTTGGAAACCGGAACATCAAATGGGACCATCACAGATATGAATGGTACCTACTCTCTCAATATAAGTTCCACAAATGCAACACTAAGATTTTCATATATTGGCTATGAAGAACAACTAATTAAAATACAAGGTCGAAATGTCATCAATGTAAAGATGAATGAAGAAACTAGCAATTTAGATGAAGTCGTAGTGGTTGGCTATGGAGTACAACGAAAGTCCGACTTAACCGGAGCTATATCTTCCATTAATGCAGCTGAGACTCTAAAAAAAATGCCTGCGGCCCAAGTAGCTGATTTACTCCAAGGACGCATTGCCGGGCTTAGTATTGTAAACTCATCCGGAGCTGCAGGGGCTACCCCTACGCTACGTGTCCGCGGTGTAAACTCCATAAAAGCAGACGGTGGCCCATTAGTCGTTATCGATGGTTTTCCTGGTGGTAACCTCAGTGCTATAAATCCCGCAGATATAAAATCTATTGAAGTACTAAAAGATGCCTCATCAACAGCAATATATGGTTCAAGAGGAGCCAACGGTGTCATCTTGATTACAACAAAATCTCCTAAAGAGGGCAAATTATCAGTAGACTACAATGGTTATGTTGTTGCCGGAACACCAGCCGACAAACCTTCCATCATGCCCGTAAATGAGTTCGCCCGTATGGCCAATGATTGGAATCAGGCATATTATGGTAAAGACCTATATACAGAAAGACAAATCACTAATTTCACCAATGGATATGATACTTATGATTATATGGGAAATATCATCAATGATTATGCCATCAGCCATTCTCATGACATCAGCATCAAAGGAGGAAATGATAAAATGAGCTTCTTATTTTCCACTCAATATATTCATAATAAAGGAATTGCCGGGCATTCCACAAATGACAGATGGAACTATCGTTTAAAAGTGGATGCTAATATCACTAAAAAACTAAAATTTGGAGCTAATTTTTATGGAATGATTAATAGTGCTGCAGGAAATAACTTCTCCGGACAATACAGTCTACTCACTTTGGCACAACAATTTCCGCAAACTGTACTTCCGTATGATAAAGAAGGAAACCTCACCCAAGGAACTATCGACAATACCGGTATTTACAATCCAATAGGTTTCATTGATGAACAAAAAAAGAATAACAACGAGGATATGACTTTTAATAACTGGTTACAGGCATATATCAGTTATGAAATTATTCCCGGATTAACATTCAGAAATGAACAGCAAATAAATATAGGAAACCGTTTTTATGGAACCACAAGCAGCAAACAAAGTATGAATGGGTTCCTAAAAGGAAAATCATTAGCTACATATTATGATGCAAATTCATGGGGGTGGCGCATGACAAATACACTTAACTATACAAAGGAACTAAACAAAAATAATCGCCTCAACGCTACTATTGGTGTAGAAGAAAGCCTATCACGTTCATACATCATGAGGCAGACTGCAGAAGGATTAACTTCCGAAAGCATCGGCTGGAAAAATATGATGTTGGCAGAAACCAGCAAACTAGAAGACAATGAGGTCAGCAAGACAACAGCCATATCGTATTTCGGACGAATCAACTATGTCTTAATGAACCGCTATATGGCCACAGTAACATTCAGAAGAGACGGTTCTTCCTTGTTGTCTTACGACCATAGATGGGATAACTTTCCTTCTTTCAGTCTGGCTTGGAATCTAAAAGAAGAATCATTCCTTAAAAATATTAATTCTTTAGACCAATTGAAACTAAGATATGGATATGGAGTTTCCGGAAACCAGGCAGTAGCAGCTTATTCGGCATATACACAATATAATGCAACAATAGGAAACGGCCAAATAGCTTATACGCTTGTCCCGGGTAATCCTATATTAAAATGGGAAAAAACACATCAACATAACTATGGGATCGATGCTGCTTTTCTAAATGGCAGAATTTCATTCACATTCGATTATTACGACAAAAAAACAAAAGATGCCATTAATACTGTAGTTCTCCCGGCAGATACAGGTTTATCATCCGGACTAAGAAACGCTGCTGAAATCAGCAACAAGGGGTTTGAAATTACTTTGGGAATCACTCCGCTTACGACAAAAGACTTCTATTGGAAAGCCGACATTTCATTGGCTCATAATAAAGCTAAAATTGAAAAATTAGGAGATATAGATTCGGATTTCATGGAAATAGGCACAGGATGGGGAAATTCATTCTATCGTTACTTTGTAGGAGAACCGATCGGTGCAATCTACGGTCTTCAATCCACGGGAGTATGGAGTACCGAAGAGTATAATAACCCTGATATTAAAAAACCAACTTCTCCTACAGTAAGACCCGGCTCTTACAAATACGTTGATCAAGACGATAGTGGAACTATAGATGCAGATGATTATGTCATTATTGGTAACGGGCAACCCAAATTCAATTGGGGAATGAATAATTCATTTACCTATAAAAACTTTGACTTGAATATTTTCTTAATCGGTTTTCATGGATTTGATATTTACAATTACCCAAGAGCCAGACTTACAAGTTCCTTATCTCCATTCCCCGAATTAGCCGAACGCTGGATTGCAGGCAAAAATGAGAATGCAATTATTGCCGGATTCGGTAAGGACCGGGACGCTATAACAAGCCCTGAAACGGTAGCATCATCTACATTTATAGAAAAAGGAGATTTCGTAAAATTGAAAAGTATTACTTTAGGTTATAATTTCTCCAAAGGTTTATTGTCAAAAATAAATCTAAGTGCAGCGAGAGTATATTTTTCGATAAAGAATGTTTGTACAATCACCAAATATTCCGGAAACGATCCTGAATTGTCAATAAGTAACCCTCTACGCCCCGGACTTGATATGGGAACTTATCCCAGTCAAAGAGAATATCTACTTGGCTTAAATGTTTCATTCTAAATACAAGAATACAATGAAAAAATATATATTCATACTTCTGACAAGTTTTTCTTTAACTTCTTGCGTAGACTTATTGCAAGAACCGCAAAGCAAATTAACGCCTGCCACCATCGAGTTGACAGAACAAACTCTTGAAAGCATGACCAATGGGCTTTACAAAGATTTATGGGGAGAAAATTTCGGCTTTAACTGCCGGTTGGCATCACTCGCATTGGCTGGTGACGATATGACTTCAGGTGCTTTGGACAAAGTAAGGAATGTTTTGGACGATCAACTAAAAGTTCCAATAGATAATGCAGATGTGCTAAATTTATGGAAATATTTTTATCAAACAATATACTCTGCAAATAATATAATATATCTAATCAATGAAAACGAAAATCTCGACACCCAAATAAGTAATAAGTATTTAGGAGAAGCCTATTTCTTCAGAGCCTTATCCTATTTCTATATCGTAAGATATTGGGGAGATGCTCCTGCTATTACAGACCCTAACTCAAGTACAGACATAGATGGGAGTAGTAATATGCCACGTAAACCGGTGAAAGACATCTATGAAAGAATAATTCTTCCTGATTTAAGTAATGCAATCAACCTGCTACCATTACAAAGCCGTGACAATAACAATCAGGCTCCAACCACCTGGGCCGCCAAGACTTTGCTTAGTGACGTATATATAACCATGGCTGGATGGCCATTAAAAGAAGAAAATTATTATGCAGAAGCTGCTAAAACTGCAAAAGATATCATCGAAAACGGACCTTACGATCTGGTCGGTGAATATAAAGATCTTTGGATGAACGCTAAAAAGACGGATAAAACTGAACATATATTCGCACTACAGCATTCACTGTCTTATTTACCAAGCCAATACGGCATATCCTATCTTGGAAAAGAAGAAAATGGCTGGTATGACTATGTAGGTGATCCTGTATTCTTCAAAAACTTCCCTAATGACAAAAGAAAAGAATTCTGCTATATTACATCAACCGTGGATACTAAAGGAAATCGGATTGACTGGGAAGACTTTGATATAGGCGCACCTTTTATCCGGAAATACAGGAACTATGGAGGCTGTGGAACATACGGTATTGATGGAAACACCTCTACACGTAGTTCACTTTCAGAAGGTCTCACTCCTATTTACAGATTTGCAGACGTATTGCTAATTTATGCCGAAGCCAGCAATAAAGCAGAGGGTTCCCCCAACACTCTTGCGTATAAATGTTTAAATAGAGTCAGAGACAGAGCATTTGGAGATCAAAGTCATCAATATGCAGGTTTAACACCAGAAAAATTTGCAGATGCGGTATTCGATGAATTTGGCTGGGAAAATGTATTTGAATTCAAAAGATGGTTCCAATTGGTAAGAACAGAAAAAGTAGACGAGGCTATAGGCAAGAATGCAGCAATTGGAGCGAGATTAAACGCTAATAAAGAGAATTATCTTTTCCCGATACCTGTAAGACAATGCGAACTCAGAGGTTGGAAAAACAACCCTGGCTATTAAGTAATTTATCACAAAATCAAGAACTATATGAAAACATCAGAGATTAAATGGTTGACCATGTTACTATTCACTGCCATGCTGTTCATTACTGCATGTAGTGACGACACCATTCGTCCTCCTTATTTAGAAGAGGAAATTGAACCTACTCCGGAAACAAAAGAATTTGTTGTTTACGATGCGATGAGTTATAAGAATAAACCGGATCTTACATCGGATATGATCTCTAACATACGCTTAATTTATGAAGCTTTCTTGTTAACTAATGAAGAGATTGATATGGATAAAGTTGCTACTCAAATCAGTATCACAAAAACATCCAATTATCAAGCCGTCAGCACTGACATTGAAGCTTGGTATTCAAACAAGACCGATGAAGAAATTAAAACCGGATTGAAAACCGTATTTGACGCTTTTAAAAAAGAAATTCCCAGTTGTACTGTCGGTAATTATGGTATACCTGTGAGCGATTTAAATGTTTTCAGATATAATAGAACTGAACCAGAAGAAGAGATTATTAAATTATGGAAGAAAAACAGCGAAAGAAGGCTCTCTGCCGGTGAAGTTTCAGATGTTCTTTATCCCTCATTATATATCATGACTCCGGACGTAGATCAATGGCTGAAAGATTTGAAAACGACAGTAGAATATATCAAAGAGAAATTTCCTGATAAAAAGATTATCGGATATATCTGGCCGCAATATTATAATCTCAAAAACAATCCTGACTATATGAAATTCATTCCTGCTGAAAAATGGGATAAGATACTGGAAGGATGTTATACATATTTAGATGGAGCAGTGATATGGTCGAATGGAAAAGGTGAAGATGGTGAAACTGACGTTGCGTGGAATGACACAAAAGTCCAGGCAATGTATAGTGCTACAAAAACATTTATCGAACGGCACAAAGCTAACATTAAATTAGACAAGCCGATAGGCGGTGGCGATGATGGCGGATCAGAGCCTACAGAATTCTATGTATATGGTTCATTAAATTTCCAGAATACTCCTTCAAATCTATTAAGCTATGGTATACAACCCATATCAGTAATCAGTGAAGCTAATGTTTCCGAAACAGAAAAGCAAGGTAGTGTATATCCTCCTGTCATCGACAAGATCAAGAATTTAGCAACTGATGCCACACATCCAGTTTGTATATCTATCAGTACATGGCATGCGGACCGTTCTACAGATAATAGTGCAATGATGTCACGTTTCCAAACTGTATATAGCACATTCAAAGATAATAACTCAAAAGTTACAATCGGGTATCGTGGTGTTGGTCCCACAAGCCTCACCTCTCTCAGAGTCACCAACTATACTCAATCTGATTTTCAAAGAAATGACTCATGGCAGAGATACGCGGTAGAACCCATGAGAGGAATCAGGGAATATGCGGATGTATTATATCCTGAAGTTACAATCATCAATGACGATTTGGATACCTGGAAACAAGATTGCTCCGCAATTCTGGAAGAAGCTAAGTGGAACAATCCAAACAAGAAAATATTCGCCTGTATCATGACTAATTATTTCAACAAGACAGGAACTATACCAGAAGACTATGAAGCTTTTGCCGATGCATACAAGCCAATCAAGGAAGCTACCTGGTTGAATGCTCTTGAATATTTGTACCGAAGATGTGATGGTATTGTCATTATCGGTAATTGCCAAAAAAATGACCCTATCGAATATAGTGAAAACTTAGGTATCATGAAGGCTACAAAAACTTTCTACGAAAATCATAAAAATATTATCGACAAGACATTACCCGAAGAAGAAAAGCCTGCTACTGATAACCTAATTACAAATGGCGGATTTGAGGATAAGATAGAGCCATCTTCCATAGCCCCCGTTGTACATACAAACGAACTTGTCCGCCCTCTAAGGCTTAGCGGTTTCTTTGATAC
>ERZ772878.1403-NODE-1403-length-12134-cov-3.41941_pt1 | contig 12134 bp, 10 predicted proteins | sample MGYA00580578_ERZ772878 | MGnify/ENA primary metagenome ERZ772878 (study PRJEB29015, sample SAMEA2737686) | human gut metagenome | biome: human gut; feature: human-associated habitat; material: faeces | place: China | collected 2012 ...
GAGGTTTTCTTTTATGTATTGTCTGCGCCCAGCTCTGCGGCTTCCAGCACCTTGATGCCTTCGGCCTCGAACGCGGCGCGCAGAGCCTCGGCAAAGCCGGGGCGCGGCACCTTGTTCTTGACGCAGAGGGTGATGATGCCATGCAGGCTGGTGCATTCCAGACCGATGGAAGCGCCGTCCGCCGGCACCCAGGTCTGGAAGTCCTCGATGTACCGGGAGTCCTGTTTGCTGGACGGGGCGAAGGGGTCGCCCAGATAGCTCACCCAGAAGTCCGCCGGGAAACCGCTGATGTACTCGCCCATCTGGAAGATGCGCTTTTTGATGCTGAGGCTGGCTTTCTGCTGGTAGACCCGGTAGACCCAGCCCATCTGCTCCGCGATCCGGAACAGTTTTCGCTCAGCGGAAAGGTTCTCTTTCAGGTCAGCATCCACGCCCACGGCCACCTCGGCCAGCGGAGCATCTGCCGTCAGCGGCAGCTTGCGCTGGAAGGATGCCACGCAGTTGTAGAGGGCGTTCGGCGCACCCAGCGCGTCGCGGGCGTCTGTCGAGTAGCTGTAGAGCACCTCGTCCTTGTCCAGATACGCCCGCACCGCCTTACAGAGCAGGGCCGTAAGGGTGCTGAAGGGCTTGACGCCGCAGCGGAGGGCGGCGTCCACAAGCCCCGCCTTTTCCAGCCGGACGCGGCAGCAGGTGGGCGTCTCTTCAAAGGTCTGCACCACGGGGCGCTGCATATCGTTGGCCACCTGACTCTCGGGGTACTTTGCAAGGATGTCCTCGATGTCGTAGGCAGGGTCCGTCTCAAGGGTCCGGCCCTCGAAAGCCGTGCCGTACCGCAGGTTGCAGTAGAACTGCAGCACCATGGTCATGAAGGGTGCTATGCCCCGGCCATCGGTCAGGAAGTGGAACCAGTCGAAGTAGACGACTTTCCCCTCATAGCTCAGGGCAACCGTAAAGCCGTTCTCGTCCGGAAATTCGGGCTTTGCGCTGCCCTGCCGCACCGGGCAGGGGGCGTCCGACGGCTCGAGGTGGAGCAGCTTTTTCTCCCACACCGGCTTCTGGAAATAGTAGGGTGCCTTTGCCCGGGCCGCATCCAGAGCCTGCTGCAAAAGCGCACCGTCCACGGCGTCTTTCAGCGTGACCTGATAGCGGCAGTTGACCATGTTTTCGCGGTAATAGTAAACGATACCCTGAAAAACAGAGCGCTGTTCGGCATCCATTCCTTATTCCCCCGCGTGTGCGGCCAGATAGTCGGCCAAATCGCTGATGGTGACGAAGTTGCGCAGCTCCTTTTCGGGGATGCGCAGGCCGAAAGTCTCCTCCAGGTCGGCGACGACGGTCAGGATCTCCATGGACGACAGGTCCAGATCATCCATCAGGACGCTGTTCTCGTTGACATCCTCGGGGGAAATCTCTGCAACATCTTCCAGAATTGCAAGGATCTGGGACACGATCTCGGTTCTTTCCATAGTTTGAATCTTCCTTTCGTAGTTCCATTCAAGGCGGCCGCGGCTCTTTTCCAGTATTCCGCAGCCTGCCCGGTTTATTCTTACTTGCGCAGCAGCTTGCCGGTGCCGGTGCGGGGCAGAGGCTCGGTGCTGAACTCCACGGCGCTCATCCGCTTGTAGAGCGGCAGGGTGCGGTTGGTCTCGGTGATGAAGTCGCGGACGGTCTGCTGGTCGGCCTCGCCGCAGTAGATGACGGCACAGATCTTCTTGCCCTTCTCCCTGACGATGCATTCCTTGACGGCCTCGCACTTGGACAGCAGATTTTCCAGTTCTTCGGGGCTGACGTTCTCACCGTTGTCGAGGATGATGATATTCTTCTTGCGTCCGGTGATGTAATAGAAGCCATCCTCGTCCACACGGGCCAGGTCTCCGGTGTGGAACCAGCCGTCGGCGTCGAGGACTTCTGCGGTGGCCTCGGGGTCCTTGTAATAGCCCAGCATGACGCAGCCGCCGCGGATGCAGATTTCGCCCGTCTCGTCCAGCTTGTACTCGGCGTGGTCGTCGGGCTTGCCCACGGCGCGGATGTGCTTTTCGTCCTGCTCGTAGTTGATGATTCCGTCGCCGCAGGTCTCGGTCATGCCGTACACCTGAGTGATCATCATGCCCTGCTGTGCCAGCTCGGCCAGCATGGCGCCGTCAAACATGGCAGAGGAGCCGCAGGGGTTCCAGACGCCGTTCAGGCGGGCGCGGCGGCCCCGCTTGACGTCTTTGTAGATGGCCTCCATCAGCATGGGAGCCACAGCGATGGCATCGCTGTGCATCAGGCCGAGGTCGCGGTAGAAGTCGCGGATGTCGGCGGAGAGGTTCAGCGCCCAGCCCTTGCAGGCCCAAACGAAGAGGCAGATGAACGTCCCCAGATGGAACAGGGGCAGGATGGCGAAGTTGCTCAGGACGTCGTTTTTGTCCTCGGGCATATGCTCGTGCTTATAGTCCAGCATGGCGTCGCCGAATTTGACCTGGCACTCCACCGTGGTAAAAAAGTTGCGCTCCGAGAGCATGACGGCCTTGCTGCGGCCGGTGGTGCCGGAAGTGAACATCAGCACCATCAAATCATCATGGCCCACGCAGTCAACAAGCTCTGCAGGCGCGCTGTCCTTGAAGGCGTCCATCGGGCGGAGTTTATCGCCGTAGGCGGCCTCGATATCGGGGCGGCAGCCATAGTCGATGCCGTCGTTGACGATGAGGGAAGGCTCGACAAGGCCCAGCTCATATTCCAGCTCGGGCCAGGTCTTTTTCTGGTTGATGGTCACGACGACGGCCCCGGCAAGGATCGCGCCGAAGCTGTTGACGCCGTACTCATAGCAGTTGCGGCTCATGATGCCGACACGCTTGCCCTTGATGTCGGGGATATTCTCCTTAAAATAAGTAACGGCCCTGCGGATGTCCTGCACATACTGGGCGTAGGTCTTTTCCACCACAGTCTTGCCATCGGCGGCCACATAGCGGAACGCCACCCGGTCGGGGTACTGCTTCGCCATGACGTCCGTGATGAGCTCATATACAGTATTTATCATTTTTGTCGCTCCTTGCTGTTTTTCTTTCTTGCAGCGAAACGCCGGCAGCTGACATTTTCTGCCTCAGAGTAATAATACCTGTTTCGACAGAGAAATGCAACCACGCGGCGTATCCTTTTTCGCTGTTTTATTGTTTATTTGCGCAGCAGCTTGCCCAGAGCGTTGCGGGGCAGGGGCTCAGCGGTGAACTCCACAGCACTGATGCGCTTATACAGCGGCAGGCTGCGGTTGGCCTCGGTGACGAAGGCTCTGACCTCTTCCTGCTTATCCTCAGGGCAGTAGATGACGGCACAAATTTTCTGGCTTTTCTCCTTCACGATGCACTCGGTGATGGCCGGGCAGAGGGCCAGCTTCTTTTCCAGCTCTTCGGGGCTGACGTTCTCGCCGCTGGCGAGGATGATGAGGTTCTTCTTGCGGCCGGTGATGTAATAGAAGCCTTCCTCATCCATCCGGGCAAGGTCGCCGGTGTGGAACCAGCCGTCGGCGTCGATGACCTCTGCCGTGGCCTCGGGGTCTTTGTAGTAGCCCAGCATCACGCAGTCGCCCTTGATGCAGATCTCGCCGGTCTCGTCCAGCTTATACTGAACGTGGTCGTCGGGCTTGCCCACGGCACTCATCTGCTTTTCGACCTGCGTAAAGTTCAGGATGCCGTCGCCGAAGGTCTCGGTCATTCCGTAGCACTGGTTGACGACGAAGCCGTTCTGGGCCAGCTCCAGCAGCATCCTGGGGTCGAGGGCAGCGGAAGAGCAGCACAGGTCCCACAGGCCGTTCAGGCGGCTGACGCGGCCACGCTTCATGTCGTTGTAGACGGTCTCCACCAGCATGGGGGCCGAGGCCATGACATCGCTGTGCATCAGGCCCAGGTCGCGGTAGAAGTCGCGGATGTCGCCGCAGAGGTTCAGAGCCCAGCCGGCAGGCGGGTAGGACATGACGCAGACGAAGCAGGCCATGTGGAAGAGGGGCAGCAAGGTCATATGGCTCAGCGGCAGCTTCTGGCCTGCCGGGAGGCGGTCGGTGATCCAGTTCTCTGCCACCTCCGAATAGGTGTGCAGGCTGGCGCACATATTCCGCTCCGAGAGCATGACGCCCTTGCTGCGGCCGGTGGTGCCGGAGGTGAACATCAGCATCATCAGATCATCGTGGCCCACGCAGTTGGTCAGCTCGCCGGGGGCAGTATCCTTATAGCAGTCCATGGGGCGGAGCTTCGGGCCGTAGGCGGCTTCCAGCTCGGCGCGGCAGCCGTAGTCGATGCCGTCGTTCAGGATGAGGGCAGGCTCCACGAGGCCCAGCTCATATTCCAGCTCATCCCAGGTCTTTTTCTGGTTCAGGGTCACGAGGACGCCGCCGGCGAGGATGATGCCGAAGGACGCCACGCAAAATTCATAGCAGTTCCGGCTCAGCAGAACGATGCGCCGACCCTTGATGTCCGGCACTTCGGCCTTGAGATAGGCCGTCATCCGGCGGATGTCCTGCGCATACTCGCGATATTTCTTCTCCACGACGGTCTTGCCGTCCTCGGCCACATAGCGGATGGCCACATGATCGGGGAACTCCTGCTCCATGCAGCGGGTCACCATGTCGTATACGCCTGCGGGTACTTTGATGTATTCAGCCATCGGTCTTTCTCCTTTTTGTCAAATTTTCAGCTCTGCATTTTTTATTTACCTTCCAGAGTCATTCCGAATCTCTGGCATTTCGAGGAAAACTTTGGCACGACTCCTCATGGCAACAGTATACCGCAAGCAGAGCACAAACGCAAGATTTAATTGCACAAATATGCAACTTGAGCTTGCATTCGATTTGTGCAGGCAGATGTAATTCTTTCCTTTTGTTGCGATGCGCGAAAAGCTGTGATACACTTTTTTTCGTCAGGACGAAACTTCACCCGGAGGTCGAGTCCTTATCAAATTGACAGCAAGCCCAAAAAGCATTATACTGTTTATATCATTTGGCAAAAAAGCTCCCCGCTGAGCTTCATATTTTTATTTATCGCGCCTAAAACACGGCCTTCCGGGGCCTCCGGGACGAATGGCGCACAAGGAGGACCCTTTTCATGGAAGGCACCAAGCCCCGCACTGTAAGCAGCCTTGGCATGTTCGACCTGCTGAAAGGCATCGGAATGCTGGCCATCGTCTTTGCCCACACGGCAGAGCTTTACCCCCTCGGCACCAACGACGTCACCCCTTTCGCGTTCGCGCTGTTCGCTTACCGCGAAGCGCTGATGGCCGCCTTTTTTATTGCCAGCGGCTACGGCTTCCGCAAGCGCTCCATCCACAAATGCATCGAGCAGCAGCTCAAGACCCTGCTCAAGCCTTACCTTTATACTGCACTGGCCACTACGGTGCTCCACGCTTTCCTTCACCACGCAGCTTTCGGCTCGTGGGATGCTGCCATCTCAGAATCGGCTAAGGTCTTAGGCGGTTTCCTGTTAGGCCTGCCCCACACGGCCACTTACTTCGGGCAGCAGTTTTTCTCCTGCGGACCCATGTGGTACTTAGTGGCTCTGATGCTGGCGTGGGTGCTTCTGGACGTGCTGCTCGAGATCTTCCCCGAGCGGTACATAACCCCCGCAGTCGTCGGCGTCACCCTGCTTGGCTGGGGCATCACGCTGGTGTGGGAGGCTCCTTTCTGCATCGCACAGGGCATGGTGTCGCTGCCCTACCTTTACATCGGCTATCTGGCCAAGAAGCGCCGCCTTTTTGAAACTCCCCTTTCCGGCAGAGCCAGAGCCGGACTTATCGTGTCCGCGCTGGGCGTCGTCGCGGGCGTTTTGCTGACCCAGAGCACCGACTGCGTTTCGCTGGGTGAGTGGACGATGGGGCCGCTGAGCATCCTGCTGGATGGCGCAGTGGGCTACGGCATCATCCGGCTCTTTTTGAAATGGCAGCGCCGAGTGGACGGCCCCATCTCCCATGCCATCGAGTGGGTGGGCCGGCGCTCGCTCTTCATCTTCTGCATCCACACGGTGGAGCTGACGGCCATCCCGTGGTATCTGATGGCTGCAAAGTATGCTGACCATCCGGTGCAGGGGATGCTGCTGCAGTTCGTGTTCTCGCTTGTGTCCATCTTCGCCGTCACCGAACTTCTGATGCGCCGCAAAGAGCTCGGCCGGAAGCTTCGGGGCGGCAAGCCTGCGGACAAGCCCCGGCAGCGGAGCAAGACCCGCCGCTATGCGGCAAAACACTGAAATTCCTGCGCTTTGGTATCCAGCCATTTTGAGGGCAGACTATAGTTACTTTTGATGCATGGGCTTGCAGCGAGGGTTGTACGCCTTGCGATAAATTGGAGGAGGCCCCGGTAATGATGAACGAAACTCCTGAAGCGGCTCTGCGCAGCCGCATTGCGGACCTTGAACAACAGCTCAAACTTGCAGACGAAGGCACTTCGCGGCTGGCCCAGCGCTGCCTCGAGCTGGAAAAACAGCTGCAGACCTTCTATGCTGCCCACCCCCAGAAAGAGAGGCAGACCGACTCGCCTGCTCTGGTGCAGCCGCTGCTTTACTATGATGCCGGGTTCGGCTTTTCCCAGAAAGACACCGTCAAAGCCCCGGACTACGAATACGACGAGCTGAACGGCATGGTGACAGCGACCTTCGAGCTGCCGGAGACCGCGTTCAATCTCCGTCTCGACCCCGGTGAGCTGCCCTGCTGCATCACTGATTTCGTCTTCTCGGATGACCGCATCCTCTGCCGCCCGGTGAGCGGTGTGCCGCTCCACGGCGACGGCATCCTGTTCCTCAACGACGACCCGAATTTCATGCTGGATGGTCTGAACCGTTTCCCCGCCGGGATGGAGCTGGGCGTGAGCTACTGCTACTTCCCGCTGGAGCCGCTGGCTGACGACCCATTGTTCGCCGCCGTTCTCGAGGGCGTACAGTATTTCCAGAAGACCCGCGTCTGCGAGCAGAAGCACCTCGACCAGCTGGAAAAGACTACAGCTGACCAGAAGCAGACCATCGAGGCCCTGCAGAAGAATCTCTCCGAGCTGCATCAGGCCAACGCCGAGCTGAGCGCCCGGAGCAAAGCCTACGAGAGCTCGCTGGAAAACGTCCTCTCTTCCAGCAGCTGGAAACTCACGCTGCCCCTGCGCCGCCTGCTGGGGCTGTTCCATCGCAGCCATTGAGCCTGCCTGCGGAGAGGAGGATACGATGTACAGCAGTTATACCACTCTGCAGCGGGTTCAGCTCGCCAAACAGGAATATCTCGACACCCAGGAAGTTTTTCTCGGCGTCTATGCGCCGGGACGGAACGCCGCCCTGAAAGCTTCCCTGCAGGACCAGCTCCACCGCAAATTTTTATTGACGGACAGCCTCCGCCCCGAAGCCCTCGGCAGCGCCGTCGGTGTGCTTCTGGTCAGGGAAGACCTTTTCCTGATGCCCACGGCCCTTTCCTGCTTTGCGGACGCACTGCGCAGCGGCGCAGACTACGTCACCAGCGACGCCGTCTTCGGCTACTCAGGCGTCACCACCCTCTACCATAGTCAGGGCTTTGCAGCCTGCCCGGGCTGCGCCCTCGTCTCCCGGGAGCTGCTGCGCCGCTGTCAGGCGGAAGCCCGCGACCCGGAAAATCCCGTCGAACTGCTGACGCTGGCGGCGAAGCTCCGCAGCCACTTCTGCCTCCCGCTGGCGCTGGCCCACTATGAGCGGGACATCTGCGCCGAAGACGTCTGGTCTGTAAAGGGGAAGCGCGTCTTTATCATGAGCCACCTGCTGGACATGACCGGTGCGCCCATCGTGCTGGTGAGCGCCGTGCCGGTGCTGCGCAGCATGGGCTACGAAGTGGTCGTCCTCGGCCCTGAGGACGGCGGCTCCATGCCGCTCTTCCTCGAGGCGGGAGCTACCGTCATCACCCGCAAGGGCTGTGTCCAGTCGCCCCTGCTCTGGGGGCTGGCCCTCTGCGCCGACCTTGTTCTGGCCAACACCGTCGTGGAGGCCCGGGCCGTCCGCGCCCTGAGCGGTGCGCGGGTGCCGGTGCTCTGGTGGCTCCACGATGCCTTTGCAGGCTACCCCCACATCGCCCACCAGATCCCCAGAGAGCTGGGCAAAAACATCCGGCTCTACTCCGTCGGCAGCCACGCCGCCAACGCCATGCACTCGGTGCGGCCGGAGTTCAACATCCGGCCCCTCATCTACGGCCTGCCGGACTACGCCGCCGAGAAGTTCTCCCACTACGATCTGAGCTATGCGGGCGGGCGGCCTCTGTTCGCCACCGTGGGTTCCTTCGAGAACCGGAAAGGCCAGGACATCTTCTGCAAGGCCATCCGGCTGCTGCCGCCTGAGACCATGAAGAAGGCATCCTTCCTCTTCGTGGGCAAGGCCGCAGAGGCTGAGATGATGGACGCCGTGCGGAGCCTGACCGCTGACTGCCCCGACAACGTCTTTTACGTCAAGCGGCTCACCCGCGACGAGATCAAGAGCCTGATGGCCCAGTGTACCTGCCTCGTCTGCGCCTCCCGCGACGACCCCATGCCTACTTTCGTCACCGAGGGCCTCATCTTCGGCAAGCCCGCCATCGTGTCGGAGCACACCGGCACCGCCGGGCTCATCACCGAGGGCGTGGACGGTTTCGTCTACGAGGACGACGACCCCGAAAAGCTGGCCGAGCGGCTGGCCTGGGCCATCGAGCACCCGGAAAAGCTGGCTGCCATGCGCCCCGCCTGCCGTGAGCTTTACGAAAGTCATTACTCCAAGCAGGCGTTTTCCGACAGTTTACAACAAGCTGTAAAGGAGCTCACCGGCGAATAAGCTCCCCGTTCTTTATCACTCTGCCGAAACTGAGGCAAAAAATTTGGCAGTTGTTCACAAACACATCTCCGGACTGTGATATACTCTCCTAAGAGTTTATCCCAGTCCGTTTTTTGTTGAAATTTGAAAGGAGTCCCTGCATGAGTTCGTCCGCCTCCCCCGCCCCTTCGCGCCGAAAGACCCTGCTCTCGCTGGGCGTTCTGGCCCTGCTGACCGGCATCGTGGTGTTCATCTTCCGGGAGCACTGGGCCGAGATCTCCGAGGCGCTGAGCCGGCTCACCCTCGGGCAGGGGCTGCTGGCACTGGCCGTGGGCCTGAGCTACCCGCTTCTCGAGGGCGTATCCAGCTGGCTCATCGTCCGCAGCCGTCTGCCCCATTTCCCGCTGCGGCAGGGCATCGACAACGCATGGATGGGGACCTTCGGCAATGTGGTGGGCCTCGGCGCAGGGTCGGTGCCGTTTCAGACGTGGTATCTCCACCGGCGCGGGCTGGACGTCGGCCCCGGCGTGGGGCTGATGACCCTGCAATACGTCTTCCACAAGACAGCCGTCCTGCTTTACGCCACCGTGCTGCTTCTGGCAGGCCGCCCCTGGATAGCGGCCCACTCCGACGGTGTGCTGCGGTATCTGCCCGGGGCCTACGCTGTCGTGGCGGGCGTCATCGTGGGGCTCATCGCTCTCTGCGCCCTGCCGGTGGTGCAGCGTCTGGCCCGCTGGCTGCTGCATTTTCTGCCCGACACGGGCCGCTGGGCCGAGCGGCGGGAAAGCTGGCTGGAGCAGCTGGACACCCTGAGCACCGAGAGCCGCCATCTGCTGGCGGACAAGCCCCGCTGTGCCGCCATTCTGGGCGTGCATCTCGTCAAGCTGTTCCTGCTCTTCTGCCTGCCCTGGATGGGGCTGCGGTTCATGGGGCTGGACACAGGACTGGCCTTCTGGCAGGTGCAGCTCCTGACGTCGCTGACCCTCTTTGTCTCCAACGCCCTGCCCAACGTGGCGGGCATGGGCTCGGTGGAGACGGCCTTCCTGCTGGTGTACAGCAGCTTCCTCCCCGATGCTTCGTCCATGAGCCTGCTGATGTTCTACCGGCTGGCCAGCTATTACGCCGTCTTTGCGGCAAGTGCCGTCGGCTTTGCGCTGGCGCAGAGAAGATTATCTCGTGAATAACAAAAAACCAGTGCATCTTTGATGCACTGGTTTTTGCTTTTACAATATCAGCCCTTCATGGGGACAAAGCCCACGAGGTCCTTCACCACCTCGCCGCCGATGATGAGGCCCACGACCGACGGGACAAAGGCGTTCGAGCCGGGAACAGAGCGGCGGATGGTACACTTGCGCTGGGTACCCGGAGGGCAGATGCAGTGGTGTTTGCAGCTGATGGAGTCATCCTCGATGGGAGTCATGACAGGCTCCCTGGAGTAAACGACTTTCAGGTGCTTGATGCGGCGCTTGCGGCACTCGGTGCGCATGACCTTGGCCAGCGGGCAGACGGAAGTCTTATAAATATCCGTGACCTCGAAGCGGGTAGGGTCCATCTTGTTGCCTGCACCCATGGAGCAGATGATGGGGACGCCAGCCTCCTTGCACTTCATGACCAGCGCAATTTTACCGGTGACCGTGTCGATGGCGTCCACCACATAGTCGAACTGGCTGAAATCGAAGCTGTCCTGCGTCTCGGGGCCAAAGAAGGTCTTGTAGGTGGTGACCTTGATGTTGGGGTCGATGTCGTGGACGCGCTCTTCGGCCACATCCACCTTGAACCTGCCCACCGTCTTGCGGGTGGCGATGATCTGGCGGTTCAGGTTAGTGAGGCAGACTTTGTCGTCGTCGATCAGGTCGAGAGCTCCCACGCCGCTGCGGGCCAGCGCCTCGACGGTGTAGCCGCCCACGCCGCCCACGCCGAACACGGCTACGCGGGAATCGTGCAGTTTGGTCATTGCTTCCGCGCCCAGCAGCAGCTGGGTGCGGGAATACTGGTCTTGCATATCATTTCTCCTTTAGGTTCTGCTTTTTACAGTCACGGGCTTGCCCTCTCAGTCACCTTCGGTGACAGCTCTCCCAAAGGGAGAGCCAGAATGCAGCGGTCAGGCAATAGGCTCTGGCGCGAAGCGCCTGAGAGGGCCGGGCCGCTCCCCTTATCCCTTCGCCACCTGTGTAATGGTGCCGCCTCCGAGGACGACATCGCCCTGATACAGCACGACGGCCTGCCCCGGGGTGGGGGCGCGCTGAGGCTGGTCAAATTCCAGACGGAAGCTGTCCGGCCCTGCCGGGTAGACGGTGGCAGGCTGTTCGGTCTGATGATAACGGGTGCGGGCCGTCACCCGCAGGGGGCCTTTCAGCTCCGGGATGGCGATCCAGTTCACTTCGTTCGCATAGACGATGGTATCGAACAGCTCCGACTCCGGGCCGACCGTGACCGTGTTGGCCTGCATATCCTTGGCGCAGACGTAGACCGGTGCGCCCATGGCGAGGCCCAGGCCCTTCCGCTGGCCGATGGTGTACCGCACAGCGCCGCTGTGGGTGCCTACCTTTCTGCCGCCGACGTCGAGGAAATCGCCCGCCGGGTAGTGCTTGCCGGTGAAATCCTCCATAAAGCGGGCGTAGTCGCCGTCCGGCACGAAGCAGATGTCCTGACTGTCGTGCTTGCGGGCGTTCACGAAGTGCTGCTGCTCGGCGATGGCGCGCACTTCGCTCTTGTGCAGACCACCCAGCGGCAGGCGGACATGAGCCAGCTGCTCCTGCGTGAGGTTGTAGAGCACATAGCTCTGGTCTTTGTTCTCGTCCAGACCCTTTTTGAGCAGCCAGCGGCCCGTGGCCTCGTCCTGCTCCACCCGGGCATAATGGCCCGTGACCACATGATCCAGCCCGTGCGCTTCCGCCCAGCGAAGCAGGTGATCGAACTTCATATATCTGTTGCAGTCGATGCAGGGATTGGGCGTACCGCCGGCCTCGTAGACCCGGATGAATTTGTCGATGATCTTTTCCTGAAAGTCTGCCGTAAAATCCAGCACCTCGTAGGGAATATCCATCGCATAGGCCACCTCGGCGGCGTCCTCAATGTCCCGCTCCGAGCAGCAGGTATGCAGACCCTCGGTGTTCACGGCCTCGTTGCGGGTGAGGCGCATGGTGACGCCGGTGCAGTCGAAACCATCCCTCTGCATGAGCCATGCCGCCACCGAGCTGTCCACACCGCCGCTCATGGCGATGAGCGCCCCGGGGCGGCGGGAAGTGTTCTGTGTTTCTGTCATTCTGTTCCTCTTCCGTTATAACATACTAAAACAGTAGTATAATACTACCGCAGCTTCTTTCTCTTGTCAAGACGCAGAAAATTTGGCCGCAAAGGCCAGAAGTTCCGCTTTTTCGTTGGGCAGCCGCC
>ERZ772878.1414-NODE-1414-length-12054-cov-6.09542_pt1 | contig 12054 bp, 6 predicted proteins | sample MGYA00580578_ERZ772878 | MGnify/ENA primary metagenome ERZ772878 (study PRJEB29015, sample SAMEA2737686) | human gut metagenome | biome: human gut; feature: human-associated habitat; material: faeces | place: China | collected 2012 ...
AGCCTATTTCAAGGCTTTGTGGTACTTTTTTGGATTTCAATGTGTCAAACTCCCGTGTATTCTATCGGGGGAATGTGACGGTTAGATGAAGCCGGGTTGGAAGTTGCGTGAATTTACAGAGAAGATTGTGTGGAATGAAAATAGAGGTGAAAATCCTTTTTTGAAAAAAATTTTAAATTTTATGAAATTTACTATTGTAGATTTTTGAAAAGTGTGCTAAACTATATTTGTATCCATGAACTAGTTTATAATGTAAACAGTTCAACTCAAGAAGCTGTATTCTGATTAACGTCAGAATATGGCTTTTTGACTGTCTGGAGTTCTTTTTGGGATGTTCTATAATCCGGCATTTCGCCATTTACCCCAAATTTGAAATACAAGTGTTATATTTATATAAGAAAAAATACAAATAAAATCTTATAATTCAGGAATATTAATTGAAAGGGAGCGGAAACTTTTATATAATAGAGATAAAGTACCGGTAAGTTTAAAAGAAAATGTAATCACAAAAGAAAATTGCAGGGAGGAATGGGTTATGTACAAAAGATAACTGGCAGGTCTGCTTGCTGTTACAGTGACCATGACGGGAATTTCATTTCCGGACAGTGTATTTGCTGCGCAGGATGATACGGCAGTTGTACAGGAAGAGGAGTCTGGGACAGAGAGCAGTAAAGTTACGGAAAGCGAAGAAACAGAAGAATCGGAAGAGATTCTGACAGAAAAGACCGGATCAGACGGTACAGAAACAGAACTGGACGAAATACAAGCGGCTGAAATCGTACAGACAGAGACAGAAAATGAAGCAGATATGACAGAAACAGAGGAGACTGTCGAAATTAAAGAGACGGAAACAGAAGAGCAGACAGAGGAGTTACAGGAGACAGAGAAAACGGATGCCAGGGTTACCTCAGAATTGATGGTCAGAGGAACAGACAGTTTCGGATCAATGTTTGCACAGGAATTTTCTGGTGTTGCAGCCGAGCAGGCTGAAAATAATGGATGTAATGTGTTTTCGATTGATATGAGCGGAAATCAGGCATCTGTTTCTTTTGAAACAACACAGGATGCAACACTTGTCGTTGCAGTATATGATGAGAACGGCAATCAGATGCTGGCTTCGGGAAAAAAGAACGTAACAAATACAGAGACAGAAACAACAGTAACGATCAATTCCGGCACGATTCCGCAATATTATCTGGTGCGTGGATATCTGATTGAAACAGAGACACTTCGTCCGATCTGTACGGTATATGAATCCTCTATGTATACACAGGAAATGCAGGAGTTTTTAGCAAAGACAACAGATGATTTTGACGAAGAAAAAGTACTGAATTTGGATGATGATGATACGAACAATTTTGCGGTCTATGGAGACGATACCATTATCATTCCGTCTGATACAGAAAAAAATATTGTGGTGTCGGCAGATGATTCCACAAATACATATGTGATCAAAAAAGCAGATACAGACATGACATCTTTGGAAGAAGGAGATATTTTTTCCTATGAATATGCAGATGGTCAGTTTATTATAACGAAAGTTGCATCGATTGATGTAAATGGAACAACGGTTACGATTACCGGTGATGACATTGAAATGGAGGATGTATTTTCCTATGTCAAAATTGATGCATCAGATGATCTTGCAAACGCAACGATCGATCCGTCTGCCTGTGGGGATGGTGCCACATATGAGGGACTTTCGGATGAGCCGGAGAACAGTGAGTATAAAGCAGCCGACATCAGTGGAAGTGTCAAAAAGACAATGAAATTCAGATTGGATAAATCAGGAAAAGATTCTGATGGAAGTTACAGTATTTCAGGCGGTTTGTGGATGCGGATTACATGTTCTGCAAAATTATATCTTACATTTTCCAAGTGTTATGTGGAATTAAAGCTGGATTATAAAGGCAGCCTTGATATTACAGCAAAAGGAAAATTTACAGCAACTGTACCGCTACCGTCTGTGGGATATATGTTTTATGGTATTATTGTGGAACTGACGCCGTCTATGATATATGAGTGGGAAATTAATGGTGCAGTCGGCGCTGATATCAGTGGTACTTTTGGCATTCAGGCAGATAACAATGGAATTACAAGCCTGACCACAATGCCAAAATGTACGCCTAAACTAAAAATCAGTGGAAGTTTTTACTGGGGGCTTTCTTTAGAACCGCGTGTAAAAATTTTGAGTAATAATGTTGCTTCTGCAAGCCTTACAGGTAAAGCGGGCATTAAGTTAAATGCATCATGGAAACCGGAAATCCTAAAACAGGAAAAGACGATTCATAGCTGTGAAAAATGTATTGAAGGAAAAATTAATGCAGAGCTTACGCTAAAAGCAGGCGTGAAAATGCTGAGTAAAATTTCCTATAATATAAATTTAATTGGGGAGTCGAAGAAAATCGCTGATTTTTATTATTCCATTGATCATAATGATTATGGTCTGACGAAGTGTCCGCATTTAAGTTATCGTTTGAATCTGGTTGTGGTTGACACGGATGGTAATCTGCTGCCGGATACTGTAGTAACGATTACGGATCAGACAGGACAGTTTGAGGAAGTAAAGAAAAAGACGGATATGCTTGGCAAATTATCAGTCTATCTGCCGGAAAGCCGGTATACGATCACTCCGGTAAAAGATGGGTATGTACCTACCAGAAGAAACATTGAAATCCATATGGATGAGACGATAGATGACTTGCGGATTACATTGTGTAAGACAGTTGGAGGCGGGACAGGAAATAATTCAGAGAATCAGATCAATACAATAAGACCGGATGTGGGGATAAATAGTTATTCACAGGTGTTAAGTTTAGGAGATTATCACAGTGGAGTAATCGCGCAGGATGGCAGTTTGTATATGTGGGGAGTTAATGATTTTGGACAGATAGGAGATGGAACGACAAAGAATAGATATAAGCCAACGAAGATACTGGATCATGTAGTATCAGTAAGTTTAGGAGATTATTATAGTGGAGCAATTACGCAGGATGGCAGTTTGTATATGTGGGGATCGAATGTTTATGGACAGATAGGCGATGGAACGACAGAGGACAGATATAAGCCAACGAAGATACTGGATCATGTAATAGCAGTAAGTTTAGGATATTGTCACAGTGGAGCAATTACGCAGGATGGCAGTTTGTATATGTGGGGATCGAATGATTCTGGACAGATAGGCGATGGAACGACAGAGGATAGATACAAGCCAACGAAGATACTGGATCATGTAATAGCAGTAAGTTTAGGAGTAAGTCACAGTGGAGCAATTACACAGGATGGCAGTTTGTATATGTGGGGATCGAATAGTCGTGGAGGGATAGGAGATGGAACGACAGAGGTTAGGTATAAGCCAACGAAGATACTGGATCATGTAATAGCAGTAAGTTTACAAACAGGTAACAGTGGAGCAATTACACAGGATGGCAGTTTGTATATGTGGGGATCGAATGTTTATGGAGAGATAGGAGATGGAACGGAAGAGGATAGGTATAAGCCAACGAAGATACTGGATCATGTAATAGCAGTAAGTTTAGGAGATGATCACAGTGGAGCAATTACGCAGGATGGCAGTCTGTATATGTGGGGACGGAATTATTATGGAGAGATAGGAGATGGAACGGAAGAGGATAGGTATAAGCCAACGAAGATACTGGATCATGTAATAGCAGTAAGTTTAGGAGTAGGTCACAGTGGAGCAATTACACAAGACGGCAGTTTGTATATGTGGGGATGGAATTCTGATGGACAGATAGGAGATGGAACGACAAAGGCTAGATACACCCCAACCCAAATTACCATCCCCGGTGGTGTAGCCCTCCCATCTGATCTGAAATTTGATTTTGATATATCAACACAATCGGAGGAAGCATCCGCGGATTCTGTATTGGCTTCAGATACAGCAGTGGACTCTACAAAGCAGGCACCCGAGTCTGAATTAGCAGACCAGCCAGAATTATTTGAAGAAGAGGAAGTCTCCGTATTCAAAGCCGACACCACCGAAACCAACACCGCCATCGGCACACAGACGGCATCTTTCAAAAACCTGACGCCGAACGATACCTACAATTTTTATGTGGCAAGATCCCTGACTGCAGATGACCTGCTCGCCTCTGACAATATTTTAGATATCCGTCAGGCAGTGGCAGGGGAAGATGGCAGGATGAGTGTGACCTACCAGCCGAGAGAGACGGACGATAATGCAGTTATTTTTGTTGTCGGAAGTACACCAAAAGATCTTTCCGGTGCGCAGATCACGATTGGAAACACCACATATAACGGTACGGCAAAAAGTGTGACAGCAGCGGTTGAATGTGATGGTAAAACATTAGTCGAGGGACGTGATTATCTGGTGACAGGTGGGTTTGAGATCACAGGTACAGGTACTTATACATTAACGATCATAGGTACAGGTACTTATACCGGAACGGCGTCTGCAGCATATACGGTGACCTGTCAGCACAATTATACGGAGAGCATAACGAAACAGCCGACCTGCACTGAACCGGGAAGAAAGACTTTAACCTGCAGTATCTGTGGGGCAGTCAAGGATACTACATCGATTCCAAAGACAGCGCATACTTATAAAAACAAAAAGGTGACAAAGCGTGCAACAACCAGTAAAAATGGTACATTTACAGCAGTATGTTCGGTATGTGGGGCAGAACAGACGGAAGTGATTTATGCTGCAAAAACGATAAAACTTTCCAAAACATCTATGACGTATAATGGAAAGAAGCAGAAACCATCTGTAACTATTACGGATGCGGCAGGAAAGAAGCTGAAAAACGGTACTGATTATAAGGTGACTTATCCGAAAAAGACACAAAATGTTGGAAAATATACAGTGACGGTGACATTAAAAGGCAATTATACAGGAACCGTAAAAAAGACATTTACGATTCTGCCAAAGAATACAGCCATTTCCAAACTGACAGCTTCAAAAAATACAGTCACGGTAAAATGGAGGAAACAGACCAAACAGACCGCTGGTTATGAGATCCAGTATTCCACCAGCAGTAAATTTACAAAAAAGACGACAAAGACTGTAAAAGTTACAAAGAACAGTACAACCTCCAAAAAGATTACAAAGCTGAAAGCAAAGAAAAAATATTATGTACGCATCCGGACGTATCAGACTGTCAAGGTCGGGAAAAAATCGACAAAGATTTATTCAGGCTGGTCGAAAGCAAAGACGATTACAACGAAGAAAAGTTGACATTACTACCCGAAATTGATACTATGATTACAGAACAAGCGGTTGTAATAAAAAGTCCTCCGCCATAAGGCGGAGGGCTTTTTTAGCACTATCAATATGCAATGTGAATAATCATTGCCTATTAATTTTAATGGAATTATAATAAAACAATATAACAAAGGAAAAAGAGGTTATTTGTTCTCCTCATTCAAAATACTTAAGCAGAGTTGAAGAAAGGGAGGACATGTGAGGTGTTAAACGTGAAGCTGAAATGGATTGAATTCGAGAATTTAAGAACAGGACTAAAGATTGAACGTGTTGTATTTAATGATGATATCACATTGTTGGTTGGTCTGTCTGGTGTTGGTAAAACCCAGATATTAAATGCGATAGAATATTCTCTGAAATTGGCTGTAAATAAGAATTTACGTCTGGAACCATATAATACGACTTTATGTTTTCAAATTGGAGAGGAAGTATATGTATGGTCATATAGAATACAGCAGGATCATGCAGAGGATATTTTTGAGTCAAAAGAAATAAAGTATTTTTTTGCCTATGAAAAACTTCAGAATATAAAAGGTGATATACTGATGCAGCGTACACCTGATACGATTCAGGTGACAGGTTATGATAAGGTACCGACACCTAAAAAAGATGAAAGTTTATTAGTACAATATTCGGAAGATGCCTTTGTCAAACCAATAATTTCTGAAATGTTAAAATTATATCCAATAGAAATTGAAATGGATGTGAGAGGGGCAATTGCGCAGGAAAGTTTTAATATGTTTAAAGCAAAGATTAAAGAAAGCTTTAAGGAAAATGAAAAACAGCCTTTTGAAAAATTCAGCCATTTACCTGTTCCTCTAAAGATTTATATAACAAAAGAATATTATCCTCAAATGTACGCACAGATTTTTTCTGCGGTTAAGGAGCTGTTTATGGAGATTAACAGTATAGATATTGTTGAGGATCCTGATCGTGAAATATATATGGTGGCAATAGATGTATATGGAAAAAGATTATTGCAGCATGAAATATCCAATGGAATGTTAAAAACGATATACTATATTGTTGAGTTGATCACTATGTCAAAAAACTCTTTAGTATTAATAGATGAATTTGAGAATGGATTAGGGGTAAATTGTATAGATGTATTGGCAGAACTATTATTGGGGGAAAGAAGGGATTTACAGTTTGTTATTACCAGCCATCATCCTAAAATTATAAACCAGATTTCAAATAAGAAATGGAAGATCATTGAAAGAGACATTGCGACGGTAAAAAATTTTACAGCTGAAGAGTATGGAATCATGCATAGTCAGCATGATGCATATTTTAATTTGATAAACAGATGGGAATTTGAAGGTAAGATATAAATGAATTATTATTTTTTGCTTGAAGATGAAAAGTCCTTTATAAAGGTTTTGCCTGAATGGTTAAAATATATGGGGATACAAAACACCAGAGTGCAGGATATTACATATGTTCGGGAAAATAATTATGTGATGCAGAGCGGACAAGGTGTTACGCAGCTGATCACAAGAGTTTTATTCCAGACGATAGATACAATTCTGCTGAATCCGGGAAAAATAGATGAATTAATAGTGATTTTGGATTCGGAAGAATATAATGAACAAGAACGAAAAAAACAGGTTGAAAACATTATCAAGGAATATATTGACAAGAAGAATTGTGCTGTAGATTTTTTATATAAAGTTTTTGTCTGCAATCATTGTTTTGAAACATGGCTTTTAGGAAATGGTAATTTATATCCGGATATTAGACCGGAAGGAGATTTTCAGCCATATTACGACAAGTATAATATAAAAGTAAATGATCCTGAATTAATGGCTGTGCCGGACGATATAAAAGAAACGATAGCTGTTTATCATTTCCATTATTTACATGAAATGTGCAGATATAACAGAGTACGGTACAGTAAGAAAAAACCTATGGAGATGGCAAAAAAAGCATACTTTGATACGCTGGTATCAAGAATAGAAAATAGTGATCACTTACATTCATTTGCTCAGTTTTATGAGTACTTTGTAAATGAACAAAAATGACTATTCAACCGATAATAAAATGCCGTACGATCAACCGACCGTACGGCATTTTCCTACCTTTCATAAATCGTATAATGATGTTTCTTAAGCAGTGCAACCGCCAGCGCTAATGATTCCCCGTCATACATTTCAAGTCTCAAAACACCGCCTTCAAACTCACGGTTGTGAATGATCCCGATATTTTTGATACTTAAATTATTGCTCGCAAGGATCGTTGCGACGGTGGCGATCCCACCGGTCTCATCGATCAGGTCTAAGTACAGTTCGTAAACATTCTTCAAAGCACCTTTTGCCGTGATTGTGATGGAATCACGGTAATCTTTGGCTGCAGTAAAGGCATCTAACAGTGCAGGGGAATCTGCATCTGCAATGTTCGTGCGCATTACCTCTAATGTATGGATATAGCTGTCCAATAATTTTAAAATCTGTTCCTGATTGGATAAACAGATATTTTCCCACATGACAGGAGAAGAAGATGCGATACGCGTGATATCTTTAAAACCTCCGGCTGCGATGGTTTTCATGATCTCATTTTCATCGTCCGATTCCCGCACCAGGTTGACAAGGCTGTATGCGATCACATGCGGCAGATGACTGATCGCTGCGGTCGCATAATCGTGCTGCTCATAACCTAAAACCAGAGGAATTGCGCCGAGAGAGCGCACCAGCCCGGTCAGTTCTTCCACAGCAGGGGAAGGACTCTTTGTGGTCGGTGTGATAATATAGTAAGCATTTTCCAAAAGCGTCTCTGAAGCATTAGAAAGACCGGTCTTCTCAGAACCCGCCATCGGATGACCGCCGATAAAATTGGCTTCAAGGCCGAGTCTTATCACTTCTCTGTGGATCTCCGTCTTGACACTGCCGACATCCGTGATGATGCAGTCCGGAGAAATTACATCTTTCAACTGCTGCAGATATTCAATATTTCTCTTGGTCGGCGTGCACAGAAAAATGTAATCACAGTCTGCGAAATCCTTCAGTTCACATGGTGTATTGTTTATGATCAAATGTTCTTTATAAGCTTCGGCAACTGTTTCTGCATGGTGTGCAGTTGCAATCATTGTAAGTTCCGGATGAAGTGCATGCAGTTTTTTTGCAATGGAACCGCCGATGAGTCCGAGTCCGATAAAGCCTATTTTCTGAAGTGACATATATAAAAATCCCCCTGTTAGATGTTAAAGTTCTGTTCTCATAATTCTTTACCTATCATAGACATAAATTGCAAGAAAGTCAACACGTTAAAGTATAAAAGTGCATATTGCATGAAAAAATAATCAAAGTATGGATGAAATGTGAACACTATGTAAACATTCCATGCAAATGGTTATAAATTATTTAAAATGCATACATAATATATAAACAAATTTCGGGTAATATAAAAATAGTTAGTAAATATGAATAAATAAGTTGTAATAAACGTGTAAATTTAGTAAAATATAACCATACAGCGAATGCCGTTTCAGAGGTATCGACTAAAAAATATGTATTGGAGGATTTGCTATGAACGTTTACACAACTGACAAGATTCGTAATGTGGTTCTGCTTGGACATGGTGGATGTGGTAAAACAAGTCTCGCCGAGGCGATGGCTTATCTTGCGGGGATGACAACACGCATGGGAAAAGTTACCGATGGTAACACGATCAGCGATTATGACAAAGAAGAAATCAAACGTCATTTTTCCATCAACACAACTGTGATACCGATTGTCTGGGGTGATACCAAGATCAATATCCTTGATACACCTGGTTATTTTGATTTTGTAGGGGAGGTAGAAGAAGCAGTCAGTGCTGCGGATGCAGCAATTATCGTAGTATCCGGTAAGGCTGGCATTGAAGTCGGCACAAAGAAGGCATGGGAGTTATGTGAGACATACAAACTGCCGCGTATGGTATTTGTTACAGATATGGATATCGATGAGGCAAGTTACCGGCAGGTCGTAGAAGATTTACAGCAGCTATACGGCAAGCGGATCGCACCTTTTCATCTTCCGATCCGTGAAAACGGACAGTTCGTCGGTTATGTCAATGTATTACAGCAGCGGGCAAAACGCTGGAAAGATAACGGCGAAGTGGAAAAGGTAGAAGTGCCGGAGTATTCCAAAGAGAATCTTGGTATCTGCAGGGAAGCATTGATGGAGGCTGTTGCGGAGACAAGCGAAGAATTTATGGATCGTTATTTTGGAGGGGAAGAGTTCTCCGAGGATGAGATCCGCCAGGCACTCCGTGTCAATGTATCCGATGGAAGCATCGTTCCGGTGCTGATGGGTTCGAATGTTCTTGCACGCGGCATGTATACACTGATGGTCGACATTGTAAAATATCTTCCGAGTCCGGAAAAACGTTCCTGCACCGGAATCAATGCAAAGTCCAACGAGGTATACAATGCAGACTATGATTTTGCAAAACCAAAATCAGCTTATATTTTCAAAACGATTGCAGACCCGTTTATTGGGAAATATTCATTGATCAAAGTTAATTCGGGAGTTATCAAAACAGATGATCTTCTTTACAACCAGCATAAAGATACAGAGGAAAAAATCGGAAAGATCTATGTACTCTGTGGCAATAAGCCGGAGGAAGTAAAGGAACTGCATGCGGGAGATATCGGAGCGTTAGCGAAGCTGACTAAAGCAGCTACCACAGATTCCCTTTCTACCAAAGCGAACCCGATCCTGTATATAAGAACACAGATCTCCACACCATATACTTATAAACGTTATAAGGCAGTCAACAAAGGAGATGAAGATAAGATCTCGCAGGCATTGCAAAAGCTGATGCTCGAAGATCTTACATTAAAAACAGTCAATGACAGTGAAAATGGCCAGACATTACTTTACGGTATGGGAGACCAGCACCTTGATGTTGTGGCAAGCAAACTGTTAGAGAGATACAAAGTTCAGATTGAACTGAAAAAACCAAAAGTAGCATTCCGGGAGACCATTCGTAAGAAAGCGGATGTGGAATACAAGTACAAAAAACAGTCCGGCGGTCATGGACAATACGGTCACGTTAAGATGACCTTTGAACCTTCCGGGGATCTTGAAACACCATATGTATTTGAACAATGCGTTGTCGGCGGAGCAGTTCCAAAAAACTTCTTCCCGGCGGTGGAAAAAGGAATCCAGGAAGGAGTTGTGAAAGGACCGATGGCAGCTTATCCTGTGGTAGGAGTAAAGGCAGTATTATATGATGGATCCTATCATCCGGTAGACTCTTCTGAGATGGCATTTAAGGTTGCGGCTCTTCAGGCATTCAAAAAAGGCATTATGGAAGCATCACCGATTCTGTTAGAGCCGATCGCATCCTTAAAAGTTGTTGTACCTGACAAATACACAGGTGACATTATGGGAGACTTAAACAAACGCCGTGGACGTGTACTTGGAATGAATCCGACGGAACACGGTTATCAGGAGATCGTAGCTGATATTCCTTACATGGAATTATATGGATACAACACAGATTTACGATCCATGACCGGTGGAAGCGGAACATTTTCCTATGAGTTTGCAAGATATGAGCAGACACCTTCTGATATCCAGGAAAAGGAGATCGCAGAGAGGGCAGGCAAACTTGATAATACGGATAATTCATAAAACAGTTTCTGAAAGAAACAGTTCTTCCCGAAAGCAGGATAAAAACACAGACTGGATGTAACATTTTCCGGTGTGTGTAATTAAAAAGAAAACAGGGAGGAATGGATATGCGGTATGGCAGAAAAATTTGCAAAGAACTATTTGTAATTTTATATGTATTTATTTTTCTTGTAAGCGATCCGAAACTGGTTCGTGCCTGCAGTATGATCATCCTCCCTGATACTTCAAAGGAAACCATTACCAGTGATAATGTTACATTTGATTTTTTTGATACACAGGATCCGTCAGAGTATCACATTGTATATGAGGTAAATGGCGGTATTAACAGCAGCAATAATCAAAAAACAATCCAAAAAGAAGAACTTCCTTTTACACTGGACGTGCCGGTTAAAATGGGTTACAATTTTGCTGGCTGGTATGCAGACTGTAGCTATTCCAGAAAAGTTACGAAAATAGATGAAGACAGTCCGGCGAATATGGTTCTTTTTGCAAAATGGACAAAAAATATTGACAATCATTATAATGTGGAAATGTATTCTTATCAGACAGGCACGATTCGTGACAACAGTCAGAAAGAGTTAAAGGAATGTTCCTATACTTTTTTGGATGATCTTTCTATTCCGGGAATGCCTTCTACCAGGGAAAAAGACTATAAGGATAATCTGATCAGCAGTTCCAGCCAGTGTATGCAGGGACTTTGTTTCACACCGGATTATATTCTTATTACTGCATATTCGGAAGATCGCAAAAATCTTGGATCACTGATGGTGTTTGATCGTGAGAGCGGCGAATATCTGGTAACACTTGGCATGAAAAAAGAAAGTCATCTTGGCGGTATTGCTTTTGATGGCGAGAATGTCTGGATCTGCCATTCAAATTCCAATACCTTAGAGCGTATTTCCTATGAATATATTACAAAAATCGCACAGGATGCGCCGGAATATTGCATTGATGCATCGGCATTGTCAGACGAATACCGCCTGAAAAATACACCATCCTGCATTACCTGCTACGGTGGCAGACTCTGGGTTGCTACACATACCAGATTTTTTGATTCCGAGATGTATTCATACAGCTATGATAAAAAAGAAGATAAGCTGACGGCAGTCAGCAACTATAATCTTCCGAGTAAAGTGCAGGGAGTGGCATTCGATGGCCCAGAGATCTGCCTCCTCATCCGTCATGAATAAC
>ERZ772878.1419-NODE-1419-length-12017-cov-3.05367_pt1 | contig 12017 bp, 8 predicted proteins | sample MGYA00580578_ERZ772878 | MGnify/ENA primary metagenome ERZ772878 (study PRJEB29015, sample SAMEA2737686) | human gut metagenome | biome: human gut; feature: human-associated habitat; material: faeces | place: China | collected 2012 ...
TCCATGATCTTTCAGGAGCCAATGACTTCCCTGAATCCAATCATCAAGTGCGGCAGGCAGATTGCAGAGTCACTTCGTCTCCACCGCGGAATGAATAAGAAGGAGGCCATGGAAGAGGCCATTCGTATGATGCAGGCAGTCGGGATTGCCAACCCGGAAGTGAGGGCCTATGAGTACCCGCACCAGATGTCCGGTGGTATGAGACAGCGTGTTATGATCGCCATGGCGCTGGCTTGTCAGCCACAGATTTTGATCGCCGATGAACCGACAACAGCCCTTGATGTGACGATTCAGGCACAGATTCTGGATCTGATCAGAGATTTGAATGAGAAGATGAATACATCAGTTCTCTTCATTACCCATGACTTAGGTGTTGTCAGTGAGCTGTGTGATACGGTCATTGTTATGTATACCGGACGAATTGTTGAAAAAGCCCCTGTTCGAGAGCTTTTCAATGATCCGAAGCATCCATATACAGTCGGCCTGATGAGTGCGATTCCGAGAATTACAAAGGATCGTCCGCCTCTTGAGACGATTGAGGGCGTTGTGCCGAATCCGACAGAGCGGATTTCGGGATGCAGTTTCTGGCCGAGATGTCCGCATGCGACAGAACAGTGCAGGCAGGGCGAGCCGCCGGTTGTACAGCTGTCGGAAGAACGTCAGGTAAGATGCTGGCTGTATGCAGATGCAGCCGAGAAGAAGGAGGGTTAGCTGATGGCAGCAAATGACAAAGAAGCGCTGGTGAAAGCCGACCATGTCAAAGTTTATTTTAAAGGCAAGAAAAGGGGCCAGACAGTCAAAGCCGTCGATGATGTATCCTTTGAGATCATGAAAGGTGAGACCTTTGGTGTTGTCGGCGAGAGCGGATGCGGTAAGAGTACCCTTGGCAGGACGCTGATCAGACTCCAGCAGCCGACAGATGGTCATATTTATTTAAACGGGACAGATATTGCAGGTTTAAAAGGCGCACAGTTAAAGGAAATGCGCAAGGAAGCTCAGATTATTTTCCAGGATCCTTCGGCCTGTCTCAATCCAAGAAGAACCATCAAGCAGATTTTGATGGAACCTTTTGAAATTCATAACCTCAAAGACAAGATCGATGTGGATGCGAAGATTATGGAACTGCTGCAGTTGGTGGGGCTGGACAGTTATCATCTGAGCCGATATCCGCATGAGCTTTCCGGTGGACAGAAACAGCGTATCGGTATTGCCAGGGCGCTGGCACTGGAACCCCAGATTATTATCTGTGATGAAGCGGTATCCGCGCTGGATGTTTCTGTTCAGGCACAGGTGTTGAACCTTTTGCAGGAACTGAAAGAGAAACTGGGATTAACCTATTTCTTCATTTCACATAATCTGAATGTTGTTTATCAGGTCAGTGACCGTGTCGGCGTTATGTATCTCGGCAAAATGGTTGAGATCGCCAATTACGATCAGCTTTATGAAAAACGCTATCATCCTTATACAGAGGCATTGCTGTCAGCGATTCCTCAGGTTGATCAGGAAGAACAGAAGGAGCGTATTCATCTGGAAGGTGAAGTGCCGAGCCCTTATGATCCGCCTTCAGGATGCCATTTTCACACAAGATGTCCGAAGGCCTGCGACAAGTGCAGACAGACGGCACCGGAACTTAAGGAAGTGGCGCCGGGACATTATGTGGCCTGCCATTTATACGAATAAATTTAATTCAATGATAATTGCGGAAACGGCCGAATAACAGGTAGGCATTACAGAACGGAGTATTTCGCAATCACCATATATAAGAAATTTCTATTTAGGAGGTTAAGATTATGAAAAAGAAATTTTTAGCAATGGCTCTGGGCATTGCTGTAGTCTTAAGCTGCACAGCATGCGGCGGCGGTTCATCTGACACAGCAGCACCTGCATCAGGCGGGACAAATGCTGCTTCTTCAGAAGCCGGAAGCGATTCAGCTGCAGGCGGCAGCACAACAGTAACAGTGGCAATCGGTGCCGGCTTCTCCACACTGGATCCAGGATATGTTTACGAGAAATATCCACCGCTTGTTATTAATGCATGTTATGAGAACCTTTTCAAATTCTACAGCAATGACGGTGCGGCAGAACCTTGTCTGGCAGATTCTTATGAATTCTCAGATGACAATAAGACTTTAACCGTTAAACTGAAAGAAAATGTTACTTTTGCAAGCGGCAATAAGATGACATCTGCCGATGTCGCTTTCAGTATTAATCGTTGTAAGAATCTTCAGGGTAATCCATCCTTCATCTGCGATACTATCGACAGCATTGAAACACCGGATGATTACACAGTTGTTTTCCATCTGACACAGCCTGACAGTGCAATCCTTTCAAAGCTGACATACAGCTCACTGGCAGTTCTTGACAGCGCGGTTGTTAAGGAACATGGTGGTACAGATGCAGCAGACGCTTCTTCAACAGATACAGCACAGGCTTATCTTGACACAGCAAGTGCAGGTTCAGGTATGTACATCATGACAAGCTATACACCTGATTCTGAAATCGTTCTGGAGAAGAACCCTAACTACTGGGGTGAGGCAACAAATGTTGACAAATATGTCATCAAGATCCAGCCGGATGCCAATACACAGATGATGACATTATCTTCAGGTGACCTTGATATTGCCATGAACATGACAGATGATACAATGTCTGAACTGACAGGCGACAATGTTGCCAAGATCAACACTGCAACAAAGACAGTTGGTTTCCTTTTGATGAATATGAACGAAGAATACGGCGGCCCTGTTTCTAATCCAAAGGTACAGCAGGCTATCCGTAAAGCACTGGATTACACAGGTATCCAGACAATCGTCGGTGAAGGCGCAGAGACACCTTATTCCATCATCCAGGATGGTTTCATGGGTGCAAAAGGACAGCGCCCTGCAGATTACACTAATATTGACGAAGCAAAACAGCTTTTAGCAGATGCAGGCTATCCGGATGGTTTTGATATCGACATGCCTGTTTGTGACCTTGATATGGAAGGTGTTCTTCTGACAGACCTTGCTCAGAAGGTTAAAGATGACCTTTCTCAGATCGGCATCAATGTTAATATCGTTTCCCAGCCATGGGCAGCAGGTTTTGGCGATGATTACCGTGACGGCAAGATCGGTTTCACAGTTATGTACTGGTCAACAGATTACAACGATCCTAACGTACAGCTTGAATTCCTTCCAGGTCAGTCCGTTGGTTTAAGAGCAGGCTGGACAACAGATATGGATCCTGATCTGGCTCAGCTTTACGCAGATGCACTGAATGCAACAGACAACGATGCACGTATTGCTGTTCTTGAAAAGATTCAGGACGATACATATGAGAACGGTCCATGGCTTATGATCGCTCAGGCACCTGCACATATTGCATACAACACAAGACTTGACGGTGTCGCTGCTTCTGATCCATATTCACTGGATCTGACACAGATCACAATCAAATAATCCATCATTTTCTGATGATTTCTCCACGGGGCGCGGAAATCGCTTCTGCGCCCTGTGGATTTTAAACAGGACGGCAACAGATGCTGCCGTGAGTCGGCTGGTTCGGGACATTGTTTATGTTCGTAGGCAACAGTTGACTGACGGAAATATCTGTTCATCAGATGTTTGGCGGCAGATAAGCGATGCGCAGTCTGCTGTCGGAAAGCTAAAACGAAAGAGAGAGAGGTGTCGTATGGAACGGCTGAAGTTTATAGGAAAAAGACTTGTATACCTTGTGATTATGCTGTTCGGTGTGGCGACGTTGGTTTTTATATTGACAAAACTGGTTCCCGGCGATCCGGTAACCGCCAATCTGAGCCAGAGAGCATTGGGTGATCCTCAAATTGTGGCCGCCTATAAGGCAAAATACGGACTGGATCAGCCGATTATTGTGCAGTATGTATACTACATGAAGAATCTGCTGCATTTTGATCTGGGTACATCGATCCGTACCAACAATGCAGTTTTAAGTGAATTGGCACGCTGCTATCCGGCGACGATCGAACTGGCAGTATTTGCCATCATTCTGGCAACCCTGTTTGGTATTTTATTTGGTGTGATTTCTGCGATTAAGAGAAATAGTATTCTTGATCAGATCGTGCGTGCGATTTCTGTTACAGGTGTCAGCCTGCCAAGTTTCTGGTTCGCACTGCTTGTATTGTATTTCTTTTATTACAAACTGCAGATCTTGCCGGGACCGGGCCGTCTTGGCAATGCATTCAGTGCACCGCAGACAGTAACAGGATTTTTTGTTATCGACAGTCTGCTTGAGGGTGATATTCCGAAGGCACTGGATGCCCTGAGACATCTGATTCTTCCGGGTACAGTTCTGGCTGCCTTTACCATGGGTCTTGATCACCAGAACAACACGTTCCAATCTGTTGGATGTTATGTCCACAGATTACATCCGTACAGCCCGTGCAAAAGGTCTGTCAAATGTTCGACTGATTATCCATCATGCGCTTGGCAATGCACTGATTCCTGTACTGACGGTTATTGGTCTTGGTTTTGGCAATCTCCTTGGTGGTATGGTACTTGTTGAAACAATTTTCAATTGGCCGGGAGTTGGTCAGTTTGCGTATCAGTCCGTCCTGTCCAATGACTATCCGTCGATTATCGGCGTGGCGCTGCTGATTGCGCTGAATTATATGATTATTAATACAGTGGTCGATATCCTGTACGGTATCATTGACCCGAGAGTGAGGTGCAGTTAGATGTTACATTCTTTGAAAAAAATGTTTAAGTCCAATTATCTTTTCACTTTCGGCGTCATCATCTGTCTGTTTTGGATCATCATGGCTATTATCGCCCCTTTTGTGGCACCTTATGATCCGGTTGTCCAGGATCTGACCCTGAGATTAAAAGCGCCTTCAGCGGCGCATATCTTTGGTACAGATAACTTTGGCCGTGACATTTTCAGCCGTGTGATCTACGGCGGACGTTATTCATTGCTGGCAGGCTGTCTGACGGTTGTGATCGCAGGCTGTATCGGTACGATTTACGGTGCTATTGCCGGTTATGTAGGTGGTGCTGTGGACAATGTCATGATGCGTCTTTCAGAGATGATTCTGTCTTTCCCGTCACTGATCCTGGCAATGATTATCAATGCAGTCATGGGTTCCAACCTGTTTAACACCATGTTTGCCCTTGTTATTGTTGCATGGCCGTCTTATGCCCGTGTCATGCGAAGCGTGGTGCTGAGCGTCCGTGAAAATGAATACGTTACTGCTTCGGAAGCGCTTGGTGCGTCAAGAATCCGTATCTTATTAAAGGAAATCATTCCAAACAGTATTACTTCTGTTTTGATCATGGCGACAACGGATATCGGTAATCAGATCCTGATGTTCTCCACATTGAGCTTCCTTGGTCTGGGTTCTGCTCCGCCAACACCTGAATGGGGTATGATGGTATCTGATGGTGTTCAGTACTTCAATAAATTCTGGGTGGCAGGATTCCCTGGATTGGCAATCTTTACAATGGCTGTGGGGGCCAACTTCATTGGTGATGGACTCCGCGATCTGCTGGATCCGAAATTGCGAAAACAGTTCTAAAATTATAATTGACGCTGCGAAACACAATATTTTACGAAGACCGTTGCCTATTTACAGTTCTTAGCAGGCACACTTGCGTTACCGATTGCTGGTAGCGGTACATAAGGTGGTAAAAGACACCACCTGAGTACCGACCACAATCGCAGCACCTGCTATGAATCTGTGAATAGGCAGCGGTCTTTTTGATGTGTGTGTTTCGCATCTGGCTATGATAATTTTGATGAGCGGAAGATGAAAATCCGCGGTATGCTTAGGCGTACTAGGTTAGATATTTCTGCGTAATTGACAAGTTTGAATGGGGCATGTATCATGTACTTAGTATAAAAAATGTACTGTAAAGATGGACTTTTATAAAGTGCTTTCAGATGGCTATTAGCTGGTGCATTTTTAATAAAAGTGCAGGAAATAAAATGACTACAGGAGGTTCTGACATGGAATTGAAGACAGAGATTTTGATTATCGGCGGCGGCGCGTCCGGCATGGCGGCGGCTGTTGCAGCAGCAGAGATGGGTGCAGAGGTAACGGTTGCGGAAGCGAATGCGGCGGTGGGCGGAAACGGCCTTTTCCCGAGAGGCATTTTTGGTGTGGACAGCAAGATACAGCGCAAGAAGCTTGTTTTTGCGGACAGAGATCAGATTTTCAGAGATTGTATGAATTATTCCCATTGGAAGATTGACGCCAGGATTATCCGTACACTGATTGACAAGAGTGGGGATACCGTCAATTGGCTGATGGACAGAGGTGTTGAATTCTGCGACGTGGTGCATCATATCCCGAACCAGACACCGGAGGTTTTTCATATTACAGAGGCTGAGGAGAATGTGGGGCATTGCGTCATCCGCAATCTGAAAAGAATCTGCGAAGAAAAAGGCGTGCGCATTCTCACAGGCGCCAAGGGTAAAACTTTACTTAAAGATGAAAAAGCCAGTGTCTGCGGCGCTGTGTGTGAGACGAAGGACGGCGAAGTGGTGATCAAGGCACAGAAGGTGATTCTGTGTACAGGCGGTTTTGCGGGCAACGATGAAATGGTTGAAAAATATTACCCAGGATTTAAGCGTGAACTGGTAGGCCAGGGCGGCGGCATGCGTCATCCGGGAGATGGTATCCGAATGGCGCTTGAGGCGGGTGCGGAAGTGGAAGGCAACTTTACCATGGAAGCGGCAGCACCGAAGATTAAGGGATATGATGCGCTGAATCTTTTCCTAGGCAAACCATACAATGTGTGGCTGAATCGTTTTGGTGAACGTTTTGCAGATGAAGGGATTGTGTATAATTTCGCAGTATCCTTTAATGCCTGCCTGCGTCAGCCGGATGGTCAGGTATGGGTTGTTTTCAATCAGGCACTGTTAGACCAGACCCTGAGCGACGGCAAGGATATGATTGAGACGATTCATATGCCGCCGAATGTGGAAGAAAGACTGGACACTACCATGGAGCAGGCCATTGCGGACGGTGTTCTCTGCAAAGCAGACAGTTATGAAGCACTGGCTGCGTTTATCGGCTGTGATGAAGAAACAGTGAAAGCGTCTATGGAGGAATACAACGGCTTCTGCAAGGAAGGAAGAGACGGTTGGTTTGCCAAGGATAAGCGTTATATGCTGTCTATGGAGGAAGGCCCTTATTATGCCATTAAGGCCGGAGAAGACATGCTGATCACCCATGGCGGTATTCGTGTCAATGAACGCTTTGAAGCTTTAGGCGGTGATCACAAACCGGTTGAGAATCTTTATGTAGCCGGTGTGGATTTCGGCGGCGCAGATGCGGACGTATACAATGTTGTCATGAGTGGACACGGTTTCGGCTTTGCGGTTAATTCAGGCCGAATTGCCGGAGAAAATGCGGTTAAAGCATTGAAAACTATGATGCGTTAATAAGAAATTTAGGAAAGTCAGATAAACTATAGAAAACCGCTATAGAAAGTGATATACTTGACGGCAGATGAAGATTTGAAAGGAGCATTTGCTATGAAGCAGAATAGAGTAGACAGAATTATGGCAGCCCTGAAGGAAATGGGACTGCATCAGATGCTGATCGTTGATCCGATGTCCATTTATTATCTCACCGGTGTTTATGTGTCACCTTTTGAACGTTTTTATGGTTTATATCTGAGAGAAGACGGCCATCATGCCTTTTTCCTGAACAGATTATTTACAGTACCTCAGGAAGTGGGTATTGAAAAGGTATGGTATTCCGACACAGATCCTGCTATGGAGATCGTGGCCAAGTATCTCGACAAAGATGCACCTCTGGGTGTGGATAAAGAACTGAAAGCAAGATTTTTGCTGCCGCTGATGGAGATGAAAGCGGCAGCCGGGTTTGTCAATGCTTCTCTGGCTGTGGACAATACAAGAGGCATCAAGGATGAAGAAGAGCAGGACCTGATGCGTATTTCTTCAGACATCAACGACAAGGCCATGGCACAGTTCAAGGCCATTGTCCATGAAGGTGTTACAGAGAAAGAACTGGCAGACCAGATGCTGAAGATTTATATGGATTTGGGTGCGGACGGTTACTCCTTTGAACCGCTGGTTGCTTTTGGTGCTAACGCAGCAGACCCGCATCATGAACCGGACAATACGGTATTGAAGGTGGGTGACTGTGTCCTCTTTGATGTGGGATGCATCAGAAAGGGCTATTGTTCTGATATGACACGTACTTTCTACTTCAAGGAAGTGAGTGACGAACATCGTCATATTTATGAAACAGTCCGCAAGGCGAATGAAGCGGCCATTGCCAAGATCAAACCGGGCATTCCTCTTTGTGAATTGGACAATACAGCCCGTCAGCTGATCACTGATGAAGGCTACGGTCCGCAGTTTAACCATCGTCTGGGTCATTTTATCGGACTTTCAGAGCATGAGTTTGGTGATGTTTCTTCTGTGAATACAGACAAAGCCGTTCCGGGTATGATTTTCTCTATTGAGCCGGGTATTTATCTGACAGATGATACAGGTGTCCGTGTGGAAGATTTGGTGCTGGTGACAGAGGATGGCTGTGAGGTGCTGAATCACTATCCAAAGGAACTTCAGATTATCGGTTAATTTGTTGGGCGCTTGTCCGGGCTTGCATCAGATATTGAAGAATGATACAATGAATAATTCTTTGTTTTATTATGGAGGCAAATACCTATGAATACACATCCTACAGCGACTTTACATATGGCCAACGGCAGTAAAATTGTGATTGAACTTTTGCCGGAAGCTGCGCCGAATACTGTCAACAGTTTTATTTATGCGGCATCCCGGGGATTTATGGATCACCATGCGATTCAAAGAATTGTCCCGGGCAACTGGGTGGACGTGACGTACCAGGCATTTGGACACAAGGAGTGCCAGTATCTGATTCCGAATGAGTTTGAACTGCATCCGGAGATCGAACCGTTGGATTCCCATCCGGGCTGTGTCTGCATGGGCGGTTATGGTGAGGATGGACTGGCCAGCTGCGAATTCTTTTTCCCGCTGCGTGACTGCCCGGATCATAAGGGAATCTATCCTGTTTTTGGAAAAGTCATTGAAGGCATGGATGAGATACGGCGTCTTGAGAAAGTGAAGACAAGACCTGTTGATTTCCCGATTCCGGGGGTTGAGGTCAATGAACCGGTTGAGCCGGAAGTTATTGAGAAAGTCGAACTGGATTTGAAGGGACAGACATATCCTGAGCCAATTCGTATGAAAGTTCAGAATCTTCCGCCATGCTGGACGGATATGAGATAGAAATTGTTGTAGAATATAGAAGGAATGGGGAAAATAGTATGTTTAATATCCGAGAAATGAAAGCGGAAGATAAAGCGGTTATTATGCCGATGGTGATTACCTTTTATCATAGTCCGGCAGTTGAACACGATGTAGACACAGCGGTGCTGGAGCGTACATTTGATGCGGCCACAGACCCGACGATGCCATATATCAGCGGTCTGGTGATGCTGGAAGATGAGAAAGTTGTTGGATATGGTTATGTGACCGGCTATTATGCATCGGAAGTCGGCGGAATGTGCATGTTCATGGAAGAAATGTACTTTACACCGGAATGCCGGGGAAAAGGGTACGGCACAAAAGCCTATCACTGGATTGTGGACCATTATCCGGAATACAAGCGTTTCAGAATCGAAGTCACAGAAAGTAATGTCAACGCCAAACGCCTTTATGAGCGCTGGGGATTTAGATTCCTGGAATATAACCAGATGGTGCTGGATAGATAAAATAGAAGCGGCATAAGATGTTTGTGATAACTTAAGAATGAGTATGAAAGCCACATCTTAAAAGAGTAAAGCCCGGCCGCCTTCCAGTCAAACGTTAGCACGATTTTGCAGATTTTGCGAGCATAGCAACAGCTTTGAAGCAATGTCTGAGCCCGTAAGGGCGAGTTTTGCGCAGAAGCTGTTAATATGCGGCGCAGCAAAACCAAAAAAGTGCTTTAGTTGACTGGAAGGCGGCCGGGCTTTTTGTTTAAACGCGGACTTTTGTACCTTTTCCGCCTCTGTTGACAAGTTTCAACTTATTCAACAGTAATTCCTTTTCATTGTGGATAATGGTGCATTCCTGACTGCTGTCCAGTGGATAAGCAGCTTTGACGCTGTCACCGGAACCGAGGCTGATGCCGCGGACGCCGATGGCAGTTTTCTTCATTTCAGGGATGTTCATCATCGGGAAGCGGATAAAGTAGCCGTTTTCAGTCTGAAGAACAAGCTGGTTGAAGTTGTCGGCAGTGCAGATGGCAATGATGCTGTCGCCGTCGGCCAGCTTGGTGGCGGCAACGGTTCGTTTGGATACATCAAATTCGCTGCCTTTGACCAGTTTCAACATACCGGTTTTGGTGGCAAATAACATCATGGAATCCTGAATGGATGCCAGATTGCATATATGAATGATATTCTCTCCGGAGCTGTCATAGTTGCCCAGGTTGTCCAGCGGAATAGATTTGTCACGGAAACGTCCGAAGGGCATATCAGTAATCTTGATCAGATGAAGACGTCCGGTATCGGTGAAGATGCAGGCCTTATCTGTATTCATACAGCTGATGACATATTTGCTTTCGGAGAGTGCGGCTTCCTTGTTGCGCTCAAAAGTAGCCTTATCTATGGTCTTAGCATAGCCAAAACGGTCAATCAGAGCAACGACTTCCATAGCTTCGGCTTTCTTTTCTTCATAGACAGCAGCACCCACATTCTCGATAGAGGTTTTACGCGGTGTGGCATAAGTCTTCTTGATCATATCAAGGTCATGACTGATGACCCGGGACATGCTCTTATGATTCTCAAGGATATCCTTGTAGGAAGCGATATTCTTCAAAGTAGCATCATGATCTTTCAGCAGGGCATCCATTTCCAGACCGATCAGCTTGTACAGACGCATCTCGAGGATTGCAGTGGCCTGACGTTCTGTAAAATCAAGGGCAGAAGCGGCTCTTTCAGAGGCCTTGCTCTTGAAGCGAATGCCTTCGGTAGTGCCTGTCATCAGGCAGGCTTTGGTCTGTTTGATATTCTTGCTGCCACGCAGGATTTCGATGATCAGGTCAATGATATCGGTGGCACGCATGAGACCTTCTTGGATTTCCTGTTTCTCCAGTTCCTTGGCAAGAAGCTTCTGGTATTTGCGAGTGGTCAGATCGTATTGGAAATCAAGGAAATATTCGATGATGCTCTTGAGCCCAAGCGTCTCAGGTCGGCCATCTGCAATCGCCAGCATATTCACGCTGAAAGTATCTTCCAGACGTGTCTTCTTATAGAGAAGTGCCAGCAGATTGTCCACGTCTGTCTGTTTCTTCAGTTCCAGAACGATACGAATTCCTTCCTTGGAGGACTGATTGGAAATATCGATGATGTCCGTTGTCTTCTTGCTTTCTACAAGGGCATAAACATCATTGAGAAATTTGTCGATATTGGCACCGATCATTGTATAAGGAATCTCGGTGATGACAAGGCGAAGCTTGCCGCCTTTGTCCTGCTCAACCTCAACACGACCCCGAAGCTTGATCTTGCCGCTGCCGGTTTCGTAAATATTCAGTAATTCGTCTTTGTTCGTTACGATACCGCCGGTAGGAAAATCCGGTCCCTGGATGTACTGCATCAGGTCAGAGGTGGTCAGTTTGTCATTCTTCATGTAGGCTTTGACGGCATCGATGACCTCGCCGAGATTATGCGGCGGGGTACTTGTCACCATGCCGACAGCGATACCGTCAGAACCGTTGACAAGGAAATTCGGCAGACGGACAGGCAGAACCGTCGGCTCTTTCTCTGTCTCATCAAAGTTCGGCATAAAGTCTACAACGTCCTTGTCAAGATCCGCCAGGAAAACTTCCTGAGTGACTTTCTGAAGACGGGCTTCAGTGTAACGCATGGCGGCGGCACCATCACCTTCGATGGAGCCGAAATTGCCGTGGCCGTCTACCAGGGGCATGCCCTTCTTGAATTCCTGGGCCATAACAACAAGGGCATCGTAAATGGAGCTGTCACCGTGAGGATGATACTTACCCATTGTATCACCGACGATAC
>ERZ772878.1420-NODE-1420-length-12009-cov-3.54852_pt1 | contig 12009 bp, 7 predicted proteins | sample MGYA00580578_ERZ772878 | MGnify/ENA primary metagenome ERZ772878 (study PRJEB29015, sample SAMEA2737686) | human gut metagenome | biome: human gut; feature: human-associated habitat; material: faeces | place: China | collected 2012 ...
TAAATATTATTTCCTTTTGTATCTCCCAAAAGACGCATGTACGAATGAAATCCCTGCCAAGGTTTCAGATAGAGGAAGGCAGTAGCCTCACGCAAATCCGAATGTGTCCGGAAAGACTGCTCTACCTGCTTCTGGGATTCGGAAGAGACTGTCAGGAAGTCTTCACAACCTGTAGCGGTCATCATCAAACCGACAGTCCATATAAGGTTCACGATATTTTTTACTTTCATCATATGTATTTTTTAGAAGGTTAAATCAAGACCAAATGTATAAACACGAGGCGAAGGACAACGCCCTGTATCTACCCCATACATCAGCATACTCTGACCGGAATAGGAATATTGTCCCTGCGTGGAACCGATTTCCGGATCATAGCCGGAATATTTCGTAAATGTATATACGTTCTTTACATTAGCATATATACGTAAACGTTCCACTCCAATCTTACGTATCCATTTCTTAGGAAAATTATAACCCAATACGATGTTTTGAATACGCAAAAAAGAAGCATCCTCCACGAAACGGTTGCTGACACGTATATTGTCATTATAATCAGAACCCACAGATATACGGGGAAGCCCGCTGTCGGCTCCAGGCAATACGTAAGCATTCCATACATCCTTGTTCTCCGAATTTCCATCATAATATCCGATACGGGCGTAATTCGCTGTATTTTTCGCCTTGTTTCCGGTAGAATTGGGGTCGTCCAAACGACGACGCAGCCAGTTTAACGCTTTATTTCCATACGAACCATACAAGAAAAGGGATAAATCAAAATCTTTGTATTTGAATGTATTGTTAAATCCGAATGTGAACTTCGGTAACGGACTTCCCATAAAATCACGGTCTTTTTCATCAATAATACCGTCATTATTCCGGTCTTCGAAAATCAGGTCACCTACAAAGATGCTGTTCATCAATTCCTTATTTTTAACCACGTCTCCTTTCTTCAATCGTGGCGTAGCTATTTTCACCGTACTTGTCCCATCACCGTTATCTATCAAATAGTCACTTGCCGAGTTAATCCTTCCAATCATGTTGTAACCATAGAATTCACTCACAGCACGTCCTGTTGTTGTACGGGTCACTACACTTGTGGCTCCGCCCAGCTGATAAGTCTTATCTATAAAGGCATTCTCCATGTTCATGGCCAGAATCTTATTTACATTCCGGCTGAATGTCAAATTAGATCGCCACGAGAAATCCCGTTTGGAGATATTCACGGTATTCAGAGTGAATTCAAATCCTTTATTTTGCAAAGAACCCACATTCGCCCATTGAGTGGAAGTTGCGCCCTGACCGCTTGTTCCCAAATATCCGGGCAACGTCAACTGGAATAATAAATCATTTGTTTTCTTGATGTATGTATCAAAGATCAGTTCGATACGGTTATTAAAGAAGTTCAAGTCTACGCCGAAGTTCCATGATTTTGTACTCTCCCATTTCAAATCGGGATTAGGAATCTGAGCCATCTGCACACTGTTTCCCCATACCGACTGTACGTTCGCCAACATAGGCTGATAAGCAAAGTTGCTGACATTAGAGTTTCCCACAATACCATAACTTAACCGGAACTTCAGATTGTTCATCACACTCCGCAACGGTTTCATAAATTTCTCGTCCGATACGCGCCATGCGATAGCAGCCGACGGGAACGTCCCCCACTTGTTGCCCTTACCAAAACGGCTTGTACCATCCTGACGTACAGTTCCAGTGAACTGATACCGTCCTTTATAACTATAGAATACACGACCGAAAAAAGACAGGAAACGCGTCTGACTCCCACTACCACCATTAGTAGAATAGTTGGCATCCCCCGCATCCAAATCAGTCAATTCATTAGAGCCATGTGTACGTCGTCCCCATAGTCTGTCTCCGTCCCTGCCATTCATCTCATGCCCCAGCATCACTGTAAGACGATGAGATTCGCCAAACTTCTTATTAGCTGTAACCACATTCTTCCATCCCCAGTACATGGAATAATTTTTTGAGTGCTCGGACATGGCGTAGGGATTATTTGACCAACCGATTTGATAGGCAGGAAGGAAGTACTGAAAATTATCGATACTACCATCCCCTACAAGTTCGGTACGATATGTCAGCCATTCTACCGGTTGAAGCTGCAAAAAGAAGTTGCCTCTGACCCCCAACTTCTTATTGGTACGCTCTGTCAGTTCCGCCACGGCAATAGGGTTACTATACCCATACAAAGAGGTATCCTCTTCGTCCGGACCACCGAATGTCCCGTCCGGATTATAAATCGGCACATGAGGAGCTTGATACAATGCATTCGGAATAATAGCCCAGTTCGCCATACTTGTTTCCTGATCAGTGTAAGTCATGTTCACTGTTCCTCCCATGCGGAACAACTTGCTTGCCTGTACTTCCGTACTCATCCGAAGAGTGAAACGATCAAACGAAGAACCTATAGCTATCCCTTCCTGTCCGGTATATCCACCGGAAAGAGAATATGAAACAGTCTTATTCCCTCCCCGCACAGAAAGGTTATAGTTCTGCATGGCAGCAAGACGAAAAATACCATCTTGCCAATCGGAACCATCTCCCAAAGCATTTGGATTGCTATATTCCTCTTTCATATCTCTCTCACTGCCAATCACTTTATAGCGTTCGTTATAATGACGTGCATATTCACGCAAGTTCATCATCTCAATTTTATTTGGCAACTGCTGTATCCCATAAGAACCGCTGACATTAATCTGCGGTTTTCCGGAAATACCTTTCTTCATTGTTATCAAGATAACCCCATTGGCGCCTTGCGCACCATAAATAGCGGTGGCGGAAGCATCTTTCAATATTTCTATGCTTTCGATATCTGACGGATTAATACCTGCAATGGCATTACTGGTATTATCTCCAGTGCGTCCGGAAATAATAACCCCATCCACTACATAAATAGGCTCATTCGTACTGTTGATAGAATTCACACCGCGTATCTGAATAGAGGTACTACCTCCGGGGATACCGGAATTCTGGCTCATCTGCAAGCCGGCAGCACGCCCTTGCAATACCTGGTCAATAGTAGTGGCTGCAGCTTGCGTGATAGCTTCCGAATTGACGGACACTACAGAACCGGTCAAGTCCGAACGCTTCATCGAACCGTAGCCTATCGCTACCACTTCATCCAACATTTTAGCGTCATTTTTCAGCGCTATATTCAGTTTCCCGTTCTTAGGTACTTTAAATTCCGCTGTTTTCATGCCGATATAGGATACTGATAAGATGCCGTCTTCTGGAACCTTTATTGTAAACTTTCCATTCAAGTCAGTACTGGTCCCTTGTCCGGAACCTTTCAAACGCACACTTGCTCCTATCAAAGGTTCACCCGTATCGCTGTCTACCACAACTCCACTGACAACAACACTCTTATCGAGTGTCTCACTCACAGTAAAAGAGTGCAGGTCCCCTGTTGCCGAAGAATCCTGCAAGGCAAACCCCAAAAACAGGATTCCCAATAGCAAACGCTTTACTAAAAATTTGTTTTTCATATCATCCTTTATCATTTCAAGGTTTATTCACTAATTTCAATTATTTTTTGTTTATCGTCCTTTCCCAACAGATAAACTGAATTAAGCACTATTGTCTGAGCTCCCTCACAAGAGGTGATACTCACTGATTCAACATTATCAAGAGCGGTACTTTGATTCAATTCCGTCAAGTTTATTTTCTTCACCACAGCACCACTATCAATTTTCGCATTCTGGTAATACTCCTTTTTCTGTATTTCTCCTTCTTCATCCAAGTATTCTATCTTCACGCGAAAAGCACTTTCACATCTCACACAATCTATTACCAAAGACTTGAAACCTGAAAGATCTCCTGTTAACGGAAGATAGAAGCAGTTACAGAATCGCCCACCTGTAAATACCAATGTCTTCGTTTCGGCATGATAAGTAACATTACGGTTCACCTCCCTAGCAAAAGCCATACCAACTAAGAAAAAGGACAAGACCCATAAAATTCTTTTTTTCATCTGATACAAAATTATAATATTATGATTATCCGTATAATGCATATTTACTTATTTAACACCGTTTTTAGTTGAGAATTTACGAACGGACACCATACGGATAACCATGGATTGGTCATAAACTATAATTAAGAAATTATTTCAAGCTCTGTTTCGTCATTTCCATTCTCCCAATCTGTCATCTGAGCTTTGACAAAAACAAGACCTCTATCAGTAAGTTTCATTTCATACATATATTCTTTACCACTTTCCCATTTTTGAGTTTCAGAAATATGATAACTGAACGTCTGGGCATTTACCGAAACTGTAAGCATCATGCTACCAGCTTCCACAGTTTCAGGTGTTACTACCGCCGAGGCAATAGCCTCAGCAGTAGTATTGTTTATCATGAAAGTATTAATATCAGCAGTAATTCCTGATATGATACCAACACGACCTGTTGTCAGATTTGCTAATACGCTAACGTTACGTCCCGGCAAAGTTAACGTGGAATTACTCAGATTGTAAATACCTGTTTCATCAGTTATACGGATATTTATTTTGGCCATGGCATGACGGAAAACCAGTGTGGCTTTTCCGTTATCTAGATATGCCGTCGAAGCTATCTTCAGACTACTTGAATAATAGGCCTCCTTTTCACTTTGATTAGTTGATATATAAAACGTTAAATTATTATCCAAATTTGCCACATTCCACGATTCTCTATATGGACAATAAGCACAGACACTCATAGCTTTCGACAGTGGGAGAAAAAGTTGGGTATCCGTTTGTGGAACTCCTTCTTTATCCATTGTTAATCTTGTATTCGCAGAGAGGATAGTAGAACTGCTTCTCATGACGAACAAACCTAAGGATGTGCCTGTTGGAAGATTTGTAAGTTCACCGTTCTCCTCAACTTTCATGTTTAGTCCAAGGATACCGTTATCTTCATCTATCACAGAGACATCGTCATTGGAATTACATGCCGTGATTCCAAGCAAGATAACTACCAGAATCCACTGTGGAATTATTATTTTACCTGTCGACATATTTATCTTCTTTGTTTAAGGTTTTGTATAGGGAACGATACGAAAGTTAGCCATATACATTAAGAAATTTGTAACAGCTGTTCCTCTGGAGCCCTCACCATAAGGAGCAAAACTACCGAATATTAATTTCAATTGTCCATTACCGTCAGGTATCTCTTCTACTTTTTTTCCACTTGTATTTTTAAAGTCCTTCATCGGAAAGGTTAAAGTTTTCCATCCAGATGAAAAGTCTACCGTTATCGGATCGTACAAAGCTGGTTGTTGTGTCCACCACGGAGTATATGTTATTTCATCTCCCCCATATCCTAATGCCCAACGTAAAGCCCCAGTTGTCCATCCGTTATCTTCCTCACTCGACATATAACAATCAAACTGGATGGCAAGATCGTCACAATCCGTAATTCCATTTGGTATTTTCTCACACATCTTTGACAAACTAAAACTAAATTGTGAAGTTTTCAACTTATAACCATCCAGGGTCTGATCAGATTCTGCTGTTGCAGCATAAGAAATACCTTTTGTATCAGGGTTATTGTCAGCATCCTGAGAATCTCCAAAAGTACGGATATTTTCTGGATTGCCAGGCCACATCTCCCAATTTGATTCAGGCATGATTTGGTTTGTAGCGTAAATATTGCTACCTCCCATTTGATATGCATCCCCAGTGAATTTTGAGATAAATATATTATCTTTGCAATTCATGTAAGAATAAGAATATCCACGATTGCCAGTTTCCGCTTCCACATAAAGTGCACCAGCTACTTGGTCACCCCCTTCGGGAATAATCACATCAATCATTTGATAGCTGTTATCTTCAGCACTATGAATCCAAAACTCACCTGCAGCATCCAGTTCACTCTCACTTTCTACTAAAGTCATAGCTTCTACATCACCTGGGAATACTATTTTCTTCACACCCTTAAAGTTTGCCCCATAGATACGGATACGTTCTCCGACCTTCGCCATTGTGTGTGATACGCGGTCAACCACCGGCTGTGGACCTTTGGCATCGCCTTCCAAATCTTCATTACCGTTCTCCCAATCATCAATTACACTACCTAGTACAAGTTCTACAGTCTCTTCTCCACCACTTACGCCGAACTTCACTGTATAAGTGTAGACCTTCCCTTCACCGAATGTAACATCAGTGTTTAAAGCAGCGATGTATTCCTTTTCTGCTGTAATAATTTTAATAAAGTTAGCGGCAGCTATTTTTTGTGGAACGAGGATGACGCTTGCAGAGAAAATGCTAGCATCATCTGCAAATTTCACGGCTGTAATTTCCGTGGCTGCACCTGAGGCTGCTTCTAATGTACCATCCTGTACATTGAGAGTGGTTGTGGGCTTTGTGTTTAAGATACTTACTATTGCTCCTTTCAAATTGACGCCCGTTTCTCCGGTATTGAAATTGAGATTCAGTTTGCTCAGCTTATGTTTGAAGTTGAGAGTGATTGGAGACTTTGATGAAATAAACGAATTCTCCCCCATAGGTATACCCCATAATAAGTCACTTGCCAAGTAAGCTTCATCCGTACTCTGATCTGTTGCAACGGTAAACGAGTGAGCGACATTCAAATTGCCTACCCAATCACTACTAAACGGAGCATACGCATATACACTAATAGCGGAATTATCTTCTGGATAAAATATTGCTTCACCGGTAAAATTACCCGCCCCATCGGCTAGGAGTTGCTGATTATCAGCAACTAATTCACTAGTTCCGTTCACAAAAACTCCCACTTTCACGCCATTAGCTATTTGCGTTTTCTGCAAATCCACGTTTATGCTACGTGTATTTATGCCACTGATAAAAGTAATCGGTGTACGTCCATTTGTATTTTGTTTGTCTAGTACGTCATCTTTTGTACATGAAACAAACACTGAAGACAAAGAGCACATTAATGCCATGCTTAAAAATAGATTTCTCTTTTTCATAATAAATCAATTTTCTTAATTAAATGATTATCTGTATAATGCCAATTAGTTCATTTAGCACTACACGAATAAAGTTAACAAATATAGATACTAAAAATATTTACTGCATTTAGAAATGATGAACTATGCAAAAGTAACCAATGCGTCAACAACCGCTTTTATAACATATATCAAATGCATATTCATTAGTTACTTCTGATTAGTTTTTATTTCAAATTGGTTCAAAAATGATTCATCTTCCAAAATTTCGAGAATTTGTAGTTGCATAAATGCCTATGGTAGTCCCTGTAAATCCACCGGCAGTGACCGTACTCAAAAGACTGGATTTTACTTTTCCAAGCACCATCCAAGAGTCTGGCCTACCAAATGCATAGCTGAAAGTATATTCTTCTGGTGTCTGAACTTCTACTTTCAAATAAACTTTCTGCTTTTTTTCTTTACGGGATAACAAACATTCATATTCGTCTTTCAACTCTTTTTTTTCCTTGCCGCTAAATGACTTTAGCTGAAGTACTTCTTCTCCTTTCTCATTCATCGTTTTTCCAAACTGGATATAACAATAATCATTCTGAAAACAAACCACACCTGCAAATTCCTGTTTGCTCTTCGGAGTATAAGCCAATGTTGTCTGTGCATAAAAGTTTTTACTGTTAATCCGTCTTCCGATAAAAGACGGATTACCGAACTGATCGATACATACATTTTTAGGCTTCAACCTCAACTGCCCGTTTTTCTCTATTGTAAAAAAATCCCCTACAGGGGTACGAATAAAAACAGCATCTTTCGACAACCCTTCCGAAGTCCACAATAAGGCCGGCGCATAAGGTTCATACCCTTTTATAGTGTTATCTTTTGATAATCTTCTCATCTCCGGTGTCATATCCACCACATAGGGAACTGTTGTTCCTTTCTCCAAAATCACAGGTTGGTCATCATTCCATTTTACCGGAAGCAGGAAGGTTTCACGTCCCGTATTCTCATGTCCATACCGAGCAGGACGAACAGCCAAGAAAACAGCAAACCATTCACCGTTTTCTGTTTCTACAAGATCTGCATGTCCGGCACAAGTTATCGGATCTATCCTATCGGAAGAAAGCCCCATTTGAGTCAAAATCGGATTAATCGCACAAGGTTTAAAAGGTCCCATGGGAGAATCAGAAGAAAGTATCACCTCCCGGTGATTAGGACCTGTGCCACCCTCCGCAGCCATCAGGTAATATTTTCCTTTTACTTTATAAAGATGAGGCCCTTCGATCCATGATGGTTGTTTACTGATATCCAATCCGCCGTCAATCAAAACTTTTGCTTCTCCGACAACGCGGTCATTCCTCCAGTCAAATTCACGAATCCAAATGGCACGATGCCCGCTATACAGCGGTTCATAAGCCGGAGCATCATTATTCAGAATATACGCTTTACCGTCTTCATCGAAAAATAAACTTGGATCGATACCTCCTACGGATGGGAGAGCTACCGGAGCACTCCAATTACATTTCTTAGGATCATCCGTTTTTACATAAGTAGTACTTCCATAACCTGTTCCTGTAGTAATCATATAAAATGTCCGATTATGAGGATTGTATTTTATATCTGGTGCATATACACCTCCTGACATCTTACAATCTTTCAACATCAATTGTGAAGGTCTGTTGAGAACATATCCCAGTTGCTTCCAATGAACCAAATCGGTACTGTGCCAAATAGGCACTCCCGGATAATAGCCAAAAGTAGAATTGACCAGATAGTAATCTTTCCCCACGCGACAAATGCTCGGATCCGGATAACAACCAGGAAGTATAGGATTTGAATACTGAAACATTCCTGGGTTTACCGAATTTTTACCGTGATAAAGAAACTCATCAAAAACCGGAGTGTTTTGGGCAGGTAATACCCCAAAATGCGATATCAATGCGAACAATAATACTTTACTCAAACTTCTCATAATATATAAAAGGATTATATTAATAAAAAAATTATTCTTTGCTCTGTTGCAACCTAAAAGTCTTTACTCTCAGTTCAATAGGTTGATAACTTAAAAGATATATGGCTGTAATAGGGCGTTTTCCATCTATTGAGACCACTGCATTTGTACCACCCTCGCCTATAGTTCCTAAACAAACACTCTCCTTCTCACCAGAATATAAAACATGTATTTCTATCTTCGAATTCACTGGTTCTATTTCCAATACAAGATACTGGTAAATGGATAATTCCTCATCATTTGCATTCTTCCAGCCATATTGTGAATAATTATAATTGAAGGTTATCGTTTGCGTATAGCTATTACCAGAAGTTCCCCAACCGTAGGTACGCGGGAAAAGGGGGATATCTTTCGTCGTTTCCACAGAAGGGACAGGGACTCCTGTTGCATAAACACCTATCATCGTTCCCATATATCCACCTGCAACTGAAGTACTCACTAGGTTCGAAGATATAGGTGCCCCCAATTGCCGCCATTCTTTACTGTTGCCAAATGTATAACTGAAAGCATATGCTGTTTGATCAACCGTTTTCACTTGTAAACAAAGCCGCCTATCAACTTCATCTTTAAGCAAATAATATTCCACTCTATTTACAAGTTTTGACTCCGTTTCATTACTTTTCCGACAATAGGATTCTAATAACAGTATCGATTCACCTGAATCCCGTTCTACTGTTTTTCCAAACAAAATATAACAATCATCATTTAGAAAGCAAACTACCCCTGCAAAATCTTCCTCACCTCGTGGTATAAATTTTACATCTGTTTCAATAGTAAAATTCGCACTATTCACACGCCTCCCAATAAAAGATGGCTGTTTCATTTCGTTTAATTTGACTTTACGTAAAGGCAACCTTAATCTACCGTTTTCCACTGTATAAAAATCCTTAAGTGGAGTACGAATAAACAGTGCATCATGCGTCAAAGAATTATCTTTCCATAATACACTGTGTTTATATGGGTCATAATATTCGACAACTTCTTGTTCTTGCATTTTTTTTTGTTCTAGTGTCATATCCACAACAAAAGGAACTTCTTTCCCTGTAGATAAAATGATTGGTTGTTCTTCATTCCAATCTACCGGAAGCATAAAAGTTTCCCGCCCAGTATTCTCATACCCCTCCCGTTGAGGACGCACAGCCAAAAAGACCGCCATCCAATCCCCAGATTCTGTTTGTACTAAATCTGCATGTCCAGCGCAAGTCACTTGGTTTTTACGATCAGATGGTAGATCTTTTTGAGTAAGAATCGGATTTATCGGACAAGGAACGAATGGTCCCCATGGAGAGTTAGAAGAAAAAATGACTTCCCGATGATGTGGACCTGTACCACCCTCTGCTGCCATAAGGTAGTACTTGTCACCAATATGATACAAATGTGGACCTTCAATCCAGCTTGGTTGCTGGTTGATATCTACTCCTCCGTCCACTATAACCCGAGCCTCTCCGATTACTTTATCATTCTTCCAATCAAATTCACGAATCCAAATGGCTTTGTGTGCTCCATATAAAGGCGCATATTCAGGGTTATCATTATTTACAATATACGCCTTACCATCTGTATCAAACAGAAAAGCAGGATCAATGCCACCAACCTCAGGCAGTTTTATCGGTTCACTCCAGTTGTTTTTTTTCGGATCATCTGTTTTCACATAAAAAGTTCCTCCACATCCCACACCACAAGTTATCACATAAAACTGTCGATTAAAAGGATTGTATTTAATATCTGGAGCATATATTCCACCAGATATTGGAGTATTTTGTAAAAGCAATTGAGTGGGACGATTCAGAACATGTCCCAACTGATTCCAATGTACCAAATCTGTACTATGCCATATAGGAATTCCCGGGAAATAAGCAAATGAAGAATTAACAATATAATAATCTCTACCCGCCCTACAAATACTCGGATCTGGATAGCTACCTGGTAATATAGGATTCAAGTATTGGCTTTCTGCATTATATTGACCGTTCCAATCATTTCCTGCTTGATACATAAATTTACCAAATTCCGCTATGCCCAAAGGTGGAAAATCATCATCAGATACCTCTCCATTATCATTTCCAATCTCATCTGTTATAGGCAAATTATCCGACAAAAGTTCATCAGATGATGAACAAGTTAAAAATAACAACCCTGATATTATCTCTGACACGACTAACAACCAAATTTTGTTTCTCATAATATAATTCTTTTTAATTGTATATCATATAAACTGCTGCAAATATACCAGCGGATATCTTGTGAAACGATATTATATATTTCATTTACATTCATAAATGTATCAACATGTAACATTAACAATATAAATTGTAACATACATTCCCAATAGACAACTTTCAAATAAGCAATAAGAAACATATATTAATTATCTGGCAAAGAAAACTAGTTATCTTTGCTCTAAAAAATTACAGTAATTATGAACAGGAACACTTTTTTGGTATTACTCTTATTAATTAGCAACCTTGTTTCAGGACAGGACCTGAAACTGTGGTATAGTCAACCTGCACAAAATTGGTCGGAAGCTCTCCCTATTGGTAACTCCCGTCTTGGAGCCATGATATATGGCGGAATCGAACGCGAAGAATTACAACTCAATGAAGAAACATTTTGGGCAGGCTCTCCTTATAACAATAATAACCCGAATGCAGTACATGTCCTCCCTATTGTGCGCAAACTGATATTTGAAGGAAAAAACAAGGAAGCACAAAGGCTCATTGATGCCAATTTTCTAACCCGGCAACACGGAATGAGCTATCTGACATTAGGTAGTCTTTACCTGGAATTTCCGGAACACCAAAACGCATCCGGCTTTTACCGCGATCTGAATCTGGAGAATGCAACGACAACTACCCGTTATCAAGCGGATGACGTCACTTATACCCGCACCACTTTTGCCTCATTTACTGACAATGTCATTATTATGCATATCAAAGCAAGTAAAGCAAACGCGCTGAACTTTACTATTACATATAACTGCCCTTTAGTACATAAGGTGAATGTTCAAAATAATAAGCTGACGGTCACCTGTCAAGGGAAAGAGCAGGAAGGTTTGAAAGCCGCACTACGGGCAGAAT
>ERZ772878.1430-NODE-1430-length-11954-cov-2.80225_pt1 | contig 11954 bp, 8 predicted proteins | sample MGYA00580578_ERZ772878 | MGnify/ENA primary metagenome ERZ772878 (study PRJEB29015, sample SAMEA2737686) | human gut metagenome | biome: human gut; feature: human-associated habitat; material: faeces | place: China | collected 2012 ...
TAGGAAAACATGATCAGCAGATCCACCATACCATTCGCAGACAGGCGTGTAAGATGATCTGCCTTAATGATGATGTGAATGTGGGTGATTTTGAGAAGCAGAAGAAAGAAATTCAGAGAAGCTTTGAAGTGATTTTTCCAGAGAAATCGTCTTTTGAGATGTAATTGCAGAAAGCCTTTTTCATACAGGCTCTGGTGTATCGTAATTTTTGTCAGGCAAATTATAGAAACGAGGGTAAGAGATGACAAAGGATTCCCTTAAAAGGAAAATAAAAGAAGAGGGTCTGGCTGGAAGTGTTCTTTATTATCTGGGTCGCTTTTGTTCAAAAGCGGAGCTTGCCCTGGTGGGAAAATGGTTCGGGAATCACGGGAAGCTCCGTCAGAACTGCATTGTGCTGAAAAACCGTACCATGCAGGACATGACAGACAATCCCAGGGCCTTTTATGAATATCTGATTCAGAATAAAATAAATGAGAACTATCAGATTATCTGGATGGTTTCCGATAAGAAAAAATGTAAGAAACTGAAATGCAAGAATGTTAAATTTGTAACGGCAGAGAATAAATATGGCTGGGCCAGCCCCCCTTCTTATTATTGCAGGATTTTTTTTCTATACAAACAATACAGCTTACCTGAATTTTTACCATTGTAAAGGGCAGACCACAGTGAACATGTGGCATGGCTGCGGCTATAAAGATGCAGCCAAAGACAACAAGCCGCCAGAAGGAAAAAGCATGATGCATTTTGACCATGCCATGGTGCCGGGACCTGTGTTTGTGGAAACAAAATCCCGTTACTGGAACTGTGAGAAAGAGAAGATTCTTGCCCTTGGCTATCCAAGATATGACTGGATGCTCCATCCATCTGTCAGCCGTGGGGAGGCGCTGGAGAAGCTTTTTTCCCATAAGGATATGAAAACCGTGATCTGGATGCCTACTTTCCGAAAAAGTGAGGTGCTGATCAGCGCAGAGAATGAAATTGAACTTCCCTTTCAGCTTCCTGCATTGGAGAGCGAGGCGGAGCTGAAAGCACTGGATGTTCATTTAAGGGAATGCGGAATATTTCTGATCATCAAAAAACATCCCCTTCAGTCTGGCTGGTCCCTGGATGAAGGTGCGTATACCAATATCCGTTATGTGACAGAAGAAATGCTTCAGAAATCGGGCATTCAGCTGTATGAACTGGTGGGACTTATGGATGGACTGATTTCGGATTATTCCTCCATTGCAGTAGACTATATGCTTCTTGACCGACCTCTGGGCTATGTGCTCACAGACCTGGAAAGCTATCGAAATACAAGAGGATTTGTATTTGAAAATCCGGAAGCATATATGCCAGGTGAGAAGATTTACAATTTAGAGGATCTGAAGGACTATTTTTCCCATATCGCAGTGGGAGAGGATCCTTTTAAAGAAGAGAGAAGAAGATTATTGCCTGCAATGCACACTATGCCAAAGAAGTCAGGTTACTGCGAGGCACTTGCAGAGTATTTGAATATAAAGTAAAATAAAAGCAGAAGTTACCCATCCAAAAAGGTTCTAGTACATCATTTCGTAAATAATTATATCAATCGGATTCACAGACAAGTGAGGGGTATAGTTATTTAGAAAACAATGTGCTATGATTATTTTTTCGAAAAAAACAGATACAGGAGAGGTATAAATGGGAAAGGTAATCGGATACACACAGGGAACTTACGATATGTTTCATATCGGTCATCTGAACCTGATCAAAAATGCCAAGAGAAGATGTGATTATCTGATCGTAGGCGTAAATACAGATGAGCTTGTGGAAAGCTATAAGAATAAAAGACCTATCGTGCCATTGGAAGAGCGGGCAGAGATTGTCCGGTCTATTAAATATGTGGACGAGGTGATCATCACAAATACCCTTGATAAAAAAGAAATCTGGGATAAGATCCGTTTCGATGAAATTTATATCGGAGATGACTGGAAGGGAAATGAGCGCTGGGAGCGCACCGGGAAAGAGATGGAAGCCCTGGGAGCCAGGCTGGTTTATCTTCCCTACACCAAAGATACTTCTTCTACAATGCTTCGTGAGAAACTGAAAGAGTATTAATGTGGACTGATTTAGAGCCTTTTTTTCAAACAGGCTCTGGATTGTAATATATTAAGAAAGGTAAAATCCATGGAAAGAGCACAGAGAATTCTAAAGAAATTTTCAAAAATCTTGAAAGAGCAGGGCGCAGGACCTTTGTTCACCACTTTCAAAGGCTATGTGACTTATGCTTTATATGACCGCTGGAAAGTGAGAAGACTTCGTAAATTCCCCCCGCGTATGGTGAAAAACAGAATCCTGTTTGAGACAAATGATGATTTTACAGACAATTGCCGGGCTCTTTTTGATTATATGGTTGCAAATGGATATAATAAAAAATATGAGCTTGTCTGGCTGGTTCATGAGCCGGAGAAGTATAAGAAATACCAGGCGGAGAATGTGAAGTTTGTTCGCAATTTCAAGAAGAACACGACGATCCGCAGGGCAGCAGCTTACCGCTATGCATTGACCTCAGCCTTTATTTTCTACACCCAGGCGTTTAATTGGATCGGAATGGCAAGAAAGGGTCAGACTTTTGTAAATCTCTGGCATGGCTGCGGCTACAAGGCGAACAAGAACAACCGCAAGGTATTTTTCGACTACTGTCTGGTGCCAGGAGATGTGTTTATTGAGACGAAGAAAGAGTTCTTTGGCTGCAGTTCCAGGAAGCTTCTTGCACTTGGCTATCCCCGTTACGATCAGATGATGAAGGGAAGCAACGCCGCAAGAGCATATAAGGAAAAGCTTCTGAAAGCAGCTGACAGTGACAAGCTGATCCTGTGGATGCCTACCTACCGTCATGCAAGCAGCGAGAGACTGAATGAGGAAACGCTGAACAATGAATTTAATATCCCGATCCTGGACGATAAGGAGCGGCTTCTTGCTTTTAATAATTTCTGTCGTGATAATCATGTACTTGTGGTAATTAAGAAGCATTATCTCCAGATTCCATATGACTTTGGAGAAAATGTGCTGACAAATATTGTTTACCTGGAAAATCAGGATCTGGAAGACAATGGCTTGCAGCTTTATGAGTTTATCAACTGTTCGGATGCCCTGATTTCTGACTATTCCTCTGTGGCAATTGATTATCTGCTTCTCAACAGACCTATTGGATTTACCCTGGATGACTATGATGCCTATACGGAGTCCAGAGGATGGGTATTTGAAGATCCACTGGAATACATGCCAGGAGAACATATTTACAATGTACAGCAGTTTGAACAGTTTGTTCTGGATGTCAAAAATGGAAAAGATGACTATGAGAATCAGCGTAAGGCAATTCTTGCAAAGACTCATAATGTAACAGATAATTACTGCAAACGTGTTCTGGATTATTTCAAAATTACGGTATAACAGAGAAAATACGAAAGCCTTTTTTACATGCTTCAGGATTTATCCCGCAAAAGGAGGAAGCCCCTGCAGGGGTGGTATATAACATGAAAATATGTATCTGGATAACAAAAATCTTTGATCTGGGCGGAACCAAGAGAGTGGTTTCCCTGTTGGCAAACGAGCTGGTGAAAGAGCATGAAGTGACGATCATGACTTATGAAGACCGCTTTCGTGAAGACCGCACCATGTATCATTTAAGTGAAGATATTAATGTGGATTTCATTGACAACAGCCAGTTCGTGAATAAGCATCATACCCCGGCTTTCTGCGCACGCTATCTGGTGAAGAAGCTCAATGACAGATCTGGTATGTTTAATAAAAAAAGCCTGAATTCCATTCTTGCAGAAGCAATTTTTCCCAAAAAAACAAGAGAGAAATGGGTGGAATATTTTAATTCCCAGGATTATGACGTGATCCTTACCACAGCATCCCTAAGCCTGAGACTTGCCATGATCGCGCCCCGGCTGAAAGCCGCAACCATCGGGTGGCAGCATAACTGCTATGACGGATATCTTCATGTGAAGCCTGTCGTTTTCTGGCAGCAGGAGAACCTTCTTCAGCAGTATCTGCCAAATCTGGACCGCTACATTGTGTTGAGTGATTATGATAAGCGCGATTATATGGAGAAGCTTGGAATAGATTGTGAAGTAAAAATCAATCCCAGAAGCTTTGTCAGTGAAAAGAAGTGCGATGTGAAATCCAAACGTTTTCTCATGGCGACCCGTTTCGTATATGCCAAAGGACTGGATCTGATGATGGAATCCTTTGAAGAGTTCTGCAAAGAGGATTCGGAGTGGGAGCTTGATATCATCGGAGACGGAGATCTTTTTGACCAGATCAGGGCAGACGCGAAGAAGCGTCATCTGGAGAAGCGAGTCCATTTTGTAGGATATACCAATGAGCCTGAGAAGTATTATCTGAATTCTTCTGTTTTCCTTCTTCCATCCAGATGGGAAGGCTGGCCTATGGTGATTATGGAAGCCTTTGAGTTCGGCCTTCCGGTGATCGCTTATCATATGGGCGCCATGGATCTGATCATTGATGACGGAAAGACCGGTTTCCTTCCTGAAGCATTTGATCCCCACAAATTTGCCCAGGCCATGCTGAAACTGGCACATGACGAAGAGCTTCGTGCCCGGATGTCTGCGAATGCCATTGCCAAGTCTGATGATTTCTCTATCGACAAGGCTGTGAAAGAATGGGACGGACTTTTTGAACGTGTAGTTGCAAAGAAGAGGGGGAAGTGACATGAAGATCACTGTGAACAACCTGAAGAAGCTGGTGAAAAAGATGGTCCGCACGGATGGAAATTCCGGTAAAGAGAAGGACACTTTTGAGGCGGCCTTAAAGAGAGCCAGGGATGAGGCAAAATACAATCTTACTGAGGAGCTTCGGGAGAAGTACGTGGATTTTCTTGACAGTCCCATAAAGGAAAAATGTATACTATACGAGGCATTTGGGGGCAGAGGCATGACCTGCAGCCCTCATGCCATTTTCAAGTATTTACTGACCCAGACAGAATTTCAGGAGTATCTCCATGTCTGGGTCATTGACGATTTTTCGGATAATGAACCCTGGATGGGACTTTATAAGGATTATCCAAATGTGAAATTTATTAAATTCCAGTCTGTAGAATACAGGGAATATCTGGCTACAGCCAAATATCTGATCAATAATGTAAGCTTTCCCGGATATTTTACCAAACGTAAGGAGCAGATCTTTGTGGATACCTGGCACGGAATCCCGTTAAAAACCATTGGATTTGACATTCCGGCAGGCAAGGTGAGTGCAGGAAATACAGTAAGGAATTTCCTTGCAGCAGACTATCTGATCGCGCCCAATCATTTTATGACAGAGATTTATGAGAATGCGTTCAAAATGAAAAATCTTTATCCCGGAAAAATCCTGGAAATCGGGCAGCCCCGTAATGACAGCTATTTTCACACAGACCGGGAGGCCATATTTAAGAAGCTGCAGATGGCAGGCGTGGAGGCAGATCCAAAGAAGAAGCTGATCCTTTATGCGCCTACCTGGAAGGGCAGCAGGTATTCCAGCCCTGATACCAGCCTGGATGCCTATGAGAAGATGATCCGCACTATCGAGGAGAATGTGGATACCAGGGAGTACCAGGTGCTGGTGAAGCCTCATCAGATTGTATACTACCACATTAAAGACACAGTAGGGATAACCGGCCAGTATATTCCTGCAACCGTAGATACCAATGAGCTTCTTCGTGCTACAGATGTTCTGATTTCCGATTATTCCAGTATTTATTTTGACTATCTGGTATCGAAAAAGCCCATTTTGTTCTTTATCCCGGATCTTGCAGAATATAAAAATTACAGAGGCTTATACTTCGGAATTGATAAGCTGCCGGGTCCTGTTGCAGAAACTTATGAGCAGCTTGGAGCTTATGTGAAGGATGCCGAAAGAGCCATGGAGCCATACCGGAAGGTTTACGAAAGGGAAGCAGCCTGGGCGTGTCCGCAAGATGACGGAGAGGTCTGCCGCCGCCTTGCAGACATTGTGTTCCACGGAAAAGAAGATTCCAGGTGTATAGCCTGTCAGGATGAGGCACAGTCACCAAAGAAAAAGCTTCTGATGTATGCCGGTGATTTTTCGGAGGGAGATGACACCGAAGCATTTCTTGGACTTGCAGAGAACCTGGATTTTCAGAAATACGATGTTACCCTGCTTGTGTGCGGTGGTGGAGACGATTTTGCAGAAGAACAGATCATAGGTCTTCCTACCGGGCTTCGGATCCTTTACCGTGGTCAGCCTTTTAACGGAAAAGCGGAGGAAATCGCGAAGAATGAGCTGTTTTTGAAGGGAAAAATAAAAGATATTCCACATGCTTTTTACAAGAGAGAGGCAAGGCGCCTGTTTGGAGAGGCGAAATTCGACTGTGCAATTGACCTTACCGGGAAAAAGAGCCTGTTTTCAGTGGTGGCAAAGGAGATGGATGGCGTTCGGTTTTTCCAATACAATGCACGTTTTGTCCGGGAAAAACAGATTGCAAAGGAGCTGGCAGGCCAGCAGGTAATCGTATCTGCCACAGAAAGCTACTTTATTGCCAGATACCAGGGAAACAATCCGGCTGTTATTACCGTGGAAGCCATTCCGGCACCGGATACAGAGAAAGTCAATTATATCTGTATGTACCAGCAGAAAGCCCAGAACGTTCTGAAGGCTTTTGACCGTCTGGAGAAAAATACTTGTCTTTACATTACCGGAAAAGGGAAAGGGTATCAGAAGCTGAAAGCTATGGTTTCAGAGCTTCACCTGGAGGGAAGGGTGATCCTTACCGGATGGCTTGAGAAACCCTTTGCATTTATGAATCTGTGCGATTATTTTATCTGCCCGGAAGGGGAAGAAGAAAGCCTGGGTACCCTTGCTGCAAAAACCATGAATATGAAGCTGCTGGCAGAAGACTGCACAACAGAGATACCTTACAGCTTTCAGGCCATGTCCTGGAACGAGGAACAGAGTGGGAAGCTGGATGAGCTGATAGAAGGTAAGAGGACTTCAGATGAATGAGATAGAGAAGATTTTGAAAGATAATATGGAGGATTATGAGAGCGTGAAACGTCAGGCTCTGAAATTCATTCATGAGAATAAGAAAGAACTTTCCAAAAACTATGCCTACGCAGAGGTATGCGGGAATCCGGTGGAGGCTTCCCATTTTTTCTTCCTTATAGATGAAAAAAAGCCTGGCAGTGACCTGCTTCTGGAAATGCTGGACTATGCGCTGAAGAATTATGTTTCCTCTGAGAAGGCGAGTGTTACGGCCTGCATAAAAGGCGGTTTTCATCTGGTGAAAAAAACAGGTGTGGACTATGTAAAAGAGGAAAGTCGTGAATATCTGGAGGCGCTTTCCCAGGCAGGTTACATTATCGGTAATATGGTTCTGCCAGGCTCTTTTGTGAAAAAAGAAGCACAGGTTTATTTTAATCCCATGCTGGAAATTTATGATAGGAAGTCTGTGGAGACTGCAGAATTTCTCTCAGTTACGGCAAGGGAGCTTCTGAAAACAGATTATATCTACGCTCCGTCTAAGAGCAAAGCGAAGGAAGCATGGCTGGAAAAATGCACCCTGGGAAAAGTCTATGATGGAAATGTGATCATAGAGAAAAAGGAAGGATTAAAAGAAGGCAGAGGCAGTCTTCTGGAGCGTATCCGAAGTCAGAATGCAGTGCCTGGAATGGAGTTTTTCTCCCTTCGAAATCAGGAGGAAAGGAAGAAAGTCCTGATCCTTAGCAGCTGGAAAGCCGAGCGGGAGGCTAAGCTTGTTGTCCGAAAGCTTGCAGACAGTATGGACAGGGAAAAATATGATACGGTTATTTATAGTGGCTGGCTTGGAAGCAGGGGAGATGTGAAAGAATTTCTCGCCTTTGAAAAAGAGATTCCAAAAGTGATGGGCGCAGGAAGGATGACTTTGAGTGAGGAAGATTTCCTGAATTACCGTATGATTGAGAAAAATCCGGCTCTTTATCTGGAAAATCCGGAAATACGAAGATATATGCGAATGCTTGCCAGAAGAGAGTGGGGCAGGCTGTTCGGCAGCAGTTCCTGGGATGTGGTGATCATGGCTGGAAGTACCGGGTATCTGCCATATTATCTGGCAGCAGAGGCACCGGCGAAAATGAAAGTTCTGGTGGATCTTGATTTTCTGCCTTACATCCATGAAAAATATCCGGCAAGATGGCGAAAAGCCCTTACTGTATTTGACCGGATATATGCTCCGGCAGATTGCCAGCAGCTGGGAGACTACGGAAAGGAAAACCGCCTTCGGATAATGCGCCTTCCGGTACTTGCTGCAGCCAGACCAGAAGAAAACCAGGTGGAAACGGTTTCCTACAATGGTGAGACTTACCTTGTGTGTGGGAAATGGAACCTGCAGGGAGAACGTATTTCCATGAAGCTGGTACAAAAGCCGGTTCCGGGAAGTATTCTGGTAAATGGTGAGCTTGCACCAACGGCAGAGCAGAAAAAAGCTTTGGAGCAGCTGTCGAAGGAGCACAGGATTTATGTGCTGGGGGCACAGAGCGCCGCCTATAAAAGTCTTTTGCCAGAAGCAGTGATCCTGGATGGATATGTGAAAAAAGAACTGTATCTGCAGCCTGCAGCCTGGGAATTTTTTGGAGCCTTTGAGAGTTATGTAGGAAACCAGGCCTTGGAATATGATGCATTGGAAAGAATATGTAAAACTTTTGGAGTGAAGGAGGACATTCCTTGATTCGTTCAGGGAGTGTCCTTTTTCTATAAAATGGGGGGAAAGTATGAATACGAAGAATAAAACCGGGAAATTCCGGATCATTTTCCGTTTCCTGAAAGGAAATATCCGGTTTTTTGTGGGAACGCTATTATTTTCGGTGTTGTTTACAGCATGTAATGCGTTGATCCCACAGATTGTGAAATACACAGCAGACCATATTCTGGTGCTGGATGGAATTCCGGATGGTCTGAATGTGCGGCAGACACTGCTTCTGGCAGCACTTCTGGTAGCTGCTTCGGCAGTTCTTTCGGGAGTTTTTAATTACTTAAGTAAAATGTGCCTGGCAAAAGGCTCAGAGAATTTCCTGAAATCCATCCGTGACACCTTGTATCACCACACCCAGTATCTGCCTTTTTCCTGGCATGTAAAGCACCAGACCGGGGAGATCATTCAGAGATGTACCTCTGACGTGGAAGTGATCCGTAACTTTGTGTGCAGGCAGCTGCCGGAGGTGTTTCGAATCTGTTTCCTGATCGTACTGTATCTGGGAATCATGTTTTCCATGAATGTGCAGATCACACTGGCTGCAGCAGCTTTTTTCCCGGTGATCATCGGTTATTCCTGCTATTTCTATTCCAGGATCGGGAAACGTTTTCAGGATGCTGATGAGGCGGAGGGGGCACTTTCCAGTACCGTGCAGGAGAATCTGACTGGAGTTCGTGTAGTGCGTGCTTTTGGTAGAGAAAAGTATGAGATCGATCGGTTTGATGAGAAAAATAATGCCTACTCCAATTTATGGGTATATCTTGGAAAACTGATGAGCGTTTACTGGGCATCGGGAGATTTGATCACCAACCTGCAGGTGCTGGTGGTTATGGTGACTGGTGTTGTTTTTGCCGTGAATGGACAGATCACATTGGGCGAGTTTATGGCATTTATTTCCTATAATGCGTCCCTGACCTGGCCGGTGCGAAGCCTGGGAAGGATTATTTCAGATATGAGTAAGGCTGGGGTTTCCATGGAACGTGTGGCTTATATTCTGGAGGCTGAGGAAGAAGATGCTGCTGTAAAGTGTGAAGCTAAGTCTACAGACAGAAATGAAAATGCAGAGAATATTGCGAAAAAGAAGAAGGCAGGACAGAGTGAGGCAACTCTGGCTTATAAGATTCCTGCGCGGACAGCAGAGCAAACGAGTGAGGATTCCGAAAATAAAGGCTGTGGAGAAAAGCAGACTTTGGGACATGTCAGTGGAAGGAAGCCTGCCATGGATGGCGATATCTGCTTCCGCGATGTATCTTTCGGTTATTCTCCAGACCACCCGGTTCTGAAAAATATCAATTTCACAATCCCATCCGGAAGCACCTTTGCAATCCTTGGCACAACTGGAAGTGGAAAATCAACTCTGGTCCATTTACTGAACCGTTTATATGATCTGCCAGAAGACTGCGGCAGTATTACCATTGGCGGTACAGACATTCGTGACATTGACCGTCAGTACCTGCGCCAGAATATCGGCATGGTACTCCAGGAACCGTTCCTTTTCTCCAGAACCATCCGTGAGAATATTGGCATCACAAAGGAGAAGCTTCTGGATGAAGAAATCCGCCATGCAGCGGAGATTGCCTGTGTAGATGAGTCAATTCTTCATTTTACAGACGGATATGACACCATCGTAGGTGAGCGTGGCGTCACTTTGTCCGGTGGACAGAAGCAGCGTGTTGCAATTGCCAGAATGCTGATGAAAGAAGCTCCGATCCTGGTATTTGACGATTCCCTATCTGCAGTAGATACGGAGACAGACAACAAGATCCGCAAAGAACTGAAAAAAGAGATGGAGAAAGCAACGGTTATTATGATTTCCCACCGGATCACATCTCTTATGCAGGCTGACTGTATTATTGTGATGGACAAGGGAGTAATCCAGCAGATGGGTACCCATGAGGAATTGATCCACCAGGAGGGATCATACAAAGACATTTATGAGATCCAGATGAACAGTGACATCCGTCTCATGGAAGGAGGTGCAGCATGCGAATAGAAGAAAAAGAATATACAAAGTCCATTGATATTTCCATCTGGAAAAAGGTTTTCCCTTTCCTTGCACCCCGGAAAAATGTGCTGATTATGGTAATTGTGATGAATATTCTCTGCTCAGCAGTGGATATTATCATGCCGTTATTTCAGCGACAGGCCATTGATTCCTTTATCGCTAAAAATACTCTGGCAGGACTTGGAGGATTTATTGCGCTTTATATTGCAGTAATCGTCTTTCAGATGTGGTCCGTCATCTGTTTCACCAGAGGCTGCATGACACTTGATGTGGAAACAGGCCGTGATATGAAACGGGCATTGTTTGTTCATCTTCAGAAGCTGTCTTTTTCCTACTACAATGCAACTCCGGTTGGATATATCCTGTCCAGGGTAATGAACGACGTAGCCAGGATCACAGAGTTGATCGCCTGGGATGTGATCGATATGCTGTGGGCTATCTTTTATGTAGTGGGTGTGTTTGTGGCAATGCTGTTTCTGAACTGGAAACTGGCTTTGGTGATCATGCTGATCGTTCCAGCTATTGCAGTCCTTACCTGGTATTTCCAGAATAAGATCCTCACATGGAACCGTCAGGTGAGAAAAATCAATTCCAAGATCACAAGTGGCTACAACGAAGGAATTATGGGCGCGAAAACTGTGAAATCCCTGGTTGTGGAGGAGAAAAACTTCCGGGAGTTTGCCTCTGTCACTGAGGAGATGAGAAGTGCGTCTATCAAGGCTGCCAGATTAAATGCAATTTATATTCCGCTGGTAGTTTTCTTTGGAGCTCTGGCAACTGCCCTTGTGCTGGAGCGTGGCGGCATTATGGTTCTGAATGGAAGTATGGATATTGGAACACTTGCTGCATTTACTGCATATGCAGTTGGAATTTTTGAACCAATTCAGAGGCTTGCAGGAATTTTGTCCCAGTGCATTTCTGCTCAGGCCAATATTGAGCGGGTGACCTCTCTTCTGGAAGAGAAGCCCCAGGTGGTAGACTCCCCAGAGGTTCTGGAAAAGTATGGAGATTTCTTTGATCCCCACAAGGAGAACTGGGAACCCATTAAAGGCGACATTGAGTTTGAAAACGTTTCATTCCAGTATCCCGATGGAAAAGAAGAGGTGCTCAGCAACTTCAACCTGAAAATTCCGGCTGGGACCAATGTGGCAATCGTCGGAGAGACCGGTGCAGGAAAAAGTACGCTGGTGAACCTGGCCTGCCGTTTCTTTGAGCCCACTAAGGGAAGAATCCTCA
>ERZ772878.1440-NODE-1440-length-11873-cov-2.95422_pt1 | contig 11873 bp, 14 predicted proteins | sample MGYA00580578_ERZ772878 | MGnify/ENA primary metagenome ERZ772878 (study PRJEB29015, sample SAMEA2737686) | human gut metagenome | biome: human gut; feature: human-associated habitat; material: faeces | place: China | collected 2012 ...
AAAACGGGATCAGGACACAGTTTGAATCATATACGGACTCGATCGATGCTTTTGTGATATTTAGCTCCAGTTTATCTGCCGCTGATAAATTTTCTTCGTCCAGAATATCCGTCTTTCGGCTTCCATTTTTAAGCTCATTGATGATATCTGTCACGGCTTTTCCGGCCAGGATCACATTGATCGCCTGTAAGTCGATATAATTCCCCTGAACGGATGCCCTCACATACCATCCTACCTGCGAATCTGAAATAGTGTAAATCTCCTTTGACGAGAGCCATCCTGTAGTCCCCTGAAACATTTTCCGGCTGTCGTAAAAATAATAGGCAATTTTATAGCTTTCCGGAATATCTGCTATCAGCATGGTGTTCCTGGTTGCTATTTTCTTATACTCCACGTTCCTTGCATAAGAATCGTTGCTCTTATCATCGCCTGTTTCCGGATCTATCAGCCCTTTTTCGAATTCCCCTAAGAAAATGGTCGCTGTACTGCAGCAGCACATTGTTCTGTACCTTTTTCAATCCCCCAACGGATTCCATCAGGCCATTGATGCTGTTTTCGTTCTTTGTGATCGCACTGCTCATCTTCTGGAGATCAACACCCTCTGCCAGATGGATGCCATTCCGATCAAGATAACCCGTGATTGCAGCATTGACCTGTTCATCCGTTGCAACCATCTGCAGTAATTGTGCAATGGCGTTACCATTCGCATCTTTGAATAATATTCCCATAACTTCCTCCTATGCACTTTCAATCTGCACTGTTTTCGCAAATGCAGCGATATCTTCCTCTGTCCATTTTCCATAGTTTCCTTTGCGGACTTTCAAGGCGAAGCCGGAATAAGTTTCTGACAGTATTTCAATGGTTCCGCTGCAGGTAATCCACTGTGTCATTTCAACCATTTTCCCATCTATATATTTATAAAGCTGATAATAATATCCGGACCCACCAAGCAACGTAATAATGGTATCTACTGGCGTTTCTATATAATCGGTTGCTATTCGCATCGACTGAGAGTCCCCTAATTTCTGGAATGTCGATCCAGCTGTTTCCAGTATCTGCCCGATCTCCCAGTTTGGATCCGGATATTCGTACTGCATGACAGTAATGGTGCAGACTGTCTTATAATTTCCGCAGACAACTGTAATATCAACACTTCCTTTTCTTCCAGTCAGTGTTACCGTTCCTTCTGTGACGCTGGCAAGTTCTTCATTGTTGCTTATCCATCGGACCTTCTGCGTGCAGTCTTGTGGTTCCACGACTGCAATCAACTCGATCTTGCCTTTTCCATATGCTTCGATAGCGGTCCGGTCCAGGCTGATCCCCGTACAGATAACTTCGGATGTTTTGAACTCTTCGAGCTTCACACTTCCGATCAGCGTATCTGAGAGGTACAATCCTACCGTCTGGCTATTTACTGCCCTGAGATCCAACTTGCTGAGCACCGCCTCAATGATACTGTCCGGCGTGATGGTATCCCCTTCTTCTGTCTCTTCAAACAGTACAATGTTTTCCGGTACTTCCGGAAGTGTGGCATCCGCATATTTCTTAACAATATCCTGCACGGTATCTTCCTTCACAGTTTCCTTTAATTCTTCTTTCATGCTTCCGACATCGCTCTTTAAATCTGCCACATCGCTTTCCACATTCACAATCTTTTCTGATTCGCCCTGGATCTTCTTGACCGCAGTCACCGCTTCATCTTTTGCATCCACTGCTTCTTTTTTTTGCGGCATTGGCTTCTTTTGCGGCTTCCTCTGCTGTTTTTTGAGCCGCTTCTGCAGAACCTTTTGCGGTTTCTGCCTTATCTGCTGCATCTTTCACTGCTGCAATCACCTGTTTATAGGTAATATCATCTTCTTCTGGTGTACCGTGTATTTCCGGTTTTGGTCTTGCCCGGACGTTCATGGCAATCTTATGCTCTGTCTTTCCGGAAGCAGCATTTTCCACATATATGAACGCATAGATCACATAATCATGTGACGCTCCGTTTCCATCCAGCAGTGTATCTGGGATAGGTACCTCAGTAACTCCCTCTTTCGTCACTCCGATCCTGGTGACTGTTTCGCCGATCCGCTCTGTTGTCGAAAACTGAACCTCGACCGCCGCCGGGAGCTTCACGCCCTGGATCCGCAGTGTCTGTCCATAATCCCACTGCCACAGGTCGCTGACTGCTTGGCAGTAATGCTGCCCTGCATCTATGATTGCTGTTATCATGTATTTCTCACCTGCTTTCTGTAATTGATTGTTACGAAAATGTCAGTTTCAACGCCGCACGCACACCACACGGTGCATTATTGACTGCGTTTGTCGTGTTCGGCATGGTGGCAGCAACAGAAACCATGTTTCGGTTAATAACGCCCCTGTAAGAGGACGCCGCTACCAGCGTGGATGCATTCCCGCCATAGACATAATTTCCGTTCTGCCTGATCTGCAGTCCAGTTGCTGATTCTATCTTGACAGAACTGCAACCGACAATCGGTGTCGATACCGGGATACAGAACTGCACCTCCTGTCCCATGGATGTCACATAGCCTGCTGTGAAACATTCAACGCTTATGCTGTCACCCTTGGTCAGGATATTCATGTTTCCGACCACGTACCAGTATGATCCGCTGTAGACCAGTTCCAGGACTGTGTACTGCTCGATCAGTTCTGCCGGGATATTGCTGTTTTTGTAGTAGATCGGCTTCGCTCCGGTGGCATTGACGTTCAGTGTTGGATTTGTGGCCGTGTTGGCGTAATTGAATCGTACTGTGATCCGTGCACCAGCTATTAGCTTGAATCCTGTTATTGTCACCGCCTTTGCAGTCGTTGCTCCCGATGTATCGCACACTGCATAGTGGGATACGGTTTCTGTCCCACTAAAATCCACGCCGTCAATTGACTGTATTGTCCTCATTCTATCGTACATTGAAGCTGGCATCAGGCCGGCATTACCAGTATTAGCTTCCGGAATTATCACAGCACTGCTTCCGCCATTCCACGCCACTTTCATGAGTCTTGCTGCTGTAACATACTCCAACCATATTGGTGACCATGTTCCCGAGGAGTGCAGGAACCTTCCTGCATCATCTGCCTCTGGTGCGGGTACAAGTCCTTCTTTTCCGTTTTCTTCACCGTCTGTTCCCTGCATTGTCTGGATTCCTGCCAGCTTATTTTTTTCTTCTTTCGTGTAATTGCATTCCGAAAGCCCTTTTCCTTTTTCGACAGGCACTTTATTTTCCAGTTCTGTACTGTTTGCATCTGCTGCTTTTTTCGCCTCGTCTGCTGCCTTGATTGCACTCTGTGCACTTCCTGTTGCTTCTTTTGCGGCTGCCTGTGCATTTCGTGCCGCTGTAGTCGCACTTGCAGCGGCAGATGCGGCATCGTCTGCTTTCTGACTGGTATCTGTTACCGCCTGATCAATAATTTCCATATTGTCCGTGTAATCGCTCACCGAAATAAAATCCTCTTCTTCCGGCTTTTTTAAGTTCAATTTTTCTGTATATTTCACGCTATCACCTTCTCTCTCAGCTCTCCGTATGTATACTTTGTAATGTCTGCATATCGTTTTCCTGTTAAAATTTTGTACTGGTTCCACAGGACATCTATGCTGAACGTCATATTCAACGGCAGGATATCTTCCATATATTTTTTCACATCATCTACCATTTTCTGTGATTTCAGTGCAAGTTTTATCGTTACCTGCTGCCGTTTTTCATCTACGGACACTGAAAAACCATCCAGGCACAGAAGCTTTAGCCTTTCTCCAATTGCCTTTTCTGTATATGGCCTTCTCTCCAATACTCTGGATTTGATGCGAAATCTCCTGTCCTGCAAGGTATCATTATCGGCTTTTGTGATCTCAAGCATTGCTTCCCAGCGTGCCGTCATTGCTTCATCCATGCTTTCAAGAAACAGGTTGTTATCCATCCTTTCTACTTCCGTTTCAAGATTTTCGCCCTGTTTTTTGTTCATATCATAGATTGCTTTGATATCCGGTATGTTTCTGATAATTTCTGGTGCTTCAAACAATATTTACCGCCTCCAATACTGGTATCTTTTCAAAACTTAATGCTAGATTTCCTGCTTTTCCGTTGATTGTAGTTGCTTCTACATCTGCTACACCCTCTACATTGAGGATCCTTGCTTCTATCTGGCTCAGTCTGACGATCATATCTGTTTCTTCTTTTGCTTCCCAGGACTCGCACAGCTCCATGAGATAGGTTTTCACAGCTGTTTCGATTTGTGTTTTGCTGGTCGCTGTCGAATATCCAGAGTCATATGTCACTTTTGTCTGGATGGTCACCGATGTTTTTGTTACGCCTGAAATATGTACTGTATGACAGATCGGTGCCATACCATTTCCTTCTCCGTGGCTGTCTTCCGGATCAACCGCTTCCTGCACATTTTTTACCGTTTCGGCATCCGGTACGCTAAAATCATCCGATATGATGTAGATATCAATCTGGGCTTCTCCTGCCTGTCTTCTTCTTGGTTTGCACCCTCCAATACCTTTCAACTGATTAATGTATCTTCGGTAATCTGCCTTATTTCCACAGAATGCGGTTGTTTTGAAGGTTTCTATTACCTTTTTTCGGAATTCTTCGATGTCCTCATCATCCGTGCCTTTTTTCAGAATTTCTGTGATCTCACCACCCTGATAATTTTCTACATACTCTGCCGGTTCCAGGTTTCCGATTGTCGTATTAGTTTCTGTCCCTTCTGTCTCACAGATCATCTGGTACGTATAACCTTCTATCTGTTCTATAACTTCATAGGTATAATCTCCGCATGTAAATCTTTCACCGATCTCTATCTCCTGATGAAACACTGCCCTGACAACTGCCTGTGTCGCAGAATGGTATGTGATTCCACGCTCTTTTCCGTATTCGATCAGATGCCAGTCATCCTGTGTATCTGGAAGAATATTGTCATTCAGTTCATCCATATCACCGTAAATCTCTTCCAGCTTTTCTGCGATTTTCGCACAGGCATTGTAGGCAAGCGATCCTTCATCGTTCCTTACATCCTGACCAAACGCTGCCATCATTTCTTCCATGATGGTATCAAATACCCGATCTTCATACATTTTCGCTCACCTCGATTTCTCCGTATATTGTTTCAGCTGTAAAACTCATGGTCAGCGTACTGCATTTCATGCTGCACTTGAAATCCCGGATTCCGGTTATTTTTTCGTTCTGCATAACTGCTTCTTCCACCATCCTCTTCGCCTCTGTCATAATATACGCCTCATCGTAGTGTTTCCCGATCAGTTCTCTCAGTTCAGAACCATACTCCCAGGAATATTGCGTATAATGGTATCGGTCTATTGACAGTGCAATATGGATCCATTGTTTTACAGCTTCTTTTCCGCTGATCTTTCTCCCAGTAAGTTTTCCGCTTTCAAAATCAACTTCGTACTCTTCCAGTTCTTTTTCTTCTTCGATTTCCGGCATCGCTTCCTCATCCTCAATGTCAAACGGAAACATTATATGCTCACCACCTTCATAAGAATTGCATAGGTATCTTCGGATACTCTGGCCATCAGAACCTTATCGCCCTGTTTCAGCTTTCCTTTCAGATCTGCGTTTACAACCAGATCATCAGCATCCAGTTCTATTCCATCTATTTCGCAGGTTGTCCCGGATGTCATTTCGCACATCCGGATATCGGATGTTCTCTCTATTCTTCCAGCTTCTTTTCGCATAGTATTTATTATTTTTTCATATGGGTTCATCATCCCTCCTATGTAATCCAGCATTTTGAACACGGCTTGTACTTCCGTTTGCCCTTATTTGTACCTTGTGTGATCTTGATCTGCTTGATCTTCTGTACAGTCGTTTCTGTCGGAGTTTTCCCTTTGCAGGCACTACAGCTTTTCACCGAATGATATACGGTAGAATTTGCCAGATAATAACATTTTGCGGCATTTTTCAGTTCTTTCTTCTGGGACTCTTTCGATGTGCCTTCTCCGTCTTCCATGGTATTCTTCCAGGAAAGATCCAGTTTCATTGTGTGCACATTGTTTTCAAATGTGTGTGTATCCGTCTTGATATAGAACTTTCCATTCAGTCCGGTTGCCTTTTCTTTTACTGTGATACTCTTTCCGGATATTGCCCGCACATCTCCGATCGCTTCTATGCTACATTCTTTTGTTATGCCGGTAAGCTTTGCTTTTGCACTCTTTTTGGCATCCTTGCCTTTTTCCTGTTTTTCTGTTTCCTGGTACACACCATAAGTGTTGATATTCTTTTTATTTTTTACCTGCCCGACTTTCCTCATGGAATCGTTATAGATATTTACAACGTTGACCATATTGTCAAGTGTATCTGTATAGGTAGCATCCGTCACATTGATCCCCTGTGTGATCACAACACCGGAATCGGTACCTTTGACTGCCACGCTGACCTTGTTGCCTTTCATCACTGGCATATACTTTTCCCCGGTTTTGCTTTTTGCTTTCCGGTATGCTTCAATAATCATGTCGTAATAGGTCTTGTCTTCAAATATCAGCTTCGGTATGCTTACTTTCGTGGATGCCAGACCACTTGTTTTTATTTGCAGATCCTTACAGATCTTTGCCGTAATCTTTTCCGGAGACAGTTTTTTAAACTTTTTTGTGGCTTTGGATCGTAACAGGTGATGCATGAAATCCATCGCCGTATAAGTTGCTGTCCCAATCTCCACCGTTTTTTCCCTCGTTGTAACTGTTCCTACAAACAGTTGTGTCGTTCCGTCATACAGATACACCAGATCACCTAATTTAATCTTAAGATCTTCCACTGTGCTGTCATACGGATTATGCAGAAGTGTAACCGTTATCTTCCTGGAACATTGCGTGTCTGTCCCACTCCACTCTACTTTTTCAAACGGAATCCATTTGTTCTTCCATCTAAAGCGGATCACGCTTTTATCACCACCTTGTATCCGATCAGTGCTTCTTTCTCTTTTTTCTTAGGATACTTTTTCTTTGCTTTTTTAATAACTGTCAGGTTCTTTTTCCGCACATCTTTCCACTTTTTCGAAGATCCGAGCTTGCTTTTTGTGAGTTTCTGCCAGGTATCCCCTTTTTTCCATTTGTGCGTTACGGTCTTAGCCTGTTTTGTCTGCCGCTTTTGCACGTTTTCGCTTCCGGGCATACGGTATTCTTTCAGAGTCATACTGTAAGCTACATCGCTGTTTTTCTCCTCGTGTCCATACTGCCAGGAATCAATAGTGAAAAATCCGTCAATATCCGTTCCTGTAATGATCAGGTGGACGGTTTCATTACTTTCAAACAGTACCTTAATCTTCTTGATGTAATTTTCATACGGCTCTTTGTAGGCGTCCTGAGCGAAATCATATTCCTGTCCTGGAAAGAACGAGGCAAGAGTGATCTCTTTCAATCCCCTCTTGCCTTTCAGGTTGATTTCACCGAATCCGTGTACTGTTACGGTCGTGTTCGACATGCCATCCGAAAGTGTAAAACTTTCCGGGTTGATCGGCAGTTTTATGCTTTCCGTGTCATTGGACCATTTAATATATATATTCAATCTCCCCGCCTCCGATATTCTGTGAAATCTTTTCCAGCCTTTCTGCCAGTTTTTCTGCTATCTTCTCAATGTCTGCGTCTTCTCTTACGATGATCTGATCTGCAAGCTTTGGTATTGATATACTGACCTGTGTCGTTCCTTTTCCGCTTCTGGCTCCATCTTTATACGCTTTCTGTACAGATTCGTCATGGGGATATACCCTGGAACCTTTCGGAAGATCCACAATCTCTCCGCCTCGTTCAGAGATCTGTACCAGACCGCCTTTCCAGTTCTGCGTACCTTTTGCAAGTGTCGGAATGGTTGCGATCGTCGGAGCAAAAGTCTTTCCTCCTACACCGGGCACCCATTTAGGTATATCAATATGGATGCTGTTAATTCTGCTGATCGCCGAGTTGATCACAGAAATCACGTCATTCATCGGCTGTTTGAACAATGCGACAAGTCCCGAAAAGATATTTCCGAAAATGTCCTGTACTCCCTGCCATGCCTTTTCCCAGTTTCCGGTAAATACACCTGTGACAAAATCAATAACGCCTCCGATCACACCCATGACGCTTTCAAATATTTCCGTAGCTGTTTCAGCAAATGATGTGATTCTTTCAGCAGCTACTCCCAACCCTTTTTCGAAGATCGGTCCCAGTGTTTCCGCAATATCTGAGATTGCTTCAACAATCTGGGTGGCGATCGGTCCGGCAACTTCTTTGAAATGTTCAAACTTCTGCTGTGCCCTTTCAAATACTGCCTGGAACAGTTCACTAAACTTTTCCAGTACCGGCTTCACAGCATCCACGCACCGCTTGAAATCCTCTGACAATGCACTTGTGATCGGCTGCACAGCCTCTTTTACCTGTTCAAACTTTTCTTTAAATTTTTCAACGATATCCTTTGCTTTCTCAAATGCATTTGAAAACCAGTCTTTTACGTTCGCCAAAAAAACTTTGACCTTTGACCAGTTTTTGATGATCAGAAATGCCGCCACAGCAATCGCAGCTACCACCATGATTGCAATGTTCGCCGGTGATGTAAGCCATTTTAACAGACCTCCAGCCACTTTTATACTTCTGCCAAACTCACCTATTTTCTTTATCGGTGCTCCAATCGCACTGACCATTTTGCCAAATATGATTAATGCAGGACCTGCTGCTGCCACAATCCCGGCAATCTTAACCACCTGGTCTTTCTGTTCATCTGACAGTGAATTAAATTTCTCTGCCATCTTCTGCAGCCACTCGGTTGCTTTTTTGACGTATGGTGTCATCCGTTCGCCCAAGCTGATTGCAATGGATTCCACCGTTGATTTCAGAATCGTCAGCTGACCGTTCAGGTTATCGTTCGCTGTGTCATACATCTGTTTGCAGGCACCATCTGAATCGTATATCGCCTGTGACAGACTATCAAAATCGCTCTCTGATGCATTGACAATCGCCAGAAGTCCGGACATTCCGGATTTTCCTGCAAGCATGGACGCATATTGTGCTTTTTCAGCATCTGTCAATTCTGAAAATGCCGCCCTTGTGTCCCGCATCAGTATTTCGAAATCTTTTGTGTCACCATTTGCATCCGTCAGAGACAATCCCAGCTCATCCAATGCGGTCTTGACCTGTTTGGTCGGTGCTGCCATGCGTGATATCCATGACCGCAGAGATGTTCCGGCAGATGATGCCTTAATTCCGCTGTTTGCCATGATTCCAAGAGCAGTCGACACATCCTGAACGTTATAGTTCATTGCTCCGGCAATCGGTGCAACGTATTTGAACGATTCACCCAGCTTTGCAACATCTGTGTTTGCACTGTTTGCTGTCTTGGCAAGTACATCCACGAACATATTCGTGTCCTGTGCTGACAGTCCAAATGCTGTGATGGCATCCGTCAAAATATCCGATGTCGATGCAAGGTCTTCCCCGGTAGCACCTGCCAGATACATAACGCCTTCGATACCATCCAGCATCTGCTGTGTATTCCAGCCTGCCATACCCATGTATTTAAACGCATCTGTCGCTTCAGTTGCAGAAAACTTGGTTTTTGCACCCATTTCCTTAGCCTTCTCAGACAGCTTGTCCAAGTCTTCCCCTGAAGCACCGCAGATGGACTGCACTGTACTCATTCCAGCTTCAAAATCACTGGCTACTTTGATACAGGCAGCTCCCGCCGTGGCAATCGGAACGGTCAGAGTTTTTGTCAGGGAAGCCCCTACTCTCTCAATATTCTTTCCTGCTCTCTGGATCTGTCTTCCTGCTCTTGTCCACTGGTTTGCATGCTCCGTCAGACCTTTTTGCACGCCTTTGAGCGGAGAACTGCACTTGTCAATCAGTTTCAGCGTAATATCTATTACTTTTGCCATTTACGCTCCCCTTTTTATCCGTTCTACCTCCTCGTTCATCTGTTCGATCTGGTAATGCATGAATGCTCTGACTACGGTCCGCTCCCCGAACCCCATCTTTTCATACTCACCAGGCATAATGTGATGATAACGAAAGAGGAGATACATGCACTGTACCTCCCCATTCGTCTCAATCAGTTTTTTACTGTTTCCTCATGGTCTTCCTCGGTATCGACACCGGATAACAGACTGATCGCATCACTGATTTCTGTAATCTCCATTCCAAAAAGTTTTTCGCAAAGATCCTTCGCACTTTTGCATTCAAAGTGTGCCTGAAGGTCTTTGTTTCTCAGATCCGGTTCTACGATTCCTTCCACGCACATCATCAGCTTTGCATCATAGCTTTTTGAATAATCAAACTTACCTTTCTGGTCAATCTGATAAGCCACGATATCATTGACTCTTCGTGATTTGATCTCTCTGATCTGGACTTCTACTTTATCCACTCCCAGCAGTTTTGCCAGTCTTTTCGATTCCACGCTGCCAGTCTGCAGTTCCTCTGCCTTTTTTGCATCCATTTTTAACAGTTTATCTACAAGATTCATCGTTTTCTCCTTTATTCTACCGTAATTGTGTCCAGAAGCTCCCAACCTGTAAATGTGAACGGGTAGCTTTCTTCTCCCAGTTTCTTTGCTTCCCAGTTTGCCAGTGTAAGCTCATCAAACGTACATCCCGTCAGTTTGACACGTTCCGCTCCGTATGCATCCGGATCTTCCAACTTGGAAATGATCGTGCAGGTGGTTGTTTTTCCTGCTTTGATGTTTTCGGAAAGCAGATTGATGAAGAAGGAAGTGACCTTATTCATTTTTACAGTTCCCTTACAGTCAATACCGGTTACTTTGTAGCCTTTTGCCAGACTTCCTGTCTGATTTACTTCTGTCTTCTCCAGTGTTACTTTGGCTTCAAGTCCTGTGGTTTCTGCTGCATAATAGTCATCAATCCACACTTCCCCAAATGTTCCGTTAATGGTCTTTTCCGGTGCATGCTGCACATTGTTTCCCATCTTGTGCCTCCTTTCTTTCAGATTGCAATCGGCAGATCAATGTCTTCGATTGCATCCAAAATTGACAGTTTTGCTTTCAGGAAAACGTTTTTCCCTGTATTTGCTTTCTTGATCTCGTCTTCTGTCATTTTTTCTACATTGGTTCCTTTTTCTTTCAGGTATGCCCTGTTTGCTTCCACATTGATTTCCAGTGTCCAGCTGTTAAGCACACCCTGCTTCTGGAGTTTTTCGAAGTAATTTCCGATGGCTGACACCAGAAGGCACTTATTGTCGTATGTATTGGCATATTTTCCGATATAACTGTCTTCCGTTGTCATACGGATATCATTTGTGATCATGTCCATCGTCTCTACGATTTTGATTGTCTGGAACTGTTCCCCTTTTTCATCCGTCAGCGTAGTCAGGCTGTTGATCCCTCTTCCTGTCTTAACCTTTTCGCCATCCCACCAGACAATCAGTTTACCGGCTTCTGCTGCCGCATCTGCTTCTTTTGATGTCAGTCTTGTGCAGTCTGTTAATTCTGGAAGCGGTGCGTAAGTACAGGAAATCGTGATCGGTGTTCCTGCGATAATACCGGCAATTCTCGAACAATACTGTTCCGTCGTGTATTCCGTGTCGTTTTCATATACTGTTTCCGTTGCGTAATTGATGATCCCTTCACTATCTGCCGTAACATTCGGCAGTACTGCTTTGATCAGTTTGTTTGCTTTTCTCTCGTTTTTAACGTAAGACGTAACTGCAGACAGCTGTCCATCCGTTTCAACGCTCGGTGCCACCAGATAATCAAATCTGACCGTTTTCAGGTAATTCAGTGCTGTTTCATAATTTTCTTCGCTCTTTCCGATCATATATACGATCACGCTGTTTGGTGTATTCACATACCCTTTCAGTGCCAGCCGGATCTGCTGTTTTCCGGCTTCTGACAGCTCTGCCGGAATATCTTCTTCCGTCACACATCGAACCGGATTTTCTGCCG
>ERZ772878.1450-NODE-1450-length-11796-cov-2.31496_pt1 | contig 11796 bp, 13 predicted proteins | sample MGYA00580578_ERZ772878 | MGnify/ENA primary metagenome ERZ772878 (study PRJEB29015, sample SAMEA2737686) | human gut metagenome | biome: human gut; feature: human-associated habitat; material: faeces | place: China | collected 2012 ...
AATATTTTCTAACGATTCATCATTAGCATAAACAGGAGCCAAAACTTGTTTTATCTCTTGAATAGTAATCGTGTTTTTCAAGTTATAAACAAGAAGCATTCCAATGATTTGCTCTTTTGTATATTTCTTTCCTTTTACTGGTTTAATTACTCCGGCTTTAGAATAATTGTTGATCATTGTTTTGGTAAGTAATTTATCATCAACAAAGCGTTTATTGTCTTGAAGATGGTCATCAAACAAAGTCATAATCTGATCCATATATAGATCTAATGATGGAATATCTTTTGTGGTTAAATCGCTTTTATTTACAACTTTATCAATTATTTCTGATAATTCTAATTGATTCATAAAATCACCTCATGGATATTTTATAATATTTGAGTTAATGTTTCAAGATATGGTTGACATATCTTACAATAATGATATTATAAATACATAATATAGTTATCAAAACTACTTAAGGAGGCTGAGATATGAGATTTTTTAAAAAAGCGATGGATCCAGTTAGTAGTGAAACGCATTTTATTGGTGCTGTTTTATCATTGGCAACACTAGTTATGATGATGATTATTGCTATTATTGAAGGGTCAGATCACTTAACTATAATTGGAATTATTGTTTTTGGACTATCGTCAATTGCCTTGTATAGTGCCAGTTGTCTTTATCACTATTATAACGCGAATGAAGATAATAAAATTAAGCTGATTTTACGAAAACTAGATCATTCGATGATTTATGTACTGATTGCTGGTACGTATACTCCTATTTGTTTGTCATATTTAGAGTATCCGCATAGTATTTATTTTTTGGCAGCAATATGGGCAATTGCTTGTGTTGGTATTATCATTAAATTATTTTGGATGAATGCACCGAGATTTATTTCTACTATTTTTTATTTATTAATGGGATGGGCACTGATTTTTGATTTACCCGCATTTAGTAAGGTTCCGCTTGGTTGCTTGGGATTAATTGCCTGTGGTGGCATTAGTTATACAATTGGGGCAATCGTCTATATTGTGAAGAAGCCAAATTGGTTTAAAACATTTGGTTTTCACGAATTGTTCCATATATTTGTAATGATTGGCTCTGCTTTTCATTTTTTGGCAGTCATCATTTATATTTTATTGTAAAGGACAAATTTAATTTGTTCTTTTTTTATAAAGTGACATCTAGTATTTACAGTGGTAGAATTAGAGTGATATAACAAGGGGATTAGGAGCAGTAAAAGTTTAAAATAATGATCATTATTTTAAAGGGAGGAGAAATGAAATGGTGAATTGTAGGATTGAATCAATGTATTTATGTGTCAATGATATGGATAGGGCAGTTAGTTTTTATGAACAGTTTTTTGAACAAAGAGTGACAAAAAAAGATGAAATATATAGTATTTTTGATATTAATGGTTTCCGTCTTGGTTTATTTGCTTATAAAAAAATGAATGAAGAACATATATTTGGCAGTAATTGTTTACCTAGTATTGAGTTTCTTAATAAAGAAGTTTTAAAAGCAAAAATCAGCTCTTATAAATTATGTTTTCCATTAACTCCAATAGGTACTAATTGGGTTGTAGAAATAATTGATTCTGAAGGTAATCATATTGAATTGACTGCGCCAATAGAAATAGTAAAAGAAAGCTAGATGAATAATTATTTCATTGAAGCGTTAAAAGTAATTGAAACCAGTATTGATAATTGTAGTAAGATGCAACCTGAATTTAGAATTGAAACAGCTCAAGTAACATTATTAAAAATATAATTCAAACTTTAGAAATTACTAAAATGTTAATAATGAAAAGAAATGTCAATGATAAATATATATAAGAAGATTTACAAGTAGCTTTGGCACCAATCACATTAATCATTATCAAGAGTAGTAAGTGGCCTATTAAGTTTCAGGAATACACGTTTTAAAAACTTAATCAAAGTCGTTAATATTGCTAAAACTGCTATCATCAATGAAACAGTAATTTTAAGCTGAGAAGTTTATTAATTTTTTACTAAATGAGCAGTGGTGCTTTTTCTTGTGGTTAGTTTTAGATTATTGTATAATGTCGGTGGGTGATAAAAATAATGAATTTAACAAAAAAAAATAAAATATTATATTTAGTTACATTGATATTAGTAGTTGGTGGTGACTTGTTTACAAAACATTTAGTATCATCATCAATGTTATTAGGACAGTCTCATGAAATCATAAATAATTTCTTTTATTTTACCTATGCTCATAACACTGGAGTTGCCTGGGGGATGTTTGCTGGTAAATTAGGGTTATTTATTGTTGTTGCTATTATTGCAGCAGTTGTGATGATCGTATTTTTTAGAAAGACAAAAAGTGAGGAAGTGTTGACACGTTTTGGTCTAGTGTTGACTTTTGGAGGAATGATTGGAAACTTAGTTGATCGAATCTTTTTAGGATATGTCCGAGATTTTATCGATGTAATTATTTTCAATTATAATTTCCCAATTTTTAATATTGCAGATATGGCAGTTGTGATTGGAGTAGCATTGATAATTGTTGAGATTGTTTTTGAGGAGTACATTCATGGAAAAAATTAATTTAATAATTGAAGAGGATAATAATTTACGGCTTGATAAAGTTATTGCGATGCAGTTACAGGAGTTATCACGGACGCAGATCCAAGATATGATCAATCAGGGATTAGTGCTGGTTAATCAAAAAAAGGAAAAAGCAAGTTATAAAACAAAATTAAATGATGAAATTGAAATCACAATTTTAGATAATGTGGATTTGGATATCGAACCGGAAGATATTTCTTTAAAAATTGTTTATGAAGATGAGGATGTAATTGTAGTTGATAAGCCAACAGGAATGATCGTTCATCCATCGGCTGGAATAATGCACGGAACATTGGTAAATGCATTATTATTTCATTGTAAAGATCTTTCAGGAATCAATGGTGTTAACCGGCCGGGAATCGTTCATCGAATTGATAAGGAAACAAGTGGTCTCTTGATGGTCGCTAAAAATGATAATGCACATCGTTTACTATCAAAACAATTAAAGGATCATACTGTTGTTCGTCGATATGTAGCATTAGTGCATGGACTTATTCCTCATGAACATGGGAAAGTCGATGCTCCAATTGGGCGTAATCCTAAAGATCGTCAAAGTATGGCAGTGACACGGACAAACAGTAAAGAAGCAGTTACTAATTTTACAGTATTAAAGCGCTATAATGCTATGAGTTTGATTGAGTGTCGATTAGAAACAGGGAGGACACATCAAATTAGAGTACATATGAGTTATATTGGCTATCCGGTTTATGGAGATCCTAAATATGGGTATCGTAAGGATGATTTTAGTCACGGACAGTTTTTACATGCAAAAAAACTTGGTTTTATTCATCCAACCACACAAAAATATATGGAATTTGAAAGCCCATTACCTGATTATTTCCAAGCTAAATTAGATGAGTTACAGGAGGAATTGAAAGATGAGTAAAGTAATTAATTGGACCCAATATTTTATGGGAGTTGCTAAATTATCAGCTTTTCGTTCAAAGGATCCAAATACCCAAGTAGGTGCTTGTATTGTAAATGAAGCAAATAAAATTGTTGGGGTGGGGTATAATGGTTTACCATGGGGATGTGAAGATAATGAATTTCCATGGGAAGTGCGTGAAGGTGATTTGTATGAGACCAAATATCCTTATGTCGTTCATGCTGAATTAAATGCAATTTTAAATAGTACAGGACAATTAAAAGGTTGTCGTATTTATGTTTCATTATTTCCTTGTCACGAGTGTGTAAAGGCGATTATTCAAAGTGGTATTAGTGAAATTGTTTATGAAGATGATAAATATAAAGGGACTGACAGCGATCGTGCGGCTAAAAGGATGTTAGATGCAGCAGGTGTAAAATATACTAAAGTTGAGCCTTTTGTGATTGAAGTTAAATAAGGTTGTCGTTTTGACAACCTTTTTGTATATTTATTTTAAAAAAATGAATAATAAAAAAGGATAACCATGTTATCCTAGATCAAATCTTTAATGCGTTTAAAGTTAGTCATGTTTGTTTTGGTAACTTTATTAAGCATCTTAGCGCCATATTTGTTAGCTACTTCAATAGCAATGGCATCAACGCTATTACTATTCCCGCGCGGTAACTTCATTTTAAGACTTCGTGACATGTTACTAAAATATTGTAAATATGCATATTTTGATAAAATCATTGAACATATAATTGCTAAATATTTTTCTTCGCCTTTTTGGACAAAGGTTAGATCTTTAACAACGATCACTTCACTTTTTAAATAGTTATAATACGTTTTGGGAGAAACAAACTGATTGACTAGTTTGTTTTTAATTGGCATACTTACTTTTTGCATTACATTAGTAACAGCTTGGTTATAAAGTTTTGCCTTAATATTAGCTAGGTTATTTCCAGCTTTGGCCATTGCATTATAATGAGAGTTATCAAGGATTAATAAGCTATATATAAGACGATCTTTAATCTCTTTAGCAACCCGAACAAGTTCTTTGTTGTCCATGTCTTTAGGGTCGCGAACACCGATACTGACTAACCAGTCAAAATCGCGCTCATCTACATAACAGGCAACAACGCATAATGGTCCAAAGAAATCTCCAGATCCAGTCTCGTCACATCCAATATGACTAATATTAGTATATTTACTAGCGTCGTTTAAGGCACTGCTACTGTCGGCCATACTAGAGTCGCTAAAAGCTACAAGTTTATCGTAAGCATGCATATTAATAATGTTGATTCTTTTTGAACTATTATTTCTAACTACATTCATGTTCATTACTTGTCCTCCTAGTCCTACTAAATTAGTATATCATATTTCTAATCTTTTTGACAGTACAAATTTGTTTTGATACAATGTATATTAAAAGAAATTGAGGTGTTTTAATGAATTTTGCACTAAATTCCATGGCAATCGACACAGTTATTGTTTTTATTCTATTGCTAATGTTGATTTTTGGCTATTTTAAAGGTTTTGTATATCGAGTATATGATTTGATGGCAACAGTAGTATCGTTGCTTGCAGCACTATATGCTTCTTCACCGCTTTCAGCAATATATCAAATATATAAAGTTGAAGGGATTGGGGAAATTGTTGGTAAGACAATAAATCGATTTATTATATTTATTATTTTATTTATTGCTTTAAAAGTTATTTTATTAATTATTGGTAAATTTATTAAACCAATATTAAAAAATATAATCTATACAATTAGTATTTTTGAGCATCTTGATCATCTTTTAGGAGCGTTAGTTAGCTTAATTGAAGGAACGATCATTATTTATTTAGCTTTAATTTTTGTAATTACACCAATTATTCCAGGAGGAAAAGAGAATGTTGAGAAAACAGTTGTAGCAAGCAAAATTTTAGAGCTTGTACCTTCAGTTACTGAAGAAATGAAAGCATTATCAGACGGGTTTGATGTTTTTACTAATATTATTAATGATGGGATAAATTATGATAGTTTTGATGCCCGAAACGTTGCTGCGCTTGCTGCTTCATTGAACAGTGCTTATAAACATGGTTTAATTAATCAGGAAGACCTTGAATCAGCGTTAATAAAATATTATGATGAAATCGATCGGGTTAATGAGCCTATTTCGTTAAATCAAGATCAATATAATGAGGTTGTTGATGTATTATCAAAATTAGATTCAGCTAAATTTGATCAAACAAAAATTTTAAATAAGATAATAGTGAGTGAATAGAATGAAAAATATATATGATACATTAGAATTTAATCAAATTAAAAATAAAATCAGTACTTATTGTGTTAGTTCATTAGGGAAAACAAGGATAGCTGAGTTAATGCCGTTAAAAGATACTGATGATTTGAAGCTGGAACAAAAATATTTAGATCAAGCAATGAAACTGATTTTTAAATACGGGAAAATGCCAATCGGTCATTTTATTGATATTGAACCGTTATTATTAAAAACAACAAAAGATGGTACTTTATTCGGTGAAGATTTTGTCCAAATTGTTTATTTGTTGAATAATGTCAAAGAAGTACAAAGCTATTTGAGCGAAAAAGAATTGGTAGACAATGAGCTGTTGCAATTATGCAATGCGCTAGTTTTACCTAAACAATTATTAGCTGATATTAATCGCTGTATTGATAGTAGTGGAAATGTTTTAGATGGTGCTAGTTCGGAATTAAGACGAATTAGACGCCAAATTTTATCAATTGAATCTAATATTAGAACAAAAATTGATCAAGTAAAAGTTGCTAATAAAGATTATTTAAGTCAAGAAGCTATTTCTTCAAGAAATAATCATCTGGTTTTGCCTGTCAAAGCCGGCAATAAAAATTTAATTAAAGGAATTGTCCATGCAGTTTCATCAAGCGGACAAACAATGTTTATTGAACCTGATATAATTGTTCAAATGAATAATCAGCTAGTTCATGCTAAAGATGATGAACGACGTGAAGTAAATCGAATCTTAACCGTACTTTCGAATAATGTAAAAGACCATTATGATGTTCTACATGAAGACCAAGAACTAATGATTGATATTGATGTTATTTTCGCAAAGGCTGCTTATGGAGTCAAAATAGATGGAATAGTTCCAGAAGTGGCTGAAGACTACCAGCATTTTAGCTTGATTAGAGCGAGACATCCTTTAATTGAGCCACATGATGTTGTAGCTAATGATATAGTGTTAAATGCACCAAAGAGAATGTTATTGATTAGTGGATCGAATACAGGAGGGAAAACAGTTGTTTTAAAAACGGCTGGGTTATTAAGTGTGATGGCACTGTGTGCTATGGCTTTGCCTTGTACTAAAGCAACGGTTCCAATGTTTGATCAAATTTGTGTTGATCTCGGTGATGAACAATCAATTGAACAATCATTGTCAACTTTTTCTAGCCATATGAAAAGATTAGTTGAAATAACAAATGAAGTAACTGAAAAATCATTAGTTTTACTAGATGAAATTGGTTCTGGAACAGATCCGCGTGAAGGACAAAGTATTGCTGAAGCAATCTTAAGATATTTACATCAAATCAATCCCTTGATTGTAGCTTCAACCCATTATTCAGGCTTAAAAGAATTTGCTAAAAATGAAGATTATATTTTAGTAGCAGCAGTAGAATTTGATCAAGAACTGATGCAGCCAACTTATCGCTTGATTGAGGGCAGTGTTGGGAATTCTTATGCGATCGAAATTTCATCGCGATTAGGTCTTAATCAAGAAATTGTTGATATGGCTTATCAAATCAAAGAAGAAAGTCTGACAGATACAGATAAATTATTAGAAAAACTGCAAAATGAACTAGCTCAGGTTCAAATTGAAAAAGATCGTTTAGAAGCTTTAACAAACGAAACAGAAGTTAAGATGAATAAATATGAACGCTTAATTAGCAGTTTTGAAAAACATAAAGATGAAATGATGGAAAAGGCAAAAGCGGAAGCTAATAAACTACTTGAGGAATCGAAGCAGGAAATTGATTTAGTGGTAGAAGATTTAAAACAACAAGCTGTTTTAAAACAACATGTTGTCATTGATGCTAAGAGAAATCTTGATTTATTAAAACATGAACCAAAAAAAGTTATTAATGAAGAAGTCCATGAATATCAAGTTGGTGATGTAGTCAAAGTATTATCAGCTAATCGTCAGGGGGAAATTCTTTCAATTAATAAAAAGGGAATTTTAACTATTAATATGAGTGGATTAAAATTAAATGCAAAGCCCGAGGAAGTTAGCTTTATTTCTAAGAAAGTGAAGCCTAAAAAAGTTAAATCAAATCTAAAATCTTTGCGAAAAACAACAAATCAAAGCTATGAGTTGAATATTATAGGTAAACGTTATGAAGAAGCAATGGCAATCGTTGACAAATTTTTAGATGATGCAATTGTTAATAATTATACAATGGTTCGGATTATTCATGGAATGGGAACCGGTCACTTACGAAATGGAGTTCGTAAAATGTTAGATAAAAACAAGAATGTTGTTAGCTACCGGGATGGTGGGCCTAATGAAGGAGGACTTGGGGCAACCCTTGTATATTTTGAATAATGAATCGTCAGATGATTAAAGATAAACTTTCGCTTTTACCGTTACAGCCAGGCTGTTATTTAATGAAAGATAAAGATAATACAGTTATATATGTTGGTAAAGCGAAAAAATTAAAAAATCGTGTTTCTTCATATTTTGTTGGAGCACATAATTATAAAACAACAAAGTTAGTTCAAGAAATTGTTGATTTTGATTATATTGTTACGGATTCAGAAAAAGAGGCATTATTATTAGAGATAAATTTAATCAAAGACTATAGTCCTAAATACAATATCTCTTTTATGGACAATAAATATTATCCATATATACAATTGACTAAAGAAAAGCATCCACGTTTAAAAATTGTTCGCAATGCTCAAGATAAAAAACATAAACATTTTGGTCCGTTTCCTGATGGTACAGCGGCTCGTGAAACATTTAAATTGTTAAATCGGCTCTATCCATTGAGAAAATGTAATCATATTCCTAAAAAACCATGTTTATATTATTCCTTGAATCAATGTGTTGCACCATGTATTCACGAGTATTACGAAGTTTATTCAAGGGGATACGAAAGAAATCATTAATGATTTACAAAATAAAATGATGAGTGCCAGTGAGGTACAAAATTATGAATTGGCTAAAGAATGTCGTGATTTAATCACTCATATTCAGCATGTGACAAGTAAGCAACATGTGCAATTTAATGATTTAGTTGATCGTGATATTGTAGGTTATTATAGTGACAAAGGATATTTATGCTTGCAGTTATTCTTTATGCGAAATGGAAAGTTATTAGCTCGTGATTTAAATCTAGTTCCTGCACAGGATGACTATCAAGAACAAATTATCTCATTTTTAGTACAGTTTTATCAAGAAAATACTGAGCCTAAAGAGTTGCTGGTGCCCCAAGAACTAGATATTGAATTATTAAAAGAAATTGTAAATTGTAAAATTATCAAACCCCAAAAAGGAAATAAAGCAAATTTAGTAGCAATGGCAAATGAAAATGCTAAAGAACAACTAGAAAAGAAGTTTTTATTGATTCAAAAAAATGAAGCTTCTACAATTGGAGCAATCAAGCAGCTGGGAGAAATATTAAATATTCAATTGCCTCGAAGAATTGAATTATTTGACAACTCAAATATCCAGGGGGCTTATGCTGTTGCAGGGATGGTTTGTTTTAAAGATGGAACACCATCAAAAAAAGATTATCGTAAATTTAAGATCAAGACAGTTGAAGGACCGGATGATTATGCCAGTATGAAAGAGGTAATTTATCGGCGTTATTATCGTGTTTTAATGGAAGGGCTAGAAAAGCCGGATTTAATTATCGTCGATGGTGGTAAAGGGCAAATTAAAGTGGCAAAAGAAGTCATTGATGCGTTAAATCTTAATATTATGGTCTGTGGTCTGGCAAAGGATGATAGACATTCAACTTCAGTCTTGTTAGATAGTAGTGGTGAAGTGGTAGAAATAAATCGAAAAAGTGAGTTATTTTTCTTACTGACAAGAATGCAGGATGAAGTTCATCGCTATGCAATCAGTTTCCATAAAAATGTTCGTTCTAAATCTTTATTTCAATCTATTTTAGATAGTGTAGAAGGAATTGGACCAAAGCGAAGAAAAATGTTACTTAAAGAGTTTGGCAGTGTAAAACAACTAAAAGAAGCACAACTGGAACAGTCAGAACGTGTTTTACCACATGAGGTAGCATTAAATCTATTTAATGTATTAAAAGCAGACACCGAAAAGTAGTTTTCTCATATATTAGAGTATGAGGTGAACGTAAAGATGAATATAATCCTGACTCCTAGAGAAAAGGAAATTTTTAATCTTTTAATTAAGAATCAGTCAACGAGAGATATTGCTAAAACGTTAGGAATTAGTGAAAAAACAGTTCGTAATCATATTTCTAATGTGATTCAAAAATTAGGTGTCGATTCAAGGATTCAAGCAGTTTTTGAATTGATTAAATTTAAGGAATTAGAACTATAATCTAGTTCCTTTTATTATGGTTTTTTAATACTAGTTGGTATATAATGGAACAAGGTGATATTATGAAATTGAAAAGATGGCATTTATATTTAATTGTAACACTTTGTTTTACGATTGCTTTTATTTCAATAAACCGCAAGTATGATCGCTTTTATCGGGTTAATGGAATTAATAATGATAATCGCGCTTTAATAGAGATGTATTTAGATGATGAAGAACAAGATTACTTAGTGGAAAATGCGATTGCAGTCGATCAGTTTATTAAATATATAGAATTTCCGGAGTTTAAATTACAGTATTATGAATTTTATAATGCGTTAAATAGAACAAATAAATATTCAAACTATAGTGATTTGATCAATGTTGGTAATCAGCTGGCAAGTAAATTGGAAGTTTCTTTTGCTAGTAATGCACTATCAAGATGCAATACACTAATAAAAAATGATTTAGTCAATGCTTATATTAATCAAGAAGGTTTTTCTTTCGATAATATTGATTATTACCAATTGTTACGGTCACTTTATGATGAGGGTGATTATACATACATTGCAGATACTAATACTTATTTATCAATTATGAAAGAGTTTGATGGTTTAGAAGGTAAAAAATTATATGATAATGTTAAATTGCTGAGTAATAATTTTACTAAGGGTTCATTAGCATCGCTCTTTAATCATGATTTGCAGCCTAATGCCAAACGAATTTATAACCCAAGTGATTTAGCTTTGGTTGTCAATAACGAGACATATATAGGTGGTTATGAACCGAAAAATCAGGTTGAGATACGAGGAATACCTCGAGTCAAATATTCTATGTATCTTCAAGAAGATGCAAATAATAGTTTAATGGAGATGTATCGGGCACTTAATGATGATGGATATAATGATATGGTTTTAACAGCGGCTTATATCAGCTATGATGTGGCATCTTTAGGTAGTAGCGGGATCTTACCGGGCTATAACGAATATCAGCTTGGGACCACTATAAATCTTCAAAAAAGGGAAATAAGTATTGCTGATTTTGATCAAACTGACATATATAAGTGGTTGATCAATCATTGCCATGAATATGGTTTTATACTGCGGTATCCAAGTGATAAAGTTGATGTGACAAATCATGAATATAGCTCTACAACATTTAGGTATGTAGGTAAAGAAATTGCTTCTAAATTACATGTTCAAAATTTAGCTTTAGAAGAATATAACGCAAACGAGGAGTAACTATGGAAAGAGCGATTGGGGTATTTGATTCCGGTGTAGGCGGTCTAACGGTCTTGAATTCTATCAGGACCTTGCTGCCTAATGAAAATATTATTTATATTGGTGATAATTATCATTGCCCTTATGGTGAAAAAACACGAGAACAACTATTTAGTTATGCAAGTGAAATAGTTGAGTATTTTATTAAAGAAAATGTCAAATTGATTGTCTTGGCATGTAATACTACTAGTGCTACGGTCTTAAATGAACTGCAAGCTGTTTATAAGGAAGTCTTGATCATTGGAGTGATTGATGCAACAGTGGAAGATTTTATCAGTCGCGGAGTCGATAATACTCTTGTTATAGCAACAGCAGCGACGATTAATTCTCATAAGTATCCAGATACGATTGATTGTTATCAGACTGGAATTGAGGTGTTTACGTTGCCAACACCTAAGTTAGTTCCTTTAGTGGAGGCTGGAATGGATAAAAAAGATATTTATGATGTATTGCATGAGTATTTGGATTCTTATGCAGGAAAGATTAAATCAATTATTTTAGGTTGTACGCACTATCCCATTTTAGAGAATCAAAT
>ERZ772878.1461-NODE-1461-length-11671-cov-11.1428_pt1 | contig 11671 bp, 11 predicted proteins | sample MGYA00580578_ERZ772878 | MGnify/ENA primary metagenome ERZ772878 (study PRJEB29015, sample SAMEA2737686) | human gut metagenome | biome: human gut; feature: human-associated habitat; material: faeces | place: China | collected 2012 ...
GTTCCCATTCCGAACACAGTAGTTAAGCTCGTTTACGGTGACAATACTTGGCTGGTGACGGCCCGGGAAGATAACTCATCGCGCACACCGAACACCGACTCGAAAGAGTCGGTGTTTTGTTTTCGTTAAGAATTCCCTGTTCACTGGAATTCACCTCTCCTGGTATGGTATAATAGCCTAAATTGGTATTTTATCGCAAGCAGGGGGTCGAGAATGAACAAAATTCTGAAAGAAAAAATCAGCGAGTCGGTGTCGTCTGTCCTGCCGATCACGATCATCGTGCTGCTGCTCAGCGTGACGATCACACCGATGCCGGTCGGCACAATGGTGCTGTTTTTGACCGGTGCGGCGCTGCTTATCGTCGGCATGGCATTGTTTTCACTCGGCACGGACGTATCTATGACACCTATGGGCGAGGGTATCGGCGCACAACTGCCGCGCACGAAAAATCTGTTCATCGTGATACTCATTACGCTCATCATCGGCATACTCATCACGATTGCGGAGCCGGATCTGCAGGTTCTGGCCGGTCAGGTGCCGTCCATTCCGAACAATGTGCTGATCTGGACGGTCGCGGTCGGCGTCGGTCTGTTTTTCGTGCTGGCTATGCTGCGTACGCTGTTCAAGATTCGTCTGTCGCTGCTGCTCATTGTGTTTTATGCGGTGGTGTTTATCCTGTCGGTTTTCGTGCCGAACGAGTTCGTTTCTGTGGCGTTTGACTCGGGCGGCGTGACCACCGGACCGGTCACTGTACCGTTCATCATGGCGCTCGGTGTTGGTTTAGCCTCCATCCGAGGCGATAGCGGAGCACAGGAGGACAGCTTTGGTCTGGTTGCGCTGTGCAGCATCGGGCCGGTACTGGCGGTGCTGCTGCTTGGTATTTTCTATCCGACAAACGGTGCAGGCTACACGGCAGTGACTGTGCCGGATGTGGAGGACACCCGTCAGGCAGCACACACATTTGTGGTGGAGCTGCCCGCGTACATACACGAGGTTTTGTCCGCACTGGTGCCAATCATCCTGTTCTGCGCGGTATTTCAGCTGATTTTCCGCAGATTCCATGCCATGCAGCTGCGAAAGATCGGCGTGGGCTTTGTGTACACATTTACCGGCCTGTCGCTGTTTTTGACCGGTGTAAACGTCGGATTTATGCCCGTGGGACATTATCTTGGACAGCAGCTGGCGCTGAGCGGACGTGAATGGGTGCTGGTGCCGCTCGGCATGCTTATCGGCTATTTTCTGGTAACTGCGGAGCCGGCCGTGCATGTGCTCAATCGACAGGTCGAGTCCATCACAAACGGCGGCATCTCGCAGAGAGCGATGATGCTCAGCCTGTCCATCGGCGTGGCCTGCTCGGTCGGCATGGCTATGCTGCGCGTATTGACAGGCATTTCAATCTATTATATACTGGTGCCGGGTTATCTTGCCGCACTGGGACTGACTTTCTGCGTGCCGAAAATTTTCACCGGCATCGCATTTGACTCGGGCGGCGTTGCATCCGGTCCGATGACGACCACATTCCTGCTGCCGTTCGCCATGGGCGCGTGTGAAGCGCTCGGCGGCAACGTGATGACTGACGCCTTCGGTATTGTAGCTATGGTAGCCATGACCCCGCTGCTTACCATTCAGGTGCTGGGTCTCATCTATAAAAAGAAACAGAACAGCGAGGATGCGTCCGATGTTTCCACAGAGGATGAGGATAGCATCATCGTTTTGGAGGGAGCAGAGCATGAGTGAAAACCGACCGCAGATGACGGTGCAGAGCGCGGTAGAGGTCGTGGCGGCCGTTGTTGACGTGGAGCAGGGCGAAAAGGTGCTGCGTATCTATCGTGAGGAACAGGCGCCGGTGGACTTTGTGTGCATGGCACACGGCACGGCGCGCACGGAAATGCTCGACCTGCTCGGTATCGGTGAAACGGCAAAGGCCATTGTGATGTGTATGGTCAGCCGTCAGACCGGCGTTCGCCTGCTCAAAAGGCTCGGACGTGAGCTGGAAATGCGGTATCCTGGACGCGGAATCGCGTTTACCATTCCGATTACAGGCATTGGTCTGCGGTGGCACAAGCTGCTGACCGCTGCAGACGAGGAGCAAAAGGAGGTCAGCAGGATGCACGAGACAGAGAAGAACAACGGTTTTGACGTTGTAGCAGTTGTGATGGAGCGCGGCTATACCAACGTGGCGATGGATGCGGCGCGCAAGGCCGGTGCACGCGGCGGCACGGTCATTTCCGCGCGCGGCATTGCGGAAAATGAGGTCAAGCGGTTTTTCGGTATTGAAATTCAGGCTGAAAAGGAAATCGTGTTCCTCGTGGTGCAAAACGATGAGAAACAGCAGATTATGACGGCGCTGATGCAGGCGGTCGGGATGAAGACCCGCAGCCACGGTATTGTGCTGTCGATGCCGCTTTCGGCAGCCATCGGACTGGCAGATTGAGAATGGAGAATGGAGAATGGAAAATGAACGTCTGACGTTTGCTTTCTGTTCTCCGTTTTTTTATTGTGTTATTTGGCAGGAAACGGCGGGAACCATCCCGCTCTGCACAATTGATCCCGCAGGGGAGCACAGCGTGCTCTCTTGTAACATAAAAGAGAGGAACGCACCCTTCAATTTCCAATCTCCATCTTCACTCTGATAAATTAGTATGGTATAATAAGGGCAGTAATTTTCGCGGGGAGAACCCCTGACAGGAGTAGATAACCATGATAAATGAGCACATGATGGATTTAGGCAGCCGCCGTTCGACGATCCGTGAACTGTTCGAGTACGGCAACAGCCGTGCGGCGATCGTTGGCCGCGAGAACGTATTCGATTTCTCGATCGGCAACCCGAACGTACCCGCCCCGGAGGCGGTTCGTCAGGCGATTTACGTCGAGGCGGCAGGTGATCCGGTTGCACTGCACGGCTATACCTCGGCACAGGGTGCCGCAGATGTGCGAGGCGCACTGGCGGACAGCCTTAACAAGCGTTTCGGCACGGACTACACCGGCGACAGCCTGTACCTGACTGCAGGCGCGGCAGCCGCACTCTCTTGTGCGTTCAAGGCGATCGTCTGCGAGGGTGACGAGATTATTGTGTTTGCGCCGTATTTCCCGGAATATAAAATGTTCATCGAAAGCGGTGCCGGTGCCAAGTGCGTCATTGTGCCGCCGTCTATCGCGGATTTTCAGATTGACTTCGGTGCTCTCGAACAGTGCCTGAATGAGCACACCAAGGCGGTCGTTGTTAACTCGCCGAACAATCCGTCCGGTGCAGTGTACTCCGAGCAGACCATCAAGCGCCTTGCCGACATACTGCGCGATAAGGAGAAGGAATATGGTCACCCGATTTACCTCATTTCGGACGAGCCGTATCGTGAGATCGTATATGATGGCGTGCAGGTGCCGTTCGTGCCGCATTTCTACGACGATACCATTATCTGCTACTCGTACTCCAAGTCGCTGTCGCTGCCGGGTGAGCGTATCGGCTATGTGCTCGTGCCGCCGGCAGCCGCCGACAGCAGAGAACTGTATGCCGCTGTCTGTGGTGCAGGACGCGCACTCGGTTATGTTTGTGCGCCGAGTATGTTCCAGCGCGTGGCGGCACGCTGCGCCGACCAGACCAGCGATATTGCGGTCTACCAGACCAACCGCGACCTGCTCTTTAACGGTCTGACCTCGATGGGGTATCACTGTGTCAAGCCGGACGGCGCGTTTTATCTGTTCCCGCAGACGCTCGAGGCGGATGACCGCGCCTTCAGTGAACGCGCAAAGAAATATGACCTTCTGGTCGTTCCGGGTGCGGATTTCGGTGCTCCCGGTCATATGCGAATTTCTTACTGTGTGAAAACCGAGACCATCGAGCGTGCGCTGCCGCTGTTTGAACGACTGGCGAAGGAGTATCGCTGATTTATTATGTAAAGTTCACAAGTGGTTTAGGTTAATTATGTATAAGGTGTCAAGTAGCGCTGTGCAAATTACACAAAACAACGGAGGTTGAGTTGTGAGATATTCATAAAAACTTGCTCTTGTATTCTTTTCAGGGAAAGTGTATTATAATACCAGAGATCAGGAAAGGATCTCAAAAATACAATCACCTGAATCACTGAAAAGGAGTGCAAAGATTATGGGTATGAGAAGTTTCTTTAATGGACTGGTAAACGCTCGCATGGTAGAACTGGAAGGCGAACACATCAACGCTAAGAGCATGAACCGTACCAATCGTCGCGGCAAGTAATCGTCTGATTAAAAAAACATCACACGAGGAGCCGTAACCGCACATGACAACTGAAGACAGTAAGTGAAACCCTTCCGAGGACAACGTTCGGAAGGGTTTTTCTTTTGATGAAGGCAACACCGCACAATTAAAGCTGCGGCGCTTTACGGAAATTTTGTGTCCTGATGTCGTTCCGGCTTTACGGTAATACACAAAGTATTACCGCAAAACCGCGCCTAATCAGTACGCAAAATTTGCTCGTAAATCGCTCTTGTTCAATTATGCGGTATTGCCTTATCCGGTCGGATGCTCCTGTGCGAACTCGGTCTGGCGGCGAAAGAACGCGGCGCGTTCCTCGAGCGTGGACGGCCGGATGCTGTGCTTGCCGCAATCCGGACAGACGCGGGTTTCAGCGCTGCCGAAGAAGATAAAGTGGCAGCATTTGGTGTCGCAAGTGTAGATCATGGCTTCACCTCTCTTTTTTACTGAGGACAGTGTACCACAGAGAAAGTCCGATAAAACTCCCTTTCTTGCAGGAGAGCAGGGAAGTATGGTATACTGATAGCATCAATCATAAAAATTTTTGTCTGGGAGTATCAAAATGGGGGAACAAAAACGCAGTCTGTTACGTCAATTATATTTACCGGCGATTTTATGCACCGCTCTCTGGGGCAGTGCGGCGCCGTGTGTCAAGCGTGGGTACGAACTGTTCGCTGTTTCGGCTGACGCGCCGTTTTCGCAGCTTGTATTCGCCGGCTGGCGGTTTGCGCTGGCGGGAATGCTTGTGCTGCTCGTGACTGGGCTGAAAGGGCACCGAATCGTGCCCAAACGGGATGAAATCAAGCCGATTCTGGCAATCAGTCTGTTTCAGAGCATGCTGCAGTATGTGTGTTACTACATCGGTCTGAGCGGCACGACCGGCACCAAAGGCTCGGTGCTCTCCGGCACGCAGACGTTTTTCGCGCTGCTGTTGGCGCATTGCCTGCTGCCGAATGACAAGCTCAACCGACGGAAAACGCTTGGCTGCATCTGCGGCTTTGCGGGCGTGCTCGCGCTCGGACTGGGCGGACTGAACGGCTTCAACCTCACCGGTGACGGTCTGGTGCTGCTGAGCGCGGTCTCGGCGGGCGCGGGCGCGCTTGTTTCGCGCATTTACACGCCCGGCCGTGATCCCATGCTGCTGACCGGCTGGCAGCTGCTCATCGGCGGCTGTTTTCTGCTGGGTGTCGGCACGGCTGGCGGAGGCGCACTCGGTCGGGTGACGCTCGGCGGCGTGTTGCTGCTCGGCTACATGATCGCGCTGTCTGCGGCCGCGTTTACCATCTGGACGGCGCTTTTGGGTAAATTTCCGGTCGGAAAGGTCAGCCTGTTCGGCTTCCTGATTCCGGTGTTCGGCACGTTGTTCTCCGCGCTCGTGCTCGGCGAGAATATCTTCACCGTACGCAATCTGGCGGCGCTTGTGTTGGTCAGCGGAGGTATTGCCGTTGCCAATTCGACATCGACAAAAAAGTAACACCGCAGACAGAATTGCGGTGCATAAAGGGTTAATCTATGGTATTTAGTTCTGCAATTTCGCTGTTTTTCTTTGTGCCGATCGTGTTTCTGCTCGATCGCAGGCTGTCGAACGTGGATGCGAAAAACACCTGGCTGCTCCTCGCAAGTCTGGTGTTCTACTCGTTCGGACAGGTGTATTACCTGCCGCTGCTGCTCGCATCGGTGGCGCTCAACTACGTCTGCGGACGGTTGGCCGCAGGAAAGTACGCCAAACTCGGCGTCACGCTTGCTGTCCTCGGCGGAATAGGGCTGCTCGCCGTGTTCAAGTACGCGGATTTCGCTATCCGCACAGTGAACGCACTGTGCGGGCTGAGTCTGCCGCTGACCGGCATTGCGCTGCCCATCGGCATCTCGTTCTTCACCTTTCAGGGACTTTCCTACGTCATCGACGTGTACCGTGAGCCACAAACGGTCTCTCACTCGTTCAAGAAGGTGCTGCTGTACATCGCGTTTTTCCCGCAGCTGATCGCCGGACCGATCGTCAAATACCACGACATCGAGCAGGAAATCGACAGCCGCCGCACCACACCGCAGGAGACCGCGCTTGGCATCCGCCGGTTTATCTGCGGTTTGAGCAAAAAGCTGCTGCTGTCGAACGCGCTCGGTCAGATGGCGGATACTGTGTTCGCGCTGCCTGCCGGAGAAATCGGCATGCTGGCCGGATGGACGGGTGCCATCTGCTACACGCTGCAGATCTACTTCGATTTTTCCGGCTACAGTGATATGGCCATCGGTCTCGGACGCATGTTCGGCTTCCATTTCCGCGAAAACTTCAATTATCCGTACACCGCGACCACCATCAAGGAGTTCTGGCGCCGCTGGCACATTTCGCTGTCCGGCTGGTTCCGCGATTACCTGTATATTCCGCTCGGCGGCAACCGAAAGGGGAATGCGCGGACGTGGCTCAACCGTTTTCTCGTATTTTTTGCAACCGGACTGTGGCACGGCGCAAGCTGGACGTTTGTCCTTTGGGGACTGTGGCACGGCTTGTTTTCCGTGCTTGAGGACTGCGGTGCGATTCCGGTAGACAAGCTCAAGGGAAAACGAATCGGACAGCTGTACACGCTGCTCGTGGTCGTGCTCGGCTTTACGCTGTTCCGTGCGGACACGCTGACGCAGGCGGGTGCCATGTATGCCGCGATGTTCTCCGGCATTGGTCTGCACTGGCTGGGCACAGCGGCTGTCTGGGCAAAATTTACGCCTGCGTTTGCACTGACGCTGTGTCTTGCACTGCTCCTGTGTACGCCTGTGGCCCGTGAGCATACGCCGAAACGTGAGAGTGTGACATTCATCGGCTCTCTGGGTTTGCTGCTGCTGTGCATGATGTACCTTGCGGCAGGCTCGTTTAATCCGTTCATTTACTTCCGATTTTGAGGTGAAATATGAAATATAAATGGTTTACAGCGGCGTTTTTGTCGCTGTGCCTGATTCCGGCAGCGGGTATGCTCGTGCTGCCCAAGCAGCAGGCGGCAGGCAATGAGCATCTCACGCCCAAGCCGAGCCTGTGGAACGCGCAGACCGGCTGGAACGAGGACTTTCTCGGCGGTCTGACTGATTACGTTGCCGACCATTTCGGCTTTCGGCAGGAGCTCGTCACCGCGAATGCCGCGCTGCAGACCAGGCTGCTGTGTACCTCGCCTGCCGAGGACGTCATTTACGGCACGGACGGCTGGCTGTACTACGCGAAAACGCTCGATGATTATCAGAATCACGCAACACTGACCGAGAGTGAGGCGCAGCAGCTGGCGCAGACGGTAAAATCCATACAGGACTATTGCGAAAGCCGCGGCGCGCGCTTTCTGTTCACGATTGCGCCGAATAAAAGCTCGCTTTACCCGGAGCACATGCCTGCGCGCTACCTGACCGAGGATGCGGACGGCAACTACGAGCGCGTGCTGCCGTATCTCGGGCAGGAGGGCGTGAACTATGCCGACCTGTTCTCCGTGTTCCGCGCACACGCGAACGTGCTGTACTACAAGACCGACTCGCACTGGACGAATCGCGGCGCCGCGCTCGCACACGATTATCTGATGAACACGCTCGGTCTGCCGCATACATCGTTCACGGACGCGGACTATACGACCGAGCGGAGCCACAGCGGCGATCTTTACCAAATGCTGTACCCGAAGGGCACGCAAAAGGAGGAAACGCAGGTGTATCGGACCTCGTTTGCGTATGTGAACCCGCCGCGCTCGGACGAGGATATCCTCATGCAGACTACACAGGAGAATGCGCCGAACGGTCGGCTGCTGCTGTGCCGCGATTCGTTCGGCAATGCGCTGCATCCGTTTCTCGCGGAGGATTTTCGTGAGGCGATCATCACCCGGCAGATGCCGTATCCGCTGGAGCAGGTGCAGGAGGGCGATACGGTCATCATCGAGATTGTCGAGCGAAATCTGCCGAATATACTAAAATATTCACCGGATTTGGGGAACAAAACCGAACCGTAATCCGTCTAATCAATATCCGCAGGAGAAATAAACAATATGGAGGAAATTTTATGAAAAAGCTGACAGCCATGCTGCTGGCACTAACGCTCTGCTTTGGTCTTGCTGCGTGCGGCGGCAACACCGCACAGGACGATACCAAGGACGAGAGCCAGACCGTCCAGACCGGCAAAACCGAGGATAAGAAGGACGAATCGAAGACCGAGGAGAAATCCGACGAGGCCAAGACCGAGACTAAGACTGACGATAAGACCTCGACCGACAGCAAAACCGAGGATAAAACCAACGAAACCAAGCCGGTGACGAGCAGCACGAACACCACGACCGCAAAGCCGTCTGCTTCCGCGAGCACGAGCAAGCCGTCTGCCTCGACGAGCAAACCGGCGGCATCTGCTCCGGCAAGCAAGCCGGCACAGAGCAAGCCTGCGGCAAGCGCTCCGGCTGAGACCAAACCCGCAGAACCGGCGAAGCCGACTGCCTCTCAGGCGAGCGGGTACGTCGGCTCGTCCGCATCCGCACTCGAGAGCGCACTCGGCGCACCGACATCCAAGAGCTATTCGCCGAGCTGCATGGGCGAAGGTGAGGACGGCATCTGGACGTATGACGGGTTTACCGTTTATACCTACAAAGAGGGCGGTTCGGAGACTGTCGAAGCGGTTCAATAAATTAGCAGTTAGTAATCGACAATACGGTTTTATGTTTCGCAGGGGAGGCCGATGGCCTCCCTTGTTCGCGTTCTGCAGAGGTAAAATGAAAGGGCAGACCAATGGTCTGCCCCTGAGGAGGATAAAATTCCTAATTACTGATTCATCAGAGAATGCGTCTCTGCGGTTTATTCGCTACCTGCTTTACGGCCTTGCACGGCACGCCGATGGCAAGCATACCTGCCGGTACATCCTCCGTCACAACGCTGCCTGCACCGATGACAGCGTTATCGCCGATGGTGACGCCCGGACAAATCTGCACGCCCATGCCAATCCAGACGTTATTGCCGATGGTGACCGGCTTGGCATATTCCAGCCCGGCGTTGCGCTGTGCAACATCGAACGGATGGCCTGCGGTCGAGATGCAGCAGTTCGGGCCGATGAACACATGGTCGCCGATGGTGACCGGCGCCGCGTCCAGAATCACAAGGTTATGGTTGGCATAAAATGCACGGCCGATACGCGTATGGCTGCCGTAATCGACAAAAAACGGCGGCTCAATGACGATATCGGGCGCACAGGCACCTAAAATGGTATGCAGAAGGGCGTTTTTCTCCTCCTTCTGGGAGGAACGGAGTGTATTGTAATCCATGCACAGGTCGCTGGTCTGCGCACGCGCTTCGAGCAGCGCAGGGTCGCTGTTGGCGTCGTACAGCAGGCCGGAAGCGGCTTTTTCAAGTTCGGTCATCGTCAAGGTTCCTCCTTAATTCTGGTGGCGTACCAGTTCATAATCATCGCCGGAGCGGTAGTACGGACAGCTTTTGCCGGTCTGCATCAGGCGGTAGAATTCGTCCTCATCCAGATAGGCTTCGCATACATATTCATCCATTTCATCATCGTAGACGTTGTAGGCGCAGTCGTCACAGGTTCCGGTCATCGGTCAGCGCTCCTTTCAATTTGGTCGATTGCGGACTGCAGAATAGCCTCGGGGTCGTTGCCGCAGATGTCGAGACACTCCGCATAGATGAGTCGGGTCTCGCGGATACCGAAGTATTCTTTGGCCATAGCGGTCAGATAGTCGAAGCTGAACCGCGGGTCGTACGCGCCGCCTGCGGTGGTGATGTAGGTCAGACTGCGGGCGCGGCACAGGCCGCACGACTGTCCGTGGTCGTTGTAGGCGCTGACAATGCCGGTGACATAAATGTTCTCAATGTAGGTTTTCAGCTGTGCCGGAAAGCCCAGGTCCCAGTAGGGAGCGGCAATGATGATATCGTCGGCATCAGCAAACTGGTGGGCATAATCGAACATCGGGTCGTGCCATTTGCCGCCGGCAATGAGCGATTCGCGGTGAGCAAGCCGTTCACGGTCGAGCGGGACAAGCGGCTGATCGTATATGTTCAGCTCAGTGACGTCGCTTATGCGTGCGAGATAGGCGCGCGCCAGCCGTGCCGTCCGCGACTCTTCCCGCGGACAGGCGTTGATGTAGAGTGTCATGGTATCCTTCCTTCTTCTTGTTCCTAACTATATAGTATAGCAGAAAAATGAGAAATTAGGAATGAGAAATTATTGTGAGGATGAAACTCCTCCCTGCGGTACAGCTCAATAAATTAGCAGATTATTTTATGCTGTTTACCAGAGCCTGCCAAACTGCGGTATTGAAAGTTTCATCTGCAATAAAGCAGTAGCTATACTGGCTATCCTTCCACTCGGCCGAGGTATAACCTGTCTCGGCATAGAGAAGTGCGTCCGTACCCTCGAGTTTCTCGCCGGAAACGGTGTGGTTCATACCGGTCAGCGCGTCCTCGCCCTGCCCCATGCAGTACTTGAGCGTATGACCCTGCGTATCCGCATAGACCACCACGGCCATGCCGAATTGATTGGATGCCGAATCGAACGCATAACCGTCAGGCAAGCTCTGCGGCAGCGCAAGCGGGAAGGAGAGCGCAGCGGCAAGCGCGTCTGTCGTGTCGTAATCCTGCGGCGCGGTGGCGGTGACAGGCGGCTTGGTATGGTCTGGAGTAGTTTGTGCATATGCAGGTTTTATAGTTGCGATAGAAAAGATGATTGCCAGCAGACAACCGGCAGCAGCAAATGGAATGCTACATCGCCACGGATTCGGCTTGCGCACCGGAGACTGATCGAGCGCCGCGTGCAGGCGCTGTTCCATATCCGGTGAGGGATTGACGTGCTCCATCAAACGGTTGTACTTATTCATCGAAATCATACGCCTCCTTCAGTGTCTCTTTGAGCATACTGCGTCCTCGGTGCAGCAGAGAACGCACCGTGTTTTCTTTTTGACCGAGAATGCGTGCAATTTCCGCGGCAGAATACCCTTCATGATAGAACAGATGAATGGGTTCGCGGTACTTGGGCGGCAGAGCACGCACAGCATCCCACACAAACGCAAGGTCACTGTCTAAGTCATCGCACGGATAGCTTTCCTCGAGTGCGTTCGTGTGCTTGAACCACGCCGAATTCAGCTTGTTTTTGCTCAGGTTGATGGCAACACGGAGCAGCCACGCCTTTTCGTGCGCCGATGATTCCAGTTCCGGGGAAGTGCGCATATACTGCAGAAAGGGGTCCTGCAGTACGTCCTCTGCATCGCTTTTGTTGCGTAAGTACGCATAAGCCGCACGAAACACAGCCGTACTCCATCTATCATATAACTGCGCAAGCTGTGCGTGTGCTGCCGCCGAGGCACGCGCAGGCACGACCGCCTGCAGGACGGCAAACAGCAGCCGCCGGAATCGGCTGATTGGAATCGTCAGTGTCATAATGTCACGTATAATAAAAACCATCTCGAAAGGGGTGGTTTTTATTATTTCTCCTTCCTT
>ERZ772878.1463-NODE-1463-length-11661-cov-2.62786_pt1 | contig 11661 bp, 7 predicted proteins | sample MGYA00580578_ERZ772878 | MGnify/ENA primary metagenome ERZ772878 (study PRJEB29015, sample SAMEA2737686) | human gut metagenome | biome: human gut; feature: human-associated habitat; material: faeces | place: China | collected 2012 ...
AAATGAACGTTTTGGTGTGTGTTGTGAATAAAATGTGAATATTTGCAGACCTATTTTTCCATCAAAATAGTTTATTTTTGTCTCAAGTTTTTAAAGAGACATTTGATAATCTATAAACGCAGATTACATATGTTTGTTTCACTAAAGAGTGAAATCTGATTGCCGAAAGTTTGTACTTATTTTATGAATACGACAAATGGAAATATGGGCGTTGATTTGAAACGCTCTATTTCTATTCTCGGTGAAGATAAAAGAGTGAGCAAACAGATCAATAGCTAAGGGTGGGTAGATTTAACCAAACAGACATCCTTATCTCCTTTCACCCACCCTAGCTATTGTTCTTATTTTACATGGATTCCTTTTGTATTTCTCATTGTTTCCATCACGGCATGAGTGTCTACTTGGACCTTTTCTTGTATAAACTCCGGGAGGTTGTAAGTCCACAACAAGTCTTTATAATATTTTACGGGATTTCTTTGTGGCAGGAGGAATGGTTTATGGGCCGTGCCTTTATCATCGATATAGGTAAAGAACGGGCGTGTGTATAATCCATCCAACCTGCGACTGCTAAATACCAGCCAACGATTGTTGCGGCTCCATGAATGGTAGCTTTCTCCTTCGGCGCTGTTCGCCTCGGTCAGCGGGTACGTCTTTCCGTCGGATAGGCGGATCATATATAATTCGGCGTCTTTATGCCAAACCCCGAAACCGCCATATTCCTGTAGGGTAAAAGCCAGATATTTACCATCCGGTGAGATTCTAGGGAAGGATACGCTTTTGTGGTTGGCCCGGCCATTGTATAAAGTATCTACTTGCTGGCCTAGAGTGCGGGTTTCCGGGTCAAAGTCGACACGGCATAGGCTGTAGGTCATTTGTCTGAAATTCTTAGAAATAGAATCTACGGCGGCGGTCGAACTGAAATAGAGGCTCTTCCCGTCGGGAGAGAACGCAGGGAATATTTGCCATGCGTCTTTGGAATTTAACGCTTCGCAAGAGAATACCTCGTTCTTCTTCACGTCGTAGATCACGATATCGGAGTTATGATCCAATACTTCCAGCGTATTGGGATTATTGATGAAGAAGTTTTGGTAGGTATCGCATACGGTGGCCGCCAGATAGTTACCATTCGGATGCCAATACATGTAGACAAAGTTTGAGACGGTCTCGGGAGTCTTTGTATTTAGCTTGGTGATTTTCTTTCCATCAATCAGTACGGAACCGGCGTGTTTGCCTCGCATATGGAAAATCATTTTATCCGGGTTCCCGGAGGAAAACGTGTGGCAGTTTACGCAGTTATAGTCGGTTAGGTTATTCTCATAAATCACGCTTTGGTCATAATTTTCCAAGTTTCGTTGATAGATACCCATCCTGTTCCACATATCATTGCTCAAGGCTAATAACCGATAGGCTATATATTTATCAATGGAATCATTTACGATGTCCATATGAAAAGGCGTATAGGCGTTCCATTCGCCCTGTATGCGTTTAGCGATGGTCAATTCTATTTGGTTTCCGGCATTCTCTTTCAATAAGGCTTTCCATCTCTTTTGTGGGATCTCAAAGAGCCCCTCATCGCTATAGACTTGGAGTTGAGTCTTTTCCCCTTTAATGATAAGGCAGTGCTCACTGCTATCGGCGATAGAGAAATTGAGCGGGGCGATGTTCACAGGGATGGTCACATCCTTGTAATCCGGATAAATGGCGATTTCCTTGTTTAGACTCTTGGCGATCTGTACGTCGCTTTTGGAGCATGAAACCATCAAGGCGATGAGAAAAAGGAAAAGATATCGGTTTGTATTTGTGTAAGTCTGTCTTTCCATATGTGTTTTATTTAGAGAGTATCAAATAGTACCAGAAAGTAGGTTGATAGTCGGCTATTCCAGTCGCTACATTTTGTCGGGCATGCCTTAGTCCCAATACACGTTGCTTGAATATCGAGAACTCGGACAGGACTTTATCGGTTACCCCATACTTGCGGCAATATTCCGGATCATGCTCCGCATAAGAGATCACGGCTTGTTGCAAGGGTTCGGGTAATGCGGGGAGTACTTCCGTCCTACTGAATCTTTCAACAAACGTTTTTATAGCGAGCAGGTCTTTCGATAATAATAACGTACCGATCGTATAATCCAATGCGGCTTTATTCAGGGGATTCTCTTCCAATATAATCATCAGGTTATCAAACAATCCGATTATATTGGCGAAAAGGTCTTTGTCGCTGGATAGGCTTTTTCTTTTTGTACCTAATTCCGGGTCACTCTCCACCGCTTGGTCATTATATAAGAACTTTCGTTGCGAGGAGGCCCATCCGTGATAGGCCCATGTCTTTTCCAATAAGGATATAAACTTCTCGGCCGCGGGATACTGTCCGTATATCAAATGGGATTTTATTAATAATTTAGTCATGACGGGACTGCCGTATGTAATTCCTACCGAGGTACCAAAAGCGAAATTGTATGCCAAGGACGTGATTCCTACATGGTAGTATATCTGGCTGAACAGGAAACTTTCCTCTATATGCGCTTGATACTTTGAGACCAAAGATTGTATTCCGCTTTGCGGATATTTGAATAAATCAGTCTGCATGACCCCCTTATGCGATAAGGCAAGGTTTAAGCAATTTAGGTGTAAGTAGTTATTATAGTTCAGATCGGTGGACGAGATTATGGCGTCCCATTGCTCGGTATCTATATAATGAAACATTTGCATCAACGTATAGAAATCTTTATTCCTCTGTTGAAGAGCCGTTTGCGTATAATACATACCGGATAAGGCAAGTAATGCTACGGCTACTAAAGCTTTTAAATAGGTTTTTATGTGATCTAAGTAACGTGATAGGAAGAATAGAAGCATAACGAGTAGCGCTACTTGCCAAGAGAAGCCGTAGAATGGTTCCAGCTCAATGAAATACTCTACGTAATCTTTCATCCAAAATACATAGTCATAATCGGGTTTACTGCCCCCTAGAACGCATAGAGAACCTACGATAAGCAGCAGGATCAACGGGATGAAGCTTGCGTACCAGCGTTCGCTTTTTTGTAATACATCAAATAGTAAGCTGCTAAGGGCGAATAATATAGCTACAGATCCCATCGTGTAAAACAATCCGGTCGCCAGCAAGCAACCGATTAAGGTGCGGTAGGTCCAATTAAATTTTCGTGCCCCGTAACTGTACAGGCTAAGAGCCAATGACCAAAATAACATGGCTATCAGCCCTTCATAATGATAGCTATCTTTCATTAGGTAAAGATATTGGAATAAGATGGGGAGAAAGGCCAAGGGCAGAAGATACAATGCTGGATGTATCTTTCGTAAGGTCAGCCAGAATAACCAACCGGAGATTCCACCGATCAATGCAGTCACCAGCGATCCGATCAGCGGCACCTTGAAGAACTGTATAATAAATTGGGAACAAATCGTCCTCCAATTGTCTTAAGTATATTCAATACATATTCACTATTGAATAGGAAGATCTGCTGTTGTTCCCGGTAGAAGAAGGTTGCTTCTTGAGTGGCTTGTAAATGTAACCCCAGAAGGCAGGTGCACAATAAGAGCAGAAGAATAGGTATGATCTTTTTGCTTGAATTATTCATGTTCTTTTTACTTTATGTATGTTTCCCAGATTCGATCTATTTATGATAAGTAACGTCAACCCCCTTGCTTTCTTTGGCAAGTTTGCTGATTTTCCGTATGTTAGATGATACTTTTCCTGTGATAAATTCAGGTATGTTATATGATTTCATGAACCGGTGGTAGAAATCCGTATCTTCCTGTGGTAATAGGAACGGTTTGGAGGCATTTCCGCTCTCGTCGATATAGGCGAAATAAGGTCGGGTATATAATCCGTCGATTCTTCGGCTGCTGAAAACGATCCACCGGCTGTTGCTACTCCATGAATGATAACTCTCCGTGTCTGTGCTGTTCGCGTTTCGTAAGGGATGGAAAACCCCACTCTCGATATCCAGAAGATATAAATCAGCGTCTTTATGCCAGATAGAGAAGTTCCCGTAGCCTGATAAGGTGAATAACAAGAATTTTCCGTCGGGAGAGACACGGGGAAAAGAGACACTTTTCCCATTCTCTCGTACATTATATAATGTGTCTATCTTTGATGCGAAACTCCTTGTTACCGGATCAAACGCTATGGAACAAAGATTATACTTTACCTCCGAATACTCGTGGGGCATCGAACGTGCGTCGGCGGTACAGAAATAAAGCGTTCTTCCGTCGGGGGAAAAGGTAGGGAATGTCTCAAAAGCCTCTTTCGTACGAATAGCGGGAGTACTGATGATCTCATGTTTCTCGGTATCGTACACCACTACATCCGATTGGCTATCGAAAACCTCGACCCTGTTTTTGTCATTGGAATGAAAGCTCTGGCTCGTTTGGTTTACCGAGAATGCCACGTACTTCCCGGAGGGATGCCAAGAGGGATAAACCAAGGGGGAAATCGTTTGCTCCGTTTTCGTATTTAATTTCTCTATTTTATCTCCGTCTATCAAATAAGTCCCGGCGTATTTATCTCTCATGTGGAATAACATCTTGTTGGGGTTTTGCATACAAAATGAATGGCAATTCATGCAATTTTGTCCACTGTGTTTATTTTCCATAATGGGACTTTGTTCGTAGGTTTCCAGGCTCCGTTGGTAAATACCCATCTGGTTCCAAAGTTCATATCCGGGCTCTATCAGACGGTAGGCTAGATAGGAATCCATAGGTTCCTGTGCGATAAACAACGAGAATTCCGGATAGCTCAGCCATTCCTTATCCTTAGCATAAAGTTTTACTTGTATCGTTTTGCCTGTCGCTTTCTTGAGTAGCTTTTTCCAGTTGGCGGCAGGAATATGGAATTGCCCCTTTTTTTCTTTCACCTGCAACTTCACTTCCTCAAAACAGAAAACAGCGAACGCTTCCGTATGTGCATTCTGTATTTTAAAATTCAGGGGAGCGATATTATTCGGTATCGTTACATCTGCGTAATCTGGGTATAATATCGGTTTCTCAGAGGTTTCCTTGCTTACCGGAACCGTGTCTGAACATGAAAATATCCCCAGTACGATAAAACATACACATATAATATATAGATAGTGCTTTTTCATGGCAATGAATCATTTAAGAAGGTAATAAGACCAATAGGTGTCTCCAAAAGAGTTTTTTATCAATTGGGGTAGCTGTGGGTTATTCCGGTTCTGCAATACAAGATTCCTGTAACCTGTGAATTTCCGGATGACATTTTCGGACACGTTGAACCGTCTCCAATAATCCGAGTCTTTCTCGGCTAGTAAAATAACCGCTTCTTGGAAACTCGTCGGAAGGGAAGGAAGTGTAGATGTACCGTAATATTTCTCAATGAATGTCTGGAAAGATTTCATATCCTTGGATAAAAGATAGATGGCTCCGACAAATTGGATGGGAATCTGATTCTCCGGGTTTTGTTCTGCCCGGATCAATAAATCATGTTCTAACCCGTTTACACCGGAAAGGTTGTTACGAAGGGGAAGTCCTTTTCGTTTAATCCCCAGTACCGGATCTTCTTCTATGGCTTTATCATTATATAGAAATTCCCTATGTCGTTTTGCCCAGTCGTGATAAGCGTAAGTCTTCTCTAATATATCGATGTACTTCTCAGCGATTGGATATGTACCGTAAATCAAGTTGGTTTGGACTAGACGTTGTAGGTTCCGGGGATTACCGGCCCCAATCACGGTGACATATCCTTCAAATGCCATCTCTTGCGATAAGGCGATTTCTCCAAGCGTAAAATAGGCGTCGCTAAGTAAGGTCGATACGGAAGAAGTCTTATTCCAAGAGGCTAATAATCCTTGAGGCCCGTGTTGATCGAACGCAAACATCCGGTTTCCTAACTCGCCTTTCTCAGCAAGGGCGTTGTTTAGGTAAGTCAAGTATAAGTAATTCTTGATCGGACCTTGGCAGTTCCGGATGATTTGATCCCATTGTCCGTTTCGGGCATAATAATCTAGTTCCTTTAGTTGATAAGATTTTTGATCATTATATCTTGGTATCCCGAACCTGCAAAGTGCGAGAATTATGATAAGTTGTACGGAGATCTCTATCCAATCTCTCTTTTTCGAAGTGCCTTTAGGCCATGTAAATGCGAAGATCAGCGAAAGCGGCAAACTGACCCAGGAAAAATATATGACATTCGGAGCTTGTAAGATAGGATGATAATAGGCATCCGGTAGGAACGCGAAATGATAATCGGTGATGACTGTCGCCCATACGCAACTGGTCGCTATGAGTGTAAACTCGATGGGGATCACCAAGAAGACAACTCCTTGTTTGAATTGGCCGAATAATTCCTTGATGAATGCGCAGACCGTGAATAATCCGGCTATAGGCCCTCCTATCCAGAAAAGTAGAGGTGTGATAAGTAGGGCCGTAAATAATCGGAATCGAAAGTTATTGATCCGTATCCACCCATTCAAACAAAGTAGGCAAATTAAAAAGGCCACTGTTCCTTGTAGTAAGTAATTGAAATCGTATTGAGCCAATAATAAGGATAAGACGGGGAGTAAGTAAATCAGATACAACTCTTTTTCCGGGGTGATTTGTCTTACGACAGCCCTCATGGTAAGCCCTATGCCAGTGAGCAATGCGGCAAAGATAAAGGGACCGAGATAAGGGGTGATAAAAAATTGTGTCAAAAATTCCCCGATGACCGAAGATAAACCTCCCGGATAACTGATTTTATCCGCAAGATAGTCTCCGGAAAATTGGAATAGTTGAAGCTGCTCGATATAAAAGAAATGAAACTTGCTGGTTATTTGCAAGAAAACCCCTAATATGGCAAACAGTATCAAACCGAAGAGTATTTGTTTATATCTCATGGCTAGAGTATACGTTTCATTATGATTTAAAGTCAAACAAAGATATGTATTTAAAATGAAAAAAGCGAATAAGCATTCGCTTTTCGCTTTTGTGAGGGGGTAACCACACGTATCACATGCCTGGTTACCCGATATTAATGTTAACCCACTTGTTTATTTCCAATTTTCATTTTGAACCAAGAGACCGTCCATCTTTTGAATCTCATTCAATGGAATAGGCAATACGCACCATTTTGCGTTGTAAACGCTATTCGCATATTTCAGTAAGAATTTCTTTTCATAAGAAGCGTAGCTGTTCAACTCATCGGCGATGATACCCCAGCGAGCCAAATCATACCAGCGGTGACCTTCAAGAGCCATCTCAATCTTACGTTCCCAACGTAACGCTTGCGTCGCAGATGCTTTGGAAGCGAATTGAGAATCGGGATATAAGCCGATACGGTAGTTAGCCGCGGCATTCGATAGAGTCTTTCCGTTTACCTTGTCCTCTAATACATATGAGGATGTAGTCTCTGCCATACCATTATTCGGATCGGCAGCCTTTACATATCCGTTGGCGGCACGGGCACGGACTTGATTGATATATTTACCGGCCTCCTTATGGTTGCCTGTTTCAATCAATGCCTCGGCGTACCATAGTAATACGTCTGCATAACGGATCAGGTGGAAGTTCTTCGCAGAAGAGTTCGTTACTGTTACGATAGACAAGCTACCCTTGTCTGCCTTACGCGGGATGTTCTTCTTGTTCAGGTACAAGCCACCATTACTATAATCGCGTACCCAACCATCCAAAGATGAAGGAACTGTCCAATCCCAGAACGGAGTATTGAAACGTCCGGTTGAAACATCCAGACGCGGGTCGGTGTAAACCGTTAGATCCGTATGAGGAATGTTGTTTGCGTCTAGCGTCGTAAGCGCAGGGCTGTTTTTATACTGACCATCCATCATCGGCAGACCGTTTGCGTCAACGATATGTGAGTTTACCAAATCGTTGGAGGGCTGATAGAATCCCCAACCTCCTGTACCTAACGCACCGTTAAAACCGATGTGCCATGGTCCGTTGATACTGGAAGTTTCTTCCACAGTACCAGTGATTGCCATTTGGATATCAAATACAGACTCGCCAGTCCAATCGGCTTCACCTGCGATGTGAAGCTCCTCATATGTGTCAGCCAATTTGTATTTTGTGCCGTTATTGTCTTTACCGTTCGCCATGACTTCCTCCAAAAGGCTCTTGACCTCAGTCCAACGGTTTTGTGAGCCGTTCTTTCCATCGTATGGAGAAGATTGATACATTTTTACTTTTGCCAATAAGGCACCTGCGGCCCATTTGTTTATACGCCCCTTGTCGGTAGTCCAGCGATCTGGAAGATTGTCGTACGCAAATTGTAAGTCATCGATGATCTTATCCCAAATATAAATGTAGTTACCACTCTCGTCTACATTAGAAACCTGCGGGTTTACGTTCTCTTGCATAGCCAGATCGTCCACGTAAGGAACAGCGGCTCCAAATAATTTTACAACCTCGAAATGCCAGAAAGCACGGAAGAAGCGTGCCTGTGCGATCGTTTCCGTATAGTTGTCTTTCGCCTCTCCATTGACCGTTGACATTTCTTCTTTGGCCATGTCTGCCAACTTGATCACGTTGTTTGCCACGAAAACACCGTTATAGCATTTTTTCCATTTCACGTTTAGGTAACCGTTGTCTGTGGTAAACGTATAGGTCTCCAAACTTGTGAAGTCCGGTTGGTCTTGATACGTGGAGCCCTTATTGGCACTACCGCCCATCACGTCGCCATATACATAGTTACTCAATGTTGCCTCGAAATAGGAGTTGTCGTGCATTTTTGCATACATACCTGTCACCAATTGCTCTACCCCTTTCGCTGACACGAAATCTTGCTCACTTACTGAACCAGCGGGTTTGACCTCTAGAAAATCCGAACAAGACGTATTTCCTAAGGCTAGAACTGCCGCCATTGCGGAATATATAAATATTTTTTTCATTATTGTTCTACTTAATTGTTAATATAATCAGACTTTCATTCCTAGTTTTAGAACGTAACATTAACTCCAAGGATAAATTGACGTGGCATACCGTATGAACCATAGTCTGTACCCATGTTACGGTCTTTAGAATTACCGGAACCATCATCCGTACGAACCTGAGGATCCAATCCGGAATAACCGGTCAATGTGAATACGTTAGAGATCTGACCATAGATACGGATCTTGTCGAATTTGATCTTGTTCATCCATGCTTTCGGCAAGGTATAACCCAACGTTAATGTTTGCATACGCAAGAAGGAACCATCCTCTATGTAGCTGGAATTAGATTCGTTGGCCGCAATCGTACTTTCTCCTGTAGCGGTTGCCCACATCGGGTAGATTCCGTTTGGATTCTCCGGGCTCCAAGAGTTGTCGCGACGATCTTTTGAATAAGCAGATTGCAAAGAACCGTAGTGTGTATAGTATTTATACATGGCAAAGATGTCATTACCTACGGAGAAGTACAAGTAAGTGCTCAAGTCGAAACCTTTCCAGCCTACGCTTAGGTTAACACCACCAGTCAAGTCCGGATGCGGGTTACCGATGAATGTACGGTCACTTGCGTCGATCTTACCATCGTTGTTCACATCTTTCACCTTGAATTGACCTACGTATTGAGACGGATTTAACGAAGCGGCGTCTGCCGTACCGTATGGTAATACTGCGCCTCCAGCATCATTCTTATAGTTGCGAACCTCATCCTCGCTCTTGTAGATACCATCCACCTGATAACCGTGGAACATACCAACCGCATACCCCTTCATCATGACATTCATGTTGGAGATACGAGTACCTTCGAAGATACCGGCTTCCGTACCGATCTCTGTCAATTTGTTCTTATAGTGAGAAAGGTTCACGCCAATCGAGTAATCTACCTCGCCGACCTTGTCGCGCCATGTCAAATTCAAGTCAACACCCTTATTTTCCATGTCGCCGATATTTACTTTAGGCTTGTCTGCGTTACCAGCCAAAGCAGACCAGTTCGCATCGATCAACATATCGGAGGTCTTCTTTAGGTACCAGTCGAAGTTGATGCCTAAGCGTTGGTCGAAGACTGTCGCATCGAAACCTACGTTCAACATCTTAGAGGTTTCCCACTTCGCATCGATATCACCTAAGGCCGTAACACCGTATCCTGTCATTACGTCCGTATCACTACCGGTGATGCTATAGAGCCACGTGTTACCTGTACCGTAGCGGAATGCCCAGTTGTATGCTCCGATATTAGAGTTACCTGTCGTACCGTAACCGGCGCGCAACTTGAAGTCGTCTAACCATGTACGAGTCTTTTCCATGAAATTCTCGTCTGACATACGCCATCCCAAAGATATGGAAGGGAATGTACCCCAACGGTTTTTCTCGGAGAATCGAGAGGATGCGTCTCGACGAACGGTCACGGTAGCCAAGTATTTGCCTTGGTAAGCGTAATCAGCACGTCCGAAGATACCAAACATGGTGCTGGGTGAGTGCATGTAACCACTGTTACGTAAGTTGGCGGCAGAACCGTTGTCGATTTGCCATGTGTTCGGGTCATCCTCGAACTGGTAATCAATACGGCCGGCCTGTATCACGCGGCCTAAGCCCTCGCGGATAGCTTCTGTTCCTAATACTACGCCGATTGAGTGGTCTTCGTTGATTGTCTTTTTATAAGTGGCCGTATTCGTCCATTGGTAGCCTAACCAATAACTGGCGTTCTCGTAGAACTCGTTGTTGTTACGTCCCTCCTTGTTGGTCATGATAGTACGCTTGTTCATCCAAAAGTCCCAAGCGCCACTTAAGCGGGCACTGAACTGCGTACGGATCGTCAAGTCCTCACCAATGCTTTCCAATGGTTTGATCTCCGCATAGATAGCGGATTGCGCACGCAAGAAACGACGGCGGTTATCCTTACCGTGGTTAACAGACATCACGGCACTTTCCGCACGTCCACCCTCATTGTTCACGGATCCCGCATAGTCTCCACCTACCGTATAAATAGGTACCCACGGCTGGATGGAGAAAGTCTTACCGAATGTGTTGTCGTCACCTTGGCGCCCCCGCTCACCGGAGTTCTCTATTACGGCGAGATTCGTATTTTGTCCGATGTTGAACCACTTGTTTACGAAGAAGTTGGTATTTGCACGCAAAGAATAACGGCGGAACCAAGACTCCTTGATTGTACCCTCACGGTTCATGTAGCCTAAACCTACCGAGTAGGTAGCCTTCTCGCCACCACCTGTTACTGAGATCTCGTGGTTCTGCACCTTACCGGTCTGTACTACCTCGTCGTACCAGTTTGTACCTTTACGAGCTTCTTCTTCTGAATAACCATCCTCCAGCATTTGGTAGTAAGCGGAACGAGACCATGTGTTTGTTCCGTCATCCTTATAGGATTTTATCCATGCGTCGATTGAACCAAACTCTTGAATGACTTGATCCTTACTATAACCAGCAGGTTTCAGTGCGTAAGGCATTGTTAAATGGCCTGAACCATCTGCTCCGATTGAGCCGAACTGTGCGTGAGTCGTGGTCAAACCGCGATATTTCAACAGGTTACGCTGACCTTCTTCTTGGAATTCCATCGCTTCCCATGCGTCCAATAGATCATAACCGTTATTAGCCATCTTGGCCACACCGAAATAACCGTTGTAAGAAACCTTTACACGGTCATCTTTCTTTCCTTGTTTGGTGGTGATGATGATAACGCCATTCGCTCCTTTCGCTCCATAGATGGCGGCGGCGGCGGCATCCTTCAAGATCTGCATGGACTCGATATCGTTCGGGT
>ERZ772878.1478-NODE-1478-length-11573-cov-6.64838_pt1 | contig 11573 bp, 7 predicted proteins | sample MGYA00580578_ERZ772878 | MGnify/ENA primary metagenome ERZ772878 (study PRJEB29015, sample SAMEA2737686) | human gut metagenome | biome: human gut; feature: human-associated habitat; material: faeces | place: China | collected 2012 ...
GCCATACACTCGCAGGGAGTTGAGTTGCCGGATTTCACCGTCTCGACCTGGAATCCGTTCCTTATTTCTTTGTGTTTTCTTCTAATTCCAGCATATACTTATCAAAATCAGACATGAACAATCTATCCTGGATGACACGGTATTTTTCAAATTCTGTCTCAGCATGAAGCTTTGCAATTGCTGCGGACACCTTACCCGCATCCTGTAAAATACCATAGTCAAACATTTCAATGAAGCTGTTGAGCCTCTTTTCCCAGTCCTGCATCGTAAGCGGGATATGGCGCAAGGTCATGTTTTCCGCGAAATCCAGGTATGCAGTAACCATACGGTTCAACTGCTTCATTTCATCCTGACTCAGATAATTCTTCGCAACTGTAACATCGCTTTTCTTAATCTTTCCATCAGGTGCATCTGCCCAGGTGGTTAATCCCATGTGCTCTTTTGTGTGATCCGCTCTTTCCACGATCAGCTCCGCCGCCGTATGTCCATGAACGGCATAATGCATTTTATTCTGGACAGTCGCATAGAATCTTCTCGTCGTTGCAGCATTTTTATCATAGTCAATGGCTGTCGCATACAAGTCAGTGATCTTCTGATAGAACTTTCTTTCGCTGGCACGGATCTCACGGATGCGCTCTAACTGCTCGTCGAAATACTTCTCTGTTAGATACGTTCCTCGTTTCAGCCGTTCATCATCCATCACCCAGCCTTTGATGGTGTAGTCCTTGGCGATCTGGTTTACCCATTTACGGAACTGTACCGCACGCTCGGAATTGACCTTGAAGCCTACGGCAATGATCATTTGAAGGCTATAGTGCTTGGTATCGCGTGTCACCTGGCGAGAACCTTCGGTTTGAACTATTCGGAAATTCCGAATAGTTGCGGCCTCTTCCAATTCACTATCCGCGTATATTTTTTTAATATGTTCATTTATCGTTGGTAAACCAACATCATACAATGTGGCCATCATCTTCTGTGTCAGCCATATATTCTCATCCTCATAGCGCATCTCTATGCTGTCCTGTTGATCACCTACAGAGGCAACATAAGTCAGGTATTCCGCTGCGCTGGAACGGATGGTTATTTCATCTTTTTTCTTTGCCAAATGAAGTGCCTCCTTACTTTGTCATAATTTCGGCTTGGTTATTCTGCCTGTGCATCAAAGGATTGCTGTACAATTTCCATGATTTTATCTAGTTCATCCTGGTGCTCCATAAACATTTCAACGTCACCATTTCCCCAGCGGCCTAACCCTGTAATATCTTTACAAATACCATTAGGATCATTAATCTCAGAAAACTTCATATTAATCGAAATGCGCAGCCTCTGTTTCTGGAAAACAATATCCACAAAATTGGTATCCAGCTTATATGCTACATACAACTTTTTATATTCCTTCTTTACAGCTGGCGATAAATTCATAATGCGCTTGTCCAAAACCTCAAATAACATTCTAGTAAAGGCATTGACATCGTAAGTTTCTAAGGAATACTTTTGTACTGTTTTCTCCGCTACCTGATATGGTGCAAGCTCTACCTCTGTTATGCTTGGATACGGCCAGATAATTTCTGCCTTCTTTGCTAACTCTTTTGCTCTTTCCTGAATATGTTGTTCGTTCCACACGTTTTGCAAAACAACATATCTATTAAGCCTGAGTGCGCTCTCTTTAAAACCGCCTTTCATGTTCATCTTTTCCAAGAAAGATCTGTCGCTCATCTCAGAATTATATGCGGTCAAAGTAAGATTACCGATTGTGTGTAAATACTTTTTCTGAATTTCTTTCCAATCAGCGCCAAGGTCCACTTGCCACTCTGGAGAAAGATTTTTATTCTGTGGCATAATATGTTCAATCGTATAATTCTCTATAACAATTGGAGCCTTATTCTCAAAATTCTCCAGGCGACTAAGAATATAATTTCTAGCACGCATATTATAAATATCTCGACTTGTAAACGCACTTTCGAACTTCTCATCATCCGGAAATTCCTTATATGTATCCTGCATCACAAAAAATGCTTTAACAGAATTCAAGTAATCATCTGGCTTAATATAATTCTTAAATGTTGCAAAGGTTTTATTCATCGAGTTTGTTGGAATCTCACAAATTGCCCGTCGCAATACATAGCTAACACTCAGCTTTAGAATATCCTTCAGCTCATCTAAAGTTATAAGCCCCTCCGCACAGTCATGATGAATTTTCAACAAGAATGGGTAGGACACTTCCATTCTTAAATCGATAATATCTTCATACAACCTCTTTAACTCCAAATCAGAACTTCTCTTGAAAACAATGTTTGTGTAGTATTTTGCATAATCCAGTAAATCTTGACAAAGCTCTCTGATGGATCCAAATTCACAATTCAAATGATACAACTTGAATTCTTCATAGACGCGTCCCTGCTTTGGAATACGAGAAAGTTTCATTGTCAAGTAATGCCGGAAGAAAGCATCCATCACTGTTCCCTGTGTCTCATAAACAAATAATTGTTCCATCGGACGCCAAAGATGTTCATACACATAGGTTTGTTCTGACGGTTCTAATCCCATTAAAACATAATTACGAATCAAATCGGACTCAGAAAGCTCTTTACCTGTAGAATTCAAACTTTCAAAAATTGCCTGTGCATCATCAACAGTACGATCCAATGTGATATTAACAATCTGCAGCTTTCCAATGGATTCATATACCTCAGCTGGTTGGATTTCTTTATCAGCGAGTTTTCCAGCAAAAAAATTGTAGTTTTCAATAAGTCTTGAACGAATACCTTCTGCAATCGGCTTTTCCTCAACAAGACTGATCAGGATATCTCGATCAGTTTCGGTCAACAGCAATTTGTATCGTTCATCGCCGACTTCGTACTCATTTTTCAGAAGCATATTATCAATGCGACGAGAGTTGATTGTCGTATCACCTGGATTCTTTATCGCATAATCACGCAAAGCCAAAAGAAGCAATGTTAATGTAGTCATACGCTGTTGGCCATCAATAATCATATATTTCTGGACACCTGTGGGCATTGCCTGTTCTGCAATATTAACGATAGATCCGACAAAATGACCGGCTTTTTCTTTTTTCTGCATATCTACAATATCGTTCCAAAGCCTTTTGCACTGATCAATATCCCAGCTATAAAATCTCTGATAAACAGGAATCAGAAACTGTTTGTTTCCATTCAATATCTCATAAATATTACCCTTACGTGCATCCATATCGCACCTCCATTACTTCTTTTCTCCATATGGATCCGCTGCCTCCGCTACTTTGCTCAGCTCTGTTTCAGACACATACTTATAGAGTTTTTCCTCTTTTCGTGGTTCCACATTGTCGGTCCATAGTTCGCACTGACTGATTACCGTATTAATAGCAAAATCATAATCCTCTGGCGGATAATGGTATTTTTTAAGAAGTCGCTTCACCATCTTACGCATCTGTGCTCTGGCAGTCTCTTTCTTCTGCCAATCGATCGTGCGATTCTTTCGGAGCATTTCTGTAAGCTCTCTTGTCAGAGCAATCAATTCATCATTCTTATAAAAATCTTTGATATGCTCCGGTTTTGTCAATGCATCATAGAAAGCCAGCTCTTCTTGCGATAATCCAAGCTTCTCACCATTCTTATAAAGCTCCGCAATCTCTTGAGCTGTTTTCAACAGTTCCTTAATTACCTCTTCATTGGTAATGAGCCCGTTATAGTAAAAATTCATTAACTGAGCGATCTTTTCAGAGAATTTCTGCGATTGAACTACATTCGTTCTCTTATACAGAGATACTTGCTCAGCCATGAGCTTTTTCAGAATTTCAACAGCAATGTTTTTTTCCTTCATTCGGGAAATTTCATCCAGAACTGCTGGATCAAACAAGCTGAAGTTTTCACCACCACTTTTACTGCTATCAAACAGATTAATAACGCCCTCGCTCTGTACTGCTGCCTTAAGAAGTTCATTGATCTGACTATTGATTTCCGTAAGCGATAGGCTCTTTCCACCTGTTCCACCATAAGTAATTTTAATTACTGTAGAGCGTAACGCCTCCATATAGGCTGCTTCGTGGCGCTCCAGTTCTGTTGTCATGCTGGAACAAAGCGAATGTGACTGCTTCAAAAGCATTGCTTCTTTTAAGAACAAGTCTTTTCTATCAGGAATACTTGCATCCAGAATAAAGTTCACACCACCAGTGATGAGCTTTGCCATTGTAAGTGGAGAACCACCAACAAATCCGCTGAAATCAAATCCATGCAATAAATCTTTACAAACCTGCAGCTTTTCCTGGAACTTCGGATATGCCATCTTGGCAATGTTCATATCACCATATTTTGATTGATCACGCTTCGTATATTCCTTCATTGCAGATTTCAAAGCTGATGCAATTCCAACATAGTCTACGATCAATCCACCCTCTTTATCCTTGAACACACGGTTAACACGGGCGATGGCCTGCATTAGATTATACCCGTGCATTGGCTTGTACACATACATGGTAGCCAAAGAAGGAACATCAAAACCTGTGAGCCACATATCAACTACAATGGCAATCTTCATCGGATCATTGTTATCCTTGAATTTTCTAGCCAGCTCTTCCTTGTGAGCTTTCGTTCCGATGATTTCTTTCCAGTCCTCCGGATCGTTATTTCCGCTGGTCATAACAACACCGATTTTTTCTTTCCAGTTCGGGCGAATTTCCAGAATGCGCCGATAGATCTTCATTGCAATCGGTCGAGAATAAGCTACAATCATAGCCTTTCCAGTCAGCAAATTTGCTCTATATTTTTCATAATGATTTACGATATCATCACAAAGCGATTGAATTGTAGACTCAGCCCCTAATACACTTTCCATCTGTCCGAGCATTTTCTTGCTCTTCTCTATCGTCTGTGCATCTGACTGCTGTTCTAATATGTCATATGTGGAATCAATCAGTGCTAATGTATTTTCATCAAGTTTCAGGTGCACAACACGGCTCTCGTAATAAACAGGTCTTGTAGCACCATCTTCTACGGCCTGCGTCATATCATATACATCAATGTAATCACCAAAAACTTCTCTGGTATTTCTATCCTTCGCTGAAATTGGCGTTCCAGTGAATCCAATAAAAGTAGCGTTTGGCAATGCATCATGAATAACGCGGGCATTGCCAATTACAGTATGTGCTTCCTTTTCGCCTTTTTCATTCTCCGACATAACGATTTTTTCATCAAAGCCATACTGGCCACGATGCGCTTCATCTGCCATAACAACAACATTCCTACGTTCAGAGAGAGCCTTCTCTCCACGCTCAAACTTGAACATTGTTGTAAATATAATTCCGTTTGCACTTCTACCATCCAGAAGTGATTTCAAATGTTCCTTGCTTTCTGCCTGTACCGGTGTCTGACGCAGGAAATCTGTGCACTGTGAAAACTGCGCATAGAGCTGATCATCCAAATCAATACGATCTGTCATGACTACAATCGTCGGGCTGTCTAATGCGTCCTGCAATAAATGCGCATAGAATACCATCGACAATGACTTACCCGAGCCTTGCGTGTGCCAAAACACTCCACCCTTACCATCGGTCTTAGTCGCTACCTTCGCCTTCTCGATAGCCTTGCGTACTGCAAAATACTGATGGTATCCGGCTAACACTTTGAAGCGACTATTGCTTGCACCAGAAAAGAGAATGAAGTTTTTCAGGATATCTAGGAGACGTGTCTTTTGAAACATCCCCTCATAAAATGTTTCAAAGGATGCATAAGCAGTATCTTCATAATTGCCATCTTTCGTCTTCCATTCCATGAAACGATCAAATCCAGATGTGATGGTTCCGGCCTTATTTGTGGACAAATCGCTAATTACGCAAATCGCATTGTAATAGAAAATGGATGGAATATCCTGCATATAATTTCGAATCTGATGGAATGCATTTTCAGCTCCCACTTCATCCTTAGCCGGGCTCTTTAATTCCATTAAAACAAGAGGCAATCCATTAATGAACAGAATTACATCCGGACGACGATTATTACCATTTTCAAGGAACGTAAATTGATTTACCAAGTAAAAAGAGTTGTTTTTTACATTTTGGTAATCAATTAAACGCACGATGGATGATTGCTCCTCGCCCTTCACAAAAAACTTAACCGTGATACCATTTTGCAGATAATCCATAAAAATGATGTTCTTCTGCAACAGGCTGCCGGTATCAAAATTTTTCAGTTTGGAAAGTGCCTCATCTATAGCTTCTACTGGAAGACCACGGTTAATACGTACCAGACTATTACGTAATTCAGCATCTAATAGAGGGCTGCTGTAATCACGATCCATGTCAGGAGCGTAAAGGTGATCATAGCCCATATTTTCGAACAGTTCTATGATGGCCTGTTCATATGTATCTTCTGTAAATAAACTTGGCATAATAATCAGCACCCCTTTACTTTGTATTGCCATACTTGGCATTAATTCGGTCTATTTCTTCTTTGATGATATTTCCGAAAGTACGATCATCTATTTGCTGGCTCTCCGCTGCTGCAACTGATTTATCAGCAAAGGCATCAAATATAGCCTGCTTGCTTTCCAAGGTTGACATGATTTTTTCATCAACTGTCCCCTCGCATAAAAGGCGATATACAAGAACATTTCTTGTCTGTCCCATACGGTACGCTCTTGAAATAGCCTGATTTTCTATGGATGGCTTAAATTGAGGTTCACATAGCACCACCACACTTGCAGATTGAATATTTAATCCAGTTCCACCGGATTGTATTTGAGCCACAAGAACAGTTCCTGCCGGAGCCTTATCAAATTCATCAATAATTTCCTGCCTGCGTTGAGGTGTAACAGAGCCATTGATTGGGTTCGTACACCGATTTCCAAGCAACATCGTCACTTTGCGAATTGTATCCAAAAAGAAAGAAAACACAATTACTTTTCGATCTTCAGATTCAGCTTCCTCAACAAGTTCTAACAGCCTTGAAGCTTTTGAAGAATCTTTTAAGTCATCGACATTCCAAGATACTCTTCTTGCTTCTGCATAATTTTTTGATAATACGGCATGCTCATAAGCAAGCTCTTCATTATGTGATAAACTGCACCATTCTTTGCTTTCAATCAGCTCCGGCAACTCTGTAAGAACATCTTCGCGTTTCCTACGGTAATAAACTGGTGCAACCGCCTTTCTAAACTGTGGAGCCGCAGACATAAATGCCATTCCCTGAATCTGCGATGCAATGTGCGGTTGAAGGATTCGTATCAAGGAAATCATTTCATCAACTTTATTTTCTAAAGCTGTACCCGTCATAAACAGTAAACGCTCTGCGTGCATACTGATATTCTTTACATTTATACTTCTTCTTGCTTCTGGATTTTTTATGTAATGAGCTTCATCGACTACCAACATCTTAAATTTAAAATCTTCTGGCAGTTCAAAATACGCTGTAGTTTCATATGTGGTAACCGCAACTCCCCCACTCTTGATCCAAGATTGGAGTGCTGCTTTACGGCCGATACCATGGATTTTTGTGACACTAAGCAAGCTCATTTTTCTTATTTCACGGCACCAATTTGTAATGACACTGGCCGGGCAAACAACAACAAAGTGTGTTCCTCCTGTATTCCGAAGAGACACCATCGTCGCAATAGCTTGAACTGTTTTTCCTAAGCCCATTTCATCGCCGAGAAGGATTCTTTCCTGATGAAGCGCATATTTTACGCCCCATTCCTGATAACGTCTCAATTCACACAGAAGTCCATCCGGAAAGAAACATTCCTCTTGGACTTCTCGCGCAAGATCCTCTGGCAATCCGTACATCGAATCATCATTTCCCAATACACCTGGATTGATATCTTCCAGATCATTGAAAAATCGAACAGAATTCGTTGCAAAATCCTGCCAAGCATCACTATTTGAGCTTCTATCAACTACATCAGCGTTGGAAATTTGGGTTTCCGCTTCACTTCCATAGTCGCCATTGATAAGGCCAATTAGAGTATTATACGCTTCTGTAGCCTTTTGCTTTTTCGCTTTGGATGAGAACAGCCACTTCAGAGTACCGGTGGAAGAATGTAGGTCTTCCATAGCATAATCGATTGTTTGCTTGTTTTTATTAAGCAGCTGCCTGCATTCATCTGCAACTTTTTGGCTTCGGCGAAATTGTGATAATGCAAGCACAAGTACTGTTGCCTCTCTTGAACGATTGTCTGTGCTTAACCTAATTTTTACTCCTTGTCTTGCCTTGGAAACAATATCATTTACGATGCTCTTAATTGAATATGCAGCATCTTCACTTATTCCATGAACAGAAGCGATAGAGTATATCGATGCAGTTGATATATCAGCTATCGTTCTATAGCCATAGTCTCTTAATGCTTTTACCCGAATGCCTCTTTTATCTCGATTAATTTCCTCTATCGGAATATCAGCAAGAAATTTCAGTACTTCCTGCGCTACTAGCGCATCTGAAGCCGCTTTCGCCTTTGTACGGTATTTCTCCACAGAAGAAGCAGCGTTATTCAGTTTTTCAATTATGTTTTGATGCCGTTCAATTATTCGCTTTGCATCAGTAGCGCTGAATGGTCTTGCCATTACTATACCTCCTCCATGGTTTTATAAATGAGAATTTAGCGGCTTAAGGTTCCAGCTCTGAGACATCAATCTCGCCAGACATTAGTTTTGGAAGCAATGTGTCTCTGAGTTGTGACAATCGAACATTCTCTTTTTGGTTAGATACAACTGCCTCGGTTATTGGGATGACAAGTTCGTTAAATTTGCTAAGAGTATCCTCATCAGGGAGAGTGAGTTCCATAGCTTTGACGCGGTCTCTGGGCAGTTCTGTTTGTCCCGTACTTCCTGTGTGCTGAGCTTCAATTTCACTTTCGTGAGAGAGTCCCCAGAAGCCGATATAGCTTTGTAATATCGGAGCTTTTGGACGAACAATAGTTACATGGGAATCCACAGTCATGTTATTTGCATCAAACCAAACTTGAGCAACACGTCCCAATGTTCCAGTACCTGTAGAATTGATCAGTAGATCACCTTTAGAGATCCATTTTTCATTAATCTTTTTGGGCAGGTGCCGTCGAGCGAGAGAAACATCAATGGTATGATCTCTGATGCATTTCTGGTTAAGAACTATTTGAGTGCTGCTGTCATCATATTTAGGTGCAATGCCTCTGGTAACTAAGCTGGAGAGTGCATCAATTGTTGTAATATGCCAGCTTTCAGGGAGAACTCCATCTGAAAGTACATAATCGCAGAACCAAGCTTTATAAATTGCTAAAGCTTGCTGAAGTAAATTCTCATTTATCTTCTTATTCACTTCAATCTTTTTGTCTATATCGCACAGATATTCTGCTATTTTTTCTTGTATATCAAGTGGCGGCACAGGAACCAGCAATTCTTTAAAATTGGTTTTATTAAACTTAGGCTGTGCACTTCCAGTTACGATTGATTGCAATGAATGTTGCCCATTCCGAGACATAAACCAATAATAATAAAAATCATCATTGCCTTTCGTTTTTAACATAATCGCATTAGGCGCTAAACTCATCTTTTTTTGAAGTTTTGGACACTTAAAAACAGTTCCTACGTTAGCACCAACGTTAGATATAATAATTTCATTTCCATATAATTTGCTTTTTGATAAGAACTCATATGCATGTTCATCTATATAAACAAAATCGCCGCTAAAATTATTATTGTAATCTGTTAACCTTATAAGTACTGCATAATCTGGTTCTGATTTATAATTCACATTCTCTGCTAATGCCGCGAAGCTACCGTTGGCAACATAATCTGTTATAATAGAAGCATATTCACCTATTTTTTCTATTGACCAACCTTTAGGGACTTTCCCATATTGCCACATTTATCTGTCACCTTCCTATCTAACCTATATATTTCCTATGTGCCTGTTTGACATTGCTCTGTTTAACCATTGCATATTGCAAGGTCGTATCAATTCGTTTATGCCCCAAGAGCTGCTGAAGTTGCTCTATCGGCATTCCTTTATCAATCGCCATCGTTGCAAGTGTTCTTCTGAACTTATGCGGATGGACTTTTTCTATTTCTAATGCCTTTCCCATTTCTCTCAGTCGGGATTCTATTCCACTAATCTTAATCCTTGTATGTGGGGCTCTCAGTGTAACGAAAAGTGCTGGATCATCGTCACTTCTGCTATCGATATAGTTCTGCAGATGAATCTTTGTCCTGGCATCAAAATAAACCACTCGTTCCTTATCTCCTTTACCAAAGACCACGCATTCGCGTTCATTAAAATTGATATCTGCCTTATTCAGCAGCACCATCTCTCCGATACGCATTCCGGTTGAGGCCAGCATATCAACAATCGCCAGATCGCGAAGCTCTTCGCAATTATCGCGCATTTTTTCTAGTTCCTCATCGGTATAGGTCTCCTTAATGTTGGTGGCTGTCTTCACTTTATGAATCCTACGCACTGGGCTTTTCAAAATGTGGTCTTCATCTTCCAGCCAAGAGAAGAAACTGGACAATATTCTTCGGATGTTGTCAATTGTCACACGGCTTGATCCATGTTTCTCCTGATATTCTGTGAGATATGCTCTGAGATCATCCGTCTGCATATGACGCACGCCTTTATCTATGGCTTCCGTCATTGCTTCTATCGTAGTTCGATAATATTTTAGTGTTTTCTCTGAGCAACCCTCAATACGTTTCGCATACACAAATGAATCAATCAGTTTTTGGCTGTCATCCTCTGCCTCCGTAACTTTTCCGGATATCTTGCAGTTATAGAGAGAATGCTCCAAGACCTCCTGTAATTTCTGTAGTTGTGCGTTGTCGAGATGTGGCAACATCTGCTGCACAATCTCTTCCATAATTCTTTGTTTCATAATTCGTTCTCCTTATCTTTTTCCAGAGAACGAATCAACGGCAGTTCCGTTGGCTTTTACTCCTGCCGTTGGTAGGAGTTATTAGGTTAAATGAGAATTTAGCTTATCAAGCACAGGCTATTTATCAGCAACTTTTCGTGACAGAAGCCAATCCTGACTGGCCACTTGGCCATCTCTCCGATTTGATTGATATCAAATATGGAAAAGATCATAAAAAACTTGCTGATGGCACTTACCCCGTTTACGGCTCAGGCGGAATTATGAGGTATGTAGAACGTCCATTGTATGAAAAGGAATCTGTTCTCATTCCTAGAAAGGGAACACTCAACAATGTGATGTATGTCAACCAGCCTTTCTGGTCTGTTGATACCATGTTCTATACGGAGATGAAGCAAGCTAATATAGCGAAGTTCGTATATCACTATGTAAAGTCCAAAGACCTCGTATCTATGAATGCAGGATCGGCAGTACCGAGCATGACAACAGCAATTCTAAATGCCATGGAACTTAAGATTCCTTCTGAAGAGGTGTTGCTTCAATTTGAAAATTCCATTGCTCCAATGTACGAGATGATTAAGAAAAATGAGGAGCAATCCCGTAAATTGGCTGCATTACGTGATACTTTATTGCCAAAGCTTATGTCAGGTGAAATTGACGTTTCCAACCTGGACCTTTAAGCTGCTAAATTCTCATTTATCTTCTTATTCACTTCAATCTTTTTGTCTATATCGCACAGA
>ERZ772878.1480-NODE-1480-length-11568-cov-2.7072_pt1 | contig 11568 bp, 10 predicted proteins | sample MGYA00580578_ERZ772878 | MGnify/ENA primary metagenome ERZ772878 (study PRJEB29015, sample SAMEA2737686) | human gut metagenome | biome: human gut; feature: human-associated habitat; material: faeces | place: China | collected 2012 ...
CAATGAGAACCTATGGGACGAGAAGGAACATTTCCTTTTCGATCAATACGCTGACGGAAGCCTTTCCTCCACCAAGGGAATCTACGCGTACTGGGCCTTATTGACCGATGTCCTATCCAAGGAACGCATGGATGCTTTCGTGGCCGAGCTGGATAACAAGGAGACATTCAACCGCCTGCACCGCGTCCCTTCCCTTGCCGCCAACCATCCTAAATACAAGGATAACGGTCGCTACTGGCAGGGTGGCGTATGGCCGGGAGCGAACTATATGGTGATTACCGGCCTATTGCAACAAGGCTATCGTAAATTGGCTTACGAGATCGCACGCAACCATTACGATAACGTCCTCAAGGTATATAAGAATACCGGTACGTTCTGGGAATACTACGCTCCGGAACATGAGGAGCCGGGCTTCATGGCTCGCCCGAATTTCGTGGGCTGGGGCGGACTGGCACCGATCTCCGGCTTGATCGAGCAAATCTTCGGCATCCGCTCCAATGTGTACGAGAAGAAATTGACCGTAGACGTGAACTTGACGGAGGCTTATGGTATCGACCGTTATCCTTTCGGCCTCGACGGTCTGGTAGCGATCAAAGTCAAGGCCCGTTCTTCCGCTACCCAAGAGCCGCAGGTAGAAATTACCAGCGACGTCCCCTTGGAACTAACCGTCCTTTGGGGCGACAAACAGAAGACGGCTAACGTAAAACCCGGCACGCAAACCATATAAAACAGTAAATCCATCAAACATCCAGTTGTAGAGACGGTGCGTGCCCCGTCTCTACAACTAGACTCAAAAAACAATTAGTATATGAAACAGATTCTATCCTTATTTATCACCTCCCTCGCCCTCTGTACGGCTTGCTCCTCCCCGAAGGGATCGGACACAGTTCAAGTGGCGGAGACAACCACGGAGCAGACGATTCAAAAAGCCTCCTCCGCGATTCATTACAACGCCTTCTCGCACAACGATTATTGGCGGGAGAGACCTCTGCTGGACGCCTTGTCCTTCCGCTTCAACTGCGTGGAGGCCGATCTGTGGCTGATCGATGGCGAGCTATACGTTTCCCATGACCGCCCGGAACCCAACCCGGCCATTACCTTCGAGAACCTATACCTCAAGCCGCTCGTGGCCCGCATACAAGCGAATGGAGGTAAGGTCTATCCCGATAGCGATCGTCCTTTCTACCTGATGGTGGATTGCAAGGCACAAGGCGAAGAGATGTACAAGCTATTAAAGAAACAGATGGAGCCTTACAAGGAATATTTCTGTTCCGTCGATAACGGCGAATATAAAGAAGGTGCCGTCCTCTTCTTCCTTTCCGGCGACCGTCCGAAGAACAGCCTGCCGAAAGAGAACAGCCGCTTCACCTTCCTCGACGGACAAATAAAGGATCTGGGACAGGGCATCCCTGCTTCCCTCGCTCCGGTCATAAGCGATAATTACTCCGATTTCTTCACTTGGAAAGGTGAAGGCGAGATGCCCGCCGACCAACTACAGAAGATGCGTGAGATCATCCGGAAAGTCCACGATGAGGGAAAACTATTCCGTTGGTGGGGCGCCCCGGATACCGAGCAGTTCAAACGCTTCTTCATCAAGGAAGGTGTAGACTTGGTAGGTGCCGACGATCTGAATGGGTTATACAACGTATTGAACGAGCGTTAAACGAGAAAACTACAATAGGCATTATAAGGTTGTTACAATGGGCATTCTAGCATCCTTACAACAGGCATCGTAACAGCCTTATAATGCCCATCATAGTTTTAACATATCACAACCGCTTTTATTCCAACCAAGGCTGCGGATTCAGCTTCGTCTTTTCCTTCCACAATTGGAAATGGAGGATCGTGGAATTACCGTCCTCCGGATCCGAATAGATCCTTCCGATCGCTTGACGGGTAGAGACCCGGTCGCCCGCTTTCACATATACCTGACTCAAATTGCTATAAACCGTCAAGTAGTTACCATGACGAACGATTACGGAATTATTATACCCCGGCACCACGAACACACGCGTCACCTCCCCATTGAATACCGCACGGGCATCCGCCCCGGGTGAGGTCTGGATATCGATACCACTATTACTGGTACGAACATATTTCAACTCCTGATGCTGTTGCTCGCCGAATGTAGAGACGATCGTATGTCTTCCGGCCACCGGATACGGCAAACGTCCCCGGTTATTGGCGAAGTTATCGGACAATTGCTTCTCCGCCTTTGTCATCGCATAGCCCCCTTTCGTATCCGCCACACGTTCCTCACGGATCGGCTCGTTTTTACTCTCCGGTACGGGTTTACCCTTAGCGGCAGCTTGTTCACGGGCACGACGCTCACGTTCCGCACGTTCACGGGCGGCTTTCGCCTCGGCCTCGGCACGGGCGATCTCCTCGGCGATCTGCTTCTCTATCTGTCGGTTTAAAGCCTCGGCTTGACGACGCTTCTTTTGGAGATCCGCCTTCAAATCCTTTTGTCTCTTATTCAATAGCTGGACTTCCTCTTTCTGAGAAGCTTCCTCACTTTCTAGCTTCTTACTCTCTTCTTGACGAGTTCCTAAAAGGACACGCTTCTCGGCACGGGTCTTCTCCATCTCAGCTTGCTTGCGGCTGATCTCGGCCTGCTTTTCAACGATGTCATTCGCTTGCCGCTTCTGCCAATCCGCATATTCCCGCAAATACCGCATACGCCGCATGGATTGAGAGAAACTCTCGGCGGATAGGATAAACAACAATTTATCTTGCGAGCTATGGCGTTTATAAAGCCCTCGCATCGATTTACCGTAATTCGTCTGCTTATCGCCCAGTTCCCGTTTTAAGGTGCGCAACTGGCCTTGGATATTCAAGATATCTTTCTCGATCTCATCCAGCTCTTGATTCAATAAACTGATGACTTTCTTACGCGAAAGAATTTGTTTGGAAAGTAGATTCAAACGGTTCAGGGAAGTTTTAGCAGTCTGGGCCGTCTCTTGTAATAATTTATTCGTCTCCTCGATATCGGCCAACGCCTCCTTGCGCTGCTGCTCCAACTGACGGACAGCAGCGGATTTCTGACCGTAAACCACGGTAGATAAAGACAATGCCAATAGAACGATCCAGACGTACCTCATGATAGATTATTGATTCAGATTCGTAATCGTTTTCAATACTTGCGCAAAGGTAATACGCTTATATTTAGAAGGAACCGAGAAATCCAACTTGAGCGGCTCGTCCAGTTGGATACGGGAGTAATGGATCTTCACCCCACCCTCGGGATTCCCGTTCTTCAACACCTGCACATCCATCAACATCGGGAACGGCTGCCGATCCACCAAGCGAAAATCCTCGTACAGCCATTGCAAGGCATAACGATCGGAAGGATCCGCTACATAGGTAGAGAGAAGTTTCTCCTCGCCGTCCGCCTTAAAGGTATAGAATAACCCCATGGCATCCTTCGTCTTGATCTCGGCGACCGGACCTTCTTGATTCAGCTTAAACCGATTATAATGCTTACGGGAAACGCCTTGCTCCCCCGGGATAAACAGATGATTCGTGAAAAGAGCCTGCAAATTATAGAAGTTGAACTCGATCGGAGTCTGTCCTTGCAAATTCGAATAATTCTCGATCATATAGCGTTTATTCATGCGGTCTACCACTTTGATCGTATCCCGGCTCAACTCGATACGGAAGATCTCGATCCCGAGAAATGGCTGTACCGACAGCTGGAAAGCGCTATCCTTGACCATCTTCATATCCACCCGAGAACTCATTTGCTTACCGGGGATATCCAGATCCACGTTCAGCCGGGCCGTCAAGGTACGGAACTGGAAGGATTGATCCTCCACCGACTGGAAGAACTCATTATGAGCCTTCACGCTAGCGGATTCCACCGTCCCGACTTTCTTGGACGATTTACAGCCTGTCAACATCGAAAGTAAAAGACCTCCACATAACAGGAAGGTCAAGAAATAGTCTCTTTTCATTTCGCGTTCTCGTCTTCTATATATTGTTGCTCGGCGATCTTACGGTTCAAGATCTCGGAATCCTTCCCCATCTCTTTCGCCTTTTTCCATTGCTCCACCGCTTTTTCCTTATCACCGTTCATGAAAAGGATGTCCCCATAATGATCCACGAGTTCGGCGCTCTTTGTCTTATCTTTCTCCAAAGCGCTCTCGATATAGATTTTCGCCAAGGTATAGTTTCCTTGTACGAAGAAGATCCAAGCGTAGGTATCCAGATACGTGGCGTTGTCCGGTTCCAGCTTGATACATTGGGCGCTCATACGCTCCGCCTTCTTCAAGTCTTTCTTCTCCAAGGAAAGGAAGTAACTGTAGTTGTTCAGTACGACCACGTTCTTGTCATTGTACTTCAATGCCTCATCGTACGCTTTATACGCTTGATCCAATTGCCCCATCTGGTAATAAATATCACCGATCTGGCCGTAGAAATCAGATTTCAGCGGCAGGTTCTCCTTCGGGATGATATTCAAGCCCGCATAATAGGTATTCAAGGCTTCTTGATATTTCTGTTGTTGGTAGTAAGCGATACCCAGATAGAAGTAATATTCCGGCGACTCGGGGAAAAGCTCCATACAAGCCGTACAGATACGGATGACCTCCGGGATATCCTCCCCTTTCAAAGCCAAATTCAGCAATTGCTGCCAAGCCCCGGCGTTACTCGGTTCCATCTCGGTTACCAACTGGAACTGGAATTTCGCCTCCTCTGTCTTTCCTTGGGCCATCAAGAGACCGCCATACATCAGCTTTAAGTCAATATCCTCCGGATGTTGCTCCAAAAGAGTTTGGAATAAATGGTTTGCGTTCTCGGTTCCCTGCTTCGTTTGTTGCAGTTTCAAGATATACCGGGAAAGGATGTTCACTTTCGTCTCCACGTCCAGCTTCTCGTTTACCAAAGCGCTACGGATTTGTTGCTCGGCGGCCTCCTTATCCCCTTTCGCCTCGTAGTAATTGGCCATAGAGACGATATAATAAGGGTCAGTCGGATCAATCTCATTCGCTTTTTGATAGCAAGCCAAAGCCTTGTCCATCTCCCCGTTTTCCAAATGAAGATCGCCCAATACGATCTGGTAACGGGCCTCCATAGGATATTTAGCCGCTAGCTTCTCGATCTCCTTGAAAGCCTCTTCCGGTTTCTCCAACTGGACGTACAGTTTGTATTTCTGCATGGAGATCGCCTCGTTCATACCCATAACCGACTCCAATGCGTCATAAGCCTCGATCGCCTTCCCGATCTCGCCGGCTTGCGTCAAGGCATCGGCCAGATAATAATTCAGCTCCTCCTTCTCCGGATAATCACGAACCAGTTCCTCGTACTCCTCGGCGGCTTCGCCATACATACCCAGATTCCGGGTGATAGACGCCAATGCCATTTTATACGTGAAATTATCCTTGCTGTTGGCTACGGCTCTTTTCAACATCTCGACCGCTTTCTCCGGACGGTTCAACTGTACATAAAAAGAAGAAAGCTCATACAAGACCGGAGCCGCCGTCGAGTCAATCGCCAAGCAATGGTTGAAGGCATCATAAGCGGCGTCAAATTTCCCGGCGTTCTTCAAGTTCAAGCCCTCATAAAAGAAGTAATCGAATTTACGTTGATCCTTCTCCGTTTCTGTAGCACCAGCCGGGAGCACAGCGACCAACGAGAGGAAAGAGATGAGATATATCAGTTGCTTAAACATCCTATTATTCTTGTTAACCTTATTATTCTTATTCTTTTCCGGTATGACCGAATCCCCCGGCTCCCCGCTCCGTATCATCCAACGTCTCCACGAGTTCCCAATCCACATGGCTATGAGCGGCTATAACCATTTGGCAGATACGCTCACCATCATTCACCGTAAAAGGCTCGGAAGATAGATTCACGAGAATGATACCGATCTCCCCCCGATAATCGGCATCGATCGTACCCGGCGTATTCAGCAGGGTTATCCCATGCTTTAAAGCCAGCCCGCTACGAGGACGCATCTGGGCCTCATAGCCTTCCGGCAGCGAGATATAAAGTCCGGTCAGGATTAATTTACGTTCCAACGGTTTCAACACAACCGATTCCGACAAATTCGCCCGGATATCCATCCCGGCAGATAAAGGAGTCGCATAACCCGGCAGCGGGTGATGCGATTTATTGATAATTCTTACTTTCATATATTATCTTATTTTCTTTATTCCCGAACGGAGACTATTCGGATTACACCGAGTGCTCCAAAACGAAGCGATAAAGACCATATCATCATCTATATAATAAATAACCTTATAATTCTTATGAACAACCAAACTGCGATACTCTCGTTCAAGCCCTCTCAAAGCAGGTTCAATCTTACCTAAACGAGGGAAAACAGACAGCCGCTCATTTGTTCTCTGCACTTCGTCCACAAAACGAATCACGGCCTTTTCCCCAAAAGCAAGAAAACCAAACGATATCGCTTCCTTAAACAACACCTTAGCCTCATCAAGCCAAACTACTTGCATAAGAACGGATATTCATTTCTTAGCTCTTGAAAGACTTTCTCGCTCGGGGTAAAACGTCCAGCGACACGATCCTCTTCAGCCCTCCCTAGACTTTCTTTCAATTGAGCGATCGAATGAGGTAATGCCGGTACATCTCCAAACAAACTATCAGAAACCTCTTGTCTTTCTTGAAACTTTACTTTTACTTTTCTTACAGCATCAAGAATCGCTTCCATAAGCTCCTCATTACCTAAGGCACTCATGGTTTCCTCTATATATACATATTTCAATTCATTTACTGTCATACTTCTTAATAGGTTCTAATCCTTGATCTCCACAAAGGTAATGAATTAACTAATTAACCCAATCCCCGTTCTCTTTTATTAACTGAACTAAACGTTCTACAGCGTCTTCCTCGGGGATATTCTTGAGGACACATTCCTTACCTTTATACAGGCTGATTTGTCCACGTCCGGCACCCACATAACCATAGTCGGCATCGGCCATCTCGCCGGGGCCGTTTACGATACAGCCCATGATACCGATCTTCAAGCCTTTTAAATGGGAAGTAGCCTCCTTGATACGGGCGATCGTTGTTTGCAGGTCGTACAAGGTACGTCCGCAACTCGGACAAGAGATATATTCCGTCTTACTGATACGGGTTCTTGTAGCCTGCAAGATCCCGAACATACAACGATCCGAGACAACCGCCTCGCATCCCTCATTGTGCAGCATCAAGCCATCCCCGAAACCATCCAGCAAAAGCGTACCGAAATCGGCGGCGGATTTCAGTTGCAACAACTCCACATCCGTCTCCCGGAAATCACGATGCAAGACAACCGGCACGTCACAACCCGACATCAGCAATTTATGCATAGCCGCACGTTGCGAGCCAACCCCATTCCGATGATGTGTACTTAATAAAACCACCACGGTCTTATCCGCTTTCAAGATCTCCAACATACGATCCGTAAGATCCATATACGTCAGACGGATAAACTTAAGCGGACAATCGTAATCCTTTAACTCCTCCGCTTCCGAGGCGATGAAGCAAGGAAAAGCATTTGGACGCTCTTTCCAAAAATGAGCGTCTACCAATAAACGGAAATTATCCGGCAAATTATCCGGATCTTCCTTTCCTATATATATATAGTCCGGCAAAGACAAATGATCAAACTCAAAATCCCCGCTACTACGATCGGAGATCACGACTGGCGGGAAAGTACCTCCGATACCCTCCACCACACGGCTTATACGACGGCATGTCGCCACCGTATCGAAACCGGGAGCCATCGAAGCCTCGATAGGACGATGATTTTCCCGTTCCCTAATATAATCCACCAATTTACGTGCGACCGGCATTTCCGCCTCGGGGTCCTCACTCAAGGAAACCCGGATCGTATCACCGATACCGTCACATAGAAGCGTACCGATTCCGACAGCGCTCTTGATGCGCCCGTCCTCACCGTCACCCGCCTCCGTTACCCCAAGGTGCAAGGGGTAATGCATATTCTCGGCCTCCATCGTACGAACCAACAACCGCACGGTCCTTACCATGACAACGGTATTGGAAGCCTTAATCGAAATAACCACATCCGGGAAATTCTCCTCCCGGCAAATGCGAAGAAACTCCATACAACTCGCTACCATCCCCTCGGGCGTATCACCATAACGGCTCATGATACGATCGGAGAGCGAGCCATGATTCACACCGATACGAATAGCGGTACCATGTGCCTTACAAATATTCAAGAAAGGGACGAACCGCTCACGGATCTTCTCGATCTCGGCGGCATATTCCTCATCCGTATATTCAAGATGGCTGAATGTCTTTACCTTATCTACATAGTTTCCCGGATTGATACGTACCTTTTCCACCTCACCGGCGGCGGCATCAGCCGCTCTAGGATTAAAATGGATATCAGCGACCAAAGGAGTCGTATACCCTTGCTCATTCAATTGTTTACGAATCTCGCCCAAGTTTCGGGCTTCCCGTTCCCCCTGTGCCGTAAAACGCACATACTCAGCTCCCGCCTCGATCATACGGATCGCTTGAGCTACCGCCGCCTCCGTATCCATCGTTGATACATTAGCCATGGATTGAATACGGATAGGATTCTCACCTCCCATGGGTGTGTCACCGATTTGGGCAACGGATGATTTACGGCGGTTGTAATTAAAGTAAGCCATTGTTAATTGAAAATTGAGAATTGAAAATTGAGAATGAGTGTTGAGAACTGAAAACCTAAAGAGAGACTTTCTCCTTAATTTTCAATTCTCAACTTTCAACTTTCAATTAATTAGTTTTGTATTTAAAAGAAACCTTAGCCAACTCCTCGTTAGCCTTCACGATTTTCTTCTTCAAATCCTCCTTATAAGCGGATAGCTTCTCCTGAAGTTGCTCGTCGCCGACGGCAAGCATCTGCACCGCAAGGATACCAGCGTTCAAAGCGCCATTGATGCCGACAGTAGCCACAGGGATTCCCGGAGGCATCTGTACGATAGCCAACAAGGCATCCATACCGTCCAGCGTAGAGTTAATAGGCACGCCGATCACGGGAACCGTCGTCATGGAAGCGATCACACCGCAAAGATGAGCGGCCATTCCGGCAGCGGCGATGATAACCTTGATTCCACGTCCTTTAGCTCCTTTGGCGAAAGCCTCCACCTCAGCGGGAGTACGGTGCGCGGATAGAGCATGCATCTCGAACGGGATCTCCATCTCATCCAAGAACTTAGCCGCCTTCTCCATAACGGGTAGATCCGAGGTACTACCCATGATAATACTTACAACAGGTGTCATTCTTATTTAGCGATTAATTTTTGATAGTCTTCAGCGGATAATAGTTCCTCCAACTCAGAAGCGTCCGTAAGAGAAATCTTGATTAACCAACCTTTACCATAAGCGTCTTCATTAACCAATTCAGGAGCGTCTTCCAATTCAGCGTTTACTTCCAAAACCTCTCCGCTAACCGGCATGAAAAGATCGGAAACAGTCTTAACAGCTTCAATCGTACCGAACACCTCTTCTTTAGCGACGGTCTCCCCCTCTGTCGTAATGTCTACATAAACGATCTCACCTAGCTCGCCTTGAGCGTAATCAGTAATACCAACATAAGCTACGTCACCTTCTACACGAATCCACTCATGGTCTTTTGTGTACTTTAAATCTGCAGGAAAATTCATAATTTTAGTGTTTTTATTAGATGAATAAATAGATATAACTCATTAATGAGGCTACAAAGGTACATATAAATCCCAGACAAAACCCCGCATATACCTGCATTGGTGTATGCCTTTTTAAAAAGATACGCGAGGTACCTAATAAACCAGCCACGATCAACACGACTATAAAAGCCCAGTAGGGATTTATCATATGGATACGCGCCACTAATCTTCCAAGCAAAATTGATGCATAAGGCGATTACCAAGGCTACGCAAGCCCCGATCAGCATCGCTAACAACCAAAACGGCATCAGCATCTTATACAGGAAAAAGATACATACCAAGATGGAAGTGATAAAAATCAGATAAGGAACCACCCGCTCCTTCCGGTCGGAAAGCTCTATATCGCCGGCCGCGCCATTTTTCACCAATAAGAAGATGAAAAGCCCGGGAACTATCGCTGTCGAAATAAAGGTACCTCCGGCAATCAGCAGCTTCACAGGTAACGGGTAAATGGCGAGAAATGTAAACATCAACGCCAACACGATCCCATAGGTTACCATAAGCAACGGATGGAACACGAAGGATATTATATTCGAGAATAGTTTCATACGCTTTTATATTTCTTTCCTCAGACGAGCTACCGGAATCCCCAGTTGTTCCCTGTATTTCGCTACCGTACGCCGGGCGATGACATATCCTTTTTCTTTCAGGATCGTAGCCAACTCCTCATCGGTCAACGGTTTTCGTTTATCTTCGGCATCTACATGCTCTTTCATGATCTTTTTCACCTCACGGGTCGAGATCTCCTCACCGGTATCGGTCTGCATAGACTCGGAGAAAAAGTATTTCAACGGATAAATGCCGAAATTCGTTTGCACATATTTACTGTTACTTACCCGGGAAATAGTGGAGATATCATATCCCGCACGCTCCGCTACGTCTTTCAAGATCATGGGATGGAGGGTAGCCTCATCGCCTGTCAGGAAAAAGTCCCGTTGTAAATAGATAATCGCCTCCATGGTACGCTGCAAGGTCTCATTACGTTGCTTGATAGCGTCGATGAACCACTGGGCGGAATCCAACTTTTGTTTCACGAACTGTACGGCATCCCGCCTCTCAGCGGTTTGGTTCGCCTTATTCGCCGTATAATCCTGAAACATCTCGGCATACTCCCGGTTGATACGCATATCCGGTACCCCCCGGTTATTCATGCTCAAGATAAGCTCTCCATTATGCGCTTCCACCACGAAATCCGGGATGATCTGGCTCATCGCCACTTCCATAGAACCACCCCAACTACTTCCGGGTTTCGGATTTAACATAGTAATCTCGTGAATGACCTTCTTTAACGTTTCCTCATCGATATCGAGACCTCGTAAGATCTTATCATAATGTTTGCGGGTGAACTCCTCGAAATATTCGGTCAAAACACGAATCGCCAAATTTGTAACCGGAGTATTCTCCTTCTTATCCAGCTGGATCAACAGACATTCTTTCAAGTCACGGGCACCTACCCCGGCAGGCTCAAAATCTTGGATGATATTCAAGATAGACTCGATCTCCTTCTCATCTACCTCTTGTCCGGCTTGGAAGATCAAATCGTCCGCTATCGCCGAAAGGTCCCGGCGCAAATAACCGTCATCATCGATATTTCCAATGATATACTCCGCTATTTTCATTTGCTTATCCGGTAAATCCCTTAACCCGAGCTGCTGTAACAGAAACTCATTCAAGGATTGGCTTACGGAGAAGGGGACATCCTCTTTCCGTTCCGCACGCTCGGTCATTTCCCGTAGCTTATAATCAGGTATATCGTCTTCCGTTAAATAATCTCCCAAAGAAAGGTCGGTCTCAGTATCAACAGAAGGGATCTCTTCTCCCCCCTCCTCGCTTTCAGTTCGTTCAAAATCATCAACAGGCTCTTTTCCTTCCTCCAAGGCTGGGTTATCTTCCAGCTCATGCTTCA
>ERZ772878.1487-NODE-1487-length-11545-cov-2.99095_pt1 | contig 11545 bp, 10 predicted proteins | sample MGYA00580578_ERZ772878 | MGnify/ENA primary metagenome ERZ772878 (study PRJEB29015, sample SAMEA2737686) | human gut metagenome | biome: human gut; feature: human-associated habitat; material: faeces | place: China | collected 2012 ...
GGGCTGATGAGATTCACAACACACTGACAGAGATTATGCCGGAAGTGAAAGAAGAGAGTGAGTATGCAGAATCGTTCTTGTCAGGCGGGGTAGATTCTTCGTATGTTCTGGCAATGTCAGATGTGCAGAAAACAGATTCTTGCGGATATGAAGAAGAGCGATTTGACGAATCCGGACTTGCAAGACAGACAGCAGAGCTTCTTGGAAGAGAGAGCCAGCGTTGTGTGATCACACCGGAGGAATATTTTGGTATTGTGCCGGATGTAATGTACAACATGGAACAGCCGCTTGGAGATGCCTCGGCAATTGTATTCGCACTTGGATGCAGAGAGACTGCAAAGCATACAAAGATCTGTTATTCCGGAGAAGGTGCGGATGAATTCTTCGGTGGATACAATATGTATCGAAATGCAGAACGCTACGGCGAGAATCTGAAGAATTTCTATGTCGGAAATACGAACATCATGAAAGAGGATGAAAAGCAGAAAATCTTGAAACATTATGATCCCGATGTGCTTCCAATCGAACTCGTAAGAAGTATTTATGAGGAGATGGAAGGATTGGATCCACTTAGTAAGATGTCCAATGTAGATATTCAGATCTGGCTGGAAGGAGATATTTATCTGAACGTGGATAAGATGAGCCGGGCAGCAGGACTGGAAGTTCGGATGCCTCTGACTGATACCAGAATTTTCAGCATTGCATCCAGAATGCCGTCCAGATATAAAGTCAACGAGGAGCAGAACAAAGTCGCATTCCGTACAGCGGCAGCAAAAGTGCTTCCGGAAGAAATTGCATTCCGCAAGAAACTTGGATTTATTGTGCCGATCCGTATCTGGATGGCGGATGAGCGATACAATCAGGATGTGCGTGACAAGTTCCACAGCGAGATGGCAGCCAAATTCTTCAATCTGGATGAGATCAATGCGATTTTTGAGGATTATATCGGAGGAAACTCGGATAACTGGAGAAAAGTGTGGACAATTTATACATTCCTTGTATGGTATGAGGAATACTTTGTGAAGAGATAAGAAAAAACCATGGAAAACGGGATAAGTTCCCGTCACTTCCATGGTTTTTTAAATTAAGCTTTTTTCATTTCCGTATAAATTTCACGACCATACTGATCCAACAGATCGATCGTATGCTGCATATCTTCCTGTGTTGCTTCCGGATGGATCGCGCAGATTCGAAGTACGGTCTTTCCATTGAGAACAGTAGTAAATATCGCTGCATAACCGCTTTCGAGGATCCGATGGGAGATCTTTTCATTCAAAATGTCCTGTTCTTCCTTTGTCAGATCTTTTGGGGCATAGCGGAAGTTGATCATTGCCATCTGTGCAGGGGAGACGATCTCCCAGTCTTTTTTTGGATTCAGAGCTTCTTCGGCCCAGACTGCCAGCTGGAATCCATGCTCAATGGCAGATCCGATCAGATCACTTCCGAGCACCTGCAGAGTCAGCCATAGTTTTAAGCCGCGGGCAGGGCGGGTCAGCTCCATTCCGATATCCCATGTATTGACATTGTCGATGTCATTTTCCAGATCTTTTAAATACTCTGGATTTACATGGAAGCTGTGGAACAGGTTACGGATATCTTTTACAAGAACCATAGCACATCCGTACGTCTGGAAGAGCCATTTGTGTGCATCCCAGCTGATACTGTCAGCAAGCCCGGTTCCAGTTAACAGAGACTTGTATTTCGGGCTTAACAGTACAGAAGCACCGTAAGCCCCGTCAATGTGAAACCACATATCATGTTTTTTACAAAGTGCGGAAATCTCTGTAAGTGGATCTATACTTCCGGTGTTCGTGGTTCCCGCGGTACCAATGACAACAAACGGGATATAGCCGGATTTTTTGTCTGTTTCAATGGCTTCTTCCAGTTTTGTCGTATCCATCTGGAAATGGGAGTTTGTCGGAATTCTGCGGATCCGGCTGTCCGTGATTCCGATGATGCGCAGTCCTTTTGCGACGGAGCTGTGTGTCTGATCCGAAATATAAGCTGTTCCCAGATGGAGATTGATATCTGTTAGCTTATTGTCCCGGGCGGCAGTCAGAGCGGTGATGTTTGCCATAGACCCTCCGCTTACAAAGACACCTCCGGGATTCTCGGTAAATCCGACCTGTTTTGCCAGCCATTTTAACACTTCCTGTTCAATACAGTTGACCATGGGGGCAAGTTTGCTTCCGCCGGCATGAATGTTGTAAGCAGATGTCATGATATCTCCCAGCCAGGAAACCGAAGAAGCCGGTCCCGGAACGAAGCTGAAAAAACGTGGATGGTTGGCATCTCCGCGGTAGCGGTACACTTCGTTCATCATTTCAGAGACAACTTCGTTTACCGGGCGTCCTTTTTCCGGGATTTTGATCTGTTTGATTTTGTCCTCCTGATGTTCCTTTGCTTCAACAACAACAGGCTGATCGTGGATCTCGTGTTTTTCTGCACAAAAATCATGCACAAATGATTTGATGGCCTCTTCCAACTGGGTACTGTTTAAAATATATTCGGTTCCGATCATAAAGGTATTCCTCTTTTTCTTAATTACTTGACTCATTTCGTTTGATAGTCTACACTAAATTTACATATATGTAAAATTCATAGATTTCATATAATATATTAAAAATGTTAATGAGGAGAGACGGATGGAAATCAGAAATATTTTGACGTTTCTAAAAGTGGCAGGCACCCAGAATTTTTCCAAAGCAGCAGAGCAGCTGGGGTACTCCCAGTCCGCAGTGACCATTCAGATACAGCAGTTGGAAAAAGAGCTGGGAACACAGCTGTTTGAGCGGATTGGAAAGCGTGTATATCTGACGGAAAAAGGGCAGGAGTTTATTGGCTATGCAAGTGAGATCATGCGTGTGACAAATGAAGCATTGACATTTGCCGGGGAAGAGCATACGACAAGAGGAACATTGAAGATCGGCGGCGTGGAATCTACCTGTACGGCACTGCTTCCGGAACTTTTGCTTCAATATCACAGACTGTATCCGGAAGTTGAAGTGATCATTAAGTCCGGAGCTACAGAAAATTTGATGGATCTGGCGAAAAGTGATGAGATTGATCTGATCTTCACGCTGGATAAGAAAATTTACAGTTCACAGTGGATGTGTGCGGCAGAAAGAGTAGAAGATACGATTTTTGTGACATCAGACAGGGTATTTGCACAAAAAAGTAATATTCATCTGATACAGCATCTTGCAAAAGCGGCATTTCTTCTCACGGAAACAGGAGCCGCCTATCGATATGAACTGGAGCAGATGCTGGCAGAAAAAGAGATTGAGATTGTACCGGTTTTGGAGATCGGCAATACAGAAACGATTATCAATCTGCTAAAGCGGGGGATGGGGATATCATTTTTGCCGGAATTTACTGTGAAAGAAGAAATAGAAAAAGGTGTCCTTTTCGAGATACGGACGGATTTGCCGGGAGTGAAGATGTACCATCAGCTTTTGTATCACAAGAACAAATGGATGACACCACAGATGAAAGCGTTTCTGGATCTTGTGCTTGCACAGCCCGGATTTCGTGAAAAAGCGGGCTGTGCAAGCACATAAAATTATTTTCCGGTTACATATTCATGCATGGATTTTGTGAGATAGTGGTTGACCGGCATTTTTTCCGTTGTAATATATCCGGCAGGAGCATCGATCAACATTGGAATGCGGTTGACCAGTGTGGCGCAGGTTAATTCCACTGTTGCCGGGCGATTTACGATCACCGTTGTATCCGGTTCACCGTGGAAGCTCCATTCATTTTTATCAAAATCCTCAGGACCATAGACATAACCGAGACATTGTGTTTCCAGTGTGATTCCTTCTTCTGTTTCTGTTGTAACGATGGCGGACATTCCGGTAGCATCCCCTGCTTTTACCGTCATATTCAGCGTACTGGAGTACAAATCTCCGTCGTGCGTGATCGGTACACATTTTTGTGTCTGTGAAGTAATGTGAAGACCGAGCTGGCTGCAGAGCCATCCGTTCTGATTCCACATATAAGATGGAACGACGATGCCCTCATCAATTGCCTGCAAGGTCTGGTGATAATCCAGATTATTATATGCTCCGATCTGGCGTTCGAAATCTTCGATATTTAATCCGGCGCCATGGCCCTCTGCAAGAGCAATTCCATAGTCTTCCACATTATAGCTGCTGCTTCCGCAGATTTTTGTAATGCGATGCATAGATCCTGCCAGAGTTGTGATCAGAGAACCCCAGTACATATCCGGGTATCCGCTTCCGCACAATGTACAGTTGTTGGCTTTGGCAAGTGCATCCAGTTCTTCTGTAATTTCTTTTGAAGAGTTCCACGGATAGAGTGCCTCTTCGCAGGTAGAAATCGCGTTGATTCCGTTTTGTGCACATACAGAAAATGCTTCTTTTAATTCGGCCATAGTGGAGCGGGTTGCGATAATGCATACATCTGGTTTTTCTTTGCTTAAAATTTCAGAAGCATCTTTAGCATCGCTGATCGTTATGCCAAGTTTTTCCATTCCAAGATGAGTGCCGATATCCGTACCGATCATTGCAGGATTCATGTCAAAGGCAGCCACCAGTTCTCCGCCTTTTTCTAAAACATATCGCATCAGATAGTGACTCATTTTTCCGCATCCGTATTGTGCGATTCTTATTTTTCTGTCCATAAAATCATATCCTTTCTTTGAAACATTATGTTCCATAGTATAGCCAGGAACTCTTTATCTTATGTTGATTGTAAGTCCTGTTGCCGGAATAAAGTCAATGTAAAATTGTAGTCTGCTGACAGGCAGAAAAAGGCTATTTCAGATGAGAAAACTGTACAAAATGATTGAAAATAGAAGTGGAATCGGCTAAAGTAACATTATACTAAGAATAAGGTTTGGGAGGACACAGAATGCAGATTAAAAATGCAGTTTCCATGATTCCCTATGGTCTGTTATCAGGAATTGTCGATGGACAGGAAGTGCGCATCACACAGCTGGGAGAAAACGGATTTGTATTTCGGATGGCAAATCAGGCTGAGAAAATCCATGAAATCTGGCTGCAGTTTTTTTCGCAAAATGGAGGGTGCTATAAGAAGCTTCTGATTCCTGCAGACCGGATGAAAAAAATGGAGGAGAGCCGATTTTTTACAGAATATACGGTATTGACAGAAGACAAAGACTATCAAAAATATGTGCGTCAATTACTTGCTGATTATTGGAAGTATATTTCTTTGAAAATGACAGGGGAAGACGGGGAAGTCGCGGCAGCATACACGGACTACCCTGTTCATCTGGATGAAGACTATGCAGAATCTCTGGAAGAGCAGAAAGAGGAGTGGTTTCAGGAGGCAGCAGAGAAAGCAAACGGGCAGAAGCTGTGTGAAAATGTAGAGCTGGCTCTGGAGTTGGATACTCCGCAGTTATATGAAGCGTGGCTAAGGGAACCGATGGAAACATTTGCAGAAAAATACTGGAAAAAATGGGGCTTGCAGGAACATCCGATTGCGAAGAAACCGGTGGAACGTGTTTATATAGGCAATACGTTTTGTCCTCATTTATTTCCAGAGAATGACATATTACATGCCATGTTGGAAAAGGCAAAAATTGAAGGAATTTCAGTGACACTGACATTTTCGTGGATCAAAGAGAGTCAGATAGATTCAATCAGAGAATTGCTGAAATTTCTGGAACAGAGAAAAGAATATATGCCGAATGAGATTGCAGTAAATGACTGGGGCACCGCACATCTGATCCGTAAATGGAAACAGGAAACGCAAAACTGTGTGAAACTGAATCTGGGTATTCTTTTGAACCGGTACAAAAAGGACAATCGGTCCCGTTATCTGAAAGAGGAAACAAATTGCTTTCAGGAGACCAATTTAAACAGTGAATTTTATCAGCAATATTTAAAAGAGAACCAGATTGAGCGGTATGAACTGGAAGCCTGCGGACATGAAATCGTGATTCCAAAAGGAAAACATAGCCTGCATCTGCCGTTTTTTCAGACCAATACAGCACAGTTTTGTACACTGTATGCGAAGTGCGCATGTGGAGACCGTGGCAGACAGAAATCTGTAGAACAGTGCCCCGGATACTGCAGGGGATTGGTATTTTTATATCCCAGGCATCTGGAGATGTTTGGAAAGTATAACACACTGTTTGGATATGACAGAACGAGTCTGGAAGAGATGGAGTATCTGAATCAATCTGTCAGACAAGGCATTGACCGGATTGTGGTAAACCTATTGTGAGAAGTGAGGCGTGAAGATGAAGATTACAGCAGGGCTTGGAAGTGTGGATGATTATCCAATGTATGTGGAGGCAGGGGCAGATGAATGTTTCTGCGGGTATGTTCCATTTGCGTGGGCAGAAAAATATGGAGTGCTAAATCCATTAAACAGACGAGAAGTGCGCGCTTATAATGTGCAGATCGGTTCTTATGAAGAGTTGAAGATTCTTGGAAATATGAGGAAATACTATCAGGTGCCGGTAGCCATCACGTTCAACTCATTATCTTATACACCCGAGCAGTATCCTGTTGTGGGGGAGATCATTGGACAATGCCATCAGGCAGGATTTGATACGATCATTGTGGCAGATCCGGCGCTGCTTTTGTATATCCGCAGTCAGAAGATCCCCTGTCGGATCCATTTGAGCGGAGAATTTGGAGAGATCAACAGCCAGATGGCAGATTTTCTGGAAGAAATGGAAATCTGCCGGGTGATCTTTCACCGCAAAAATACAGTAGAAGATATGAAATCCTGTATTTCCAATCTAAAAAAGAATATCGAGTACGAGGCGTTTGTCCTAAATGAACTGTGCCATTTCAGTGGAGGATTCTGCAATTCGCTGCACTGTGATGAACTGGGGCATCTCTGTCGGGTTCCATATCGCGTGGGGAAGTTGAACAAAAAGTGTAAGGGCGTTCTGGAACTGTCAAATCAAAAAGCAGATGAAGTGGAAAACGAGGATTTGGATGTGGAAAACTATCGTACAGGAGCAGGTGGATGTGGATTGTGTGCGCTGTACGACCTACAAAAAGCGGGAATTACATATTTGAAGATTGTGGGCAGAGGAAATTATACAGAATTCATGCAGCAGGATATCATCCGGTTGAAAAAAGCGCTTATGATTTTGGAAACAGCGGAAACGAAAAGAGAATTCCGGGATCGTATGAAACAGGAATTGTTCCCAGATGGGTGCAGTCAAAACTGCTACTATTGACAACAGTTTTGACTGGTATTCCAGAATCGTTTGATCTCATCAGGAGTTAAAGTCTCGATGAATCGCTTTTTAATGGTGATCAGTTCTTCCAGATCGTAGAGAATTCGATAGAGAACTGCACGGTTTTCAAACTCGGTTCTTGTCACTGGAAGCGGTTCTTTTTGCATGGAAGTCTGCATTTCGGTCAGTTTCTGCATCAGTTCCTGTGTATTATTGGATTCATGAAATTTTATACTGACATCTTCGATAAAATGAGAGATGGCATGCGCCTGAATCGGAACATCATGTAAAAGTCGGATATTCTGACAGAGTTTTTCAACTACCAGCTTCTGGTTTTTTCGCATTTCTACATATTTCACAAAATACTGTTCATCTGACAGTAATGTATTTCCCTGATTTTCGTGCGCCTCTTTTTCCAGTTTCTTTAAAATCAAATCCAGATCGGACAGATCAAAAAAGGTGCAGGCAAGTTGTTTGTCCATCACAATATCACGGGCGATCCGGTGGAATGTATTCCGGAATATCTGTTCCAGCTCGGATTGTGCCCGTCGGATTTTTGCTGAATTTCCGGGCATGTAGAGATTCATCAGAATCCCACAGGAAGTTCCGGTCAGAAGCAAAAGCAGTTCGTTGACCAGGAGTGCGGGATGCACGGACTGGGCAGCATACAGGTGCAGTACCAAAACGGTGTTGGAAACCAGTGTATTCTGCAGGCTTAAGATGGCAATAATACCGGCAGAAGTTGGTGTCTGCAGTTGGAATAGTACTGCAAGAAGACATCCGATGGATGCGGCGGCAGCAATTTTCAAACACGCTCTAGCAAGAGCCTCGGAACTGGAGCGGTAGCAATCAGAACCGAAGTACGCAGAGCTATGCCGAATATCTGGCGGATTCAGAAGAGGTTTGTGAGGATAATCTGGAACAGACGGGAATTTCATTTCGATTTGAAAATGCAGATTTTGAAGATTTTGTGTCGAAAGTCTGCAGTTATATGGGTGGGGTGATGTTTGGACACTACAGAATAATATTTTTTTAATAAAAAAAGCCTTGATTTTAGGGCTTTTTTTAGTGTCTAATAAAAAGTTGGCACAGTTCTTGCAGTATATAAGGGTAGAAAGAAAAAGAGGAGGATGAAGAAATTGAAAAAATTCTTATTTGCAACACATGGAACTTTAGCAACAGGGATGAAGAGTACATTAGAATTACTCGTAGGAAATACTGCAGATATTACCTGTTTGACAGCCTATGTAAACCCAGAAGACAATGTGGATGAACAACTGAAAGTTTATTTTTCAGAAGTGAGTGATGAAGATCAAGTAATCGTATGTACAGATTTGATGGGGGGAAGTGTCAATCAGAAAGTTGTTCCATATGCACAGAAAGAAAATGTATTTCTGATAGCCGGATTCAACCTGCCATTGATACTGGAACTGGCAATGAACGAGGATAAGGTTACAAAGGAAGAACTGCTAGATTCTATTGAGGAGTCCAGAAAAAATATGATGCTCGTTCAGGTAGAAATACCAGAAGGAAAAAAAGAAGATGAGGAAGAATTCTTAGCATAACAATAGATGATTGCGAAACTCAAAATGCGACTGATGTGGATAACTTTTGAGATTTCTAACGAAGTTATAGGCTTTGCAAGGGACAAAACCATAATACTTGCTAAAAATCGTGAAATGAGAGGAAGTTATCCACATTTCCACAAGGATTGGGAAGCGTAAAAACTGACATTTTTGAGGAGATATTGATTTGTCACAATCAAAGAATTCAGTATTTTCAATGAGTTCAGAGTTTCGCAAACGCCTATTAGCATAACAAAAAGAAAAGGAGAGAAAAAGATGATTGTATGTTTGAGAGTAGATGAAAGATTAATTCACGGACAAGTAGCAATGACATGGACAAAGGAACTGAAACTGAATGGACTGGTAGTTGCAAGTGATGAGGCGGCATCAAATGAACTACAAAAAATGACATTAAAGATGGCAGTGCCGGAAGGAATCAAATGTATCATCAAGTCGGTAGAAGATGTGACAACGATTCTGGATGATCCACGTTCAGAGTCTATGCGTCTGATGGTACTTGTACCGATGGTAAAAGATGCAGTTACATTGTGTAAACGTTACAAAAATATTGAAATGGTAAATATCGGAAATGCCGGTAAAACGACATCCGGAGAAAAGAAAATCTTATCAAAAGAAGTTATGCTGACAGCAGACGAACTGGAAGCACTGAAAGAACTGACAGAGCTTTACCCGGACACATTTTTCCAGGGAACACCGGCAATGGAAAAGAAAATGGCATCTGCAATATTAAAGGGATGTTGATTAAAATAGGATAGAGGAGGATGAGATTATGATGTTAGATGCATTTTTTGTAGCACTCGCTGTTTTTGTGGGAGTTGCAGGACATGAACTTTTTGGAATGGCAATGTTGAGCAGACCGATCGTAGTGGCACCGCTGGCAGGACTGCTTTTGGGAGATGTGCAGACAGGACTTATTGTAGGTGCATCATTGGAGTCGATTTTTATGGGAGTTGTAAACATCGGAATATCCAGTACAGCAGAACCGGCACTTGCAGCCGGACTTGCAACTGCTTTTGCAATTAATCTCGGAGGAAATGTCGGAACCATTATTCCAATCGTTTTCCCATTGGCAGTGCTTGGATTACAGTTAATGAACTTTATTTTCTCTTTTGTGATTGGTCCATGCGCACCGAAATTTGAAGAACTTGCAAAAGAAGGAAAAGATAAAGAAATTACAATACTTCATTTTGGTTTATGGTTCGTACATTATGCGTTATATGCATTGATTCCGTTTTTTGCAGTATTGTTTGGTTCGGATGCTGTTCAGCGTATTCTGGAAATGATACCGGATGTAATTATGAACGGTCTGACGGTAGCGGGAAATATGCTTCCTGCAGTTGGTATGGCAATGCTTCTGCAGATGCTCTGGAATAATAAGATTGCAATCTATTTCCTGCTGGGATTTATTCTCGTAGCATATTTGGATCTTCCACTGATCGCAATTGCAGTATTGGGAACAATTATTGCGGTTGTGACAGCACAGCGTGATATGCAGTTAAAGAACAATCAGGCGGCACCGGCGGCAGCGGTAGAAAAAATGAGTGAAGAGGAGGACTTTTTCGCATGAAATTAATGAATAATGTCAGTAAGGAAGAGAAAAAATTAATCAGAAAAATGTTCTGGAGATCCGGAGCAATGTATGCATCAGTAAATCCGGTTACCATGGGAGGAGGCGGTTTCTGCTATTCCATGATTCCGTTTATCAATCATTTTTATAAAGATAACGAAGAAAAAAGAAGAGAAGCATTGGCACGTCATGTGAAATATTTCAGTACGACAATTCCGATGGCATCTTTTGTAATGGGAATTGCAGGCTCCATGGAAAAAGAGAACAGTGAAAAAACAGATTTTGACGCAGGATCCATTAACTCAATCAAGCTGAGTCTGATGGGACCGCTGGCCGGAATCGGCGATTCCTTATTCTGGGGCGTATGGCGTGTTGTTGCAGCCGGACTTGCAATCGGACTTGCCAATGCAGGAAACGTGCTTGCACCATTGATTTTCCTTCTTGCATTTAATATTCCGAACTACCTGTGCCGTTACTATGGAGCGTTTTTAGGATATTCTCTTGGCGCAAAATACATAGAAAAGATTTATTCTAACGGAATGATGGAGATTCTGACGAAGGCAGCGGGCATTGTCGGACTGATCATGGTCGGAGCGATGACGAGTAAAACGGTTCTGTTTAAGACAATTCTTGATTTTACGATGAAAGGAAAATCCGTAATGGATGTACAGTCTTCTCTTGACAGTATTTTTATCGGAATTGTACCGCTTTTGCTTACATTTGGATGTTTTAAACTGTTAAAGAAGAAAGTAAATATCATTGTTTTGATCTTTGGAATTGTTGCATTGGGAATTATATTATCCGTTCTCGGAATCTGCTAAGGCAGGAGGAAAAGTTATGACAGGAAATCGTATCAGAGACAGTAAAAGAAATCCGTTTTTTCAGGTAAAAGTAAAAGACGGGAAATACAGCACGGAAAATCAGGTGAGTTATTATGGAAAAAAACTACCGGATGATACATTTTCCTTTGATATTTCCAATCAGAAAGTACAGGCGAATCTGGATGAATTCGGAACGATAAGACATATTACATTTTTTCACGGAAATTATCTGATGGAAAGTAAGCCGGGGGTGTGGGTGGCAAAGGATTTTGTGCAGGAACATCAGTTGTCTATTTCTGTAAAATGGAATGGACAGACAGAAAAATTATGTGAACATACAAAATATGTGGAGACGGATCTGGCAGAAAATCTGTTTCCACGC
>ERZ772878.1492-NODE-1492-length-11521-cov-2.82688_pt1 | contig 11521 bp, 10 predicted proteins | sample MGYA00580578_ERZ772878 | MGnify/ENA primary metagenome ERZ772878 (study PRJEB29015, sample SAMEA2737686) | human gut metagenome | biome: human gut; feature: human-associated habitat; material: faeces | place: China | collected 2012 ...
TAAAAAAACTTATCGGTGACCATCTTGGCTGTAAAGTACGGGCCATTCAGTTAAGTACCCTTCAGCGTTGTGCAGCACATTTAGCCAGTTACATAGACATAGAAAATGCTTTACGTATTGGTAGTTATGCAATAAATTGTGCGTTGGATAAACGAACGGGGATTATGGTCACAATTTCAAAAAATAGAAATGAATTTTTATTAAGTCACGTTGATATTCATAAAGTAGCAAATCATGTTAAACCATTTCCATTAGAATGGATTGATGAAAAGAATAAGAAGATTAAAAAAGAATATATTGATTATGTGGTTCCTTTAATATATAAAAGTGGACAAATTGAGCTTCCTCAATATTTGCAATTAAATGAAAGATAGTCAGGCTTTTAATCTTCTTAATCAATTTTTAGCGATAAATACATATGATGAGAAGAAAAAGTATGATCTGATTTTAGTATTAGGAAATGCTATTGCTGAAACTGGATTAATAGCTTATCAACTATACAAAACAGGGCATGCTTATCACTTCATGATTGCTGGAGGAAAAGGTCATACTACAGATATTTTAATCAATACGATTAAAGAGAAGTATGATATTAAAGATATTACTAAAAGAAGTGAAGCAGAATTATTTAAGTATCTTATTGAAGAAAATTATGGGGTAGACAATACTATTTTATTAGAAAAAGAATCTACTAATTGTGGGGAAAATATTCAGTTTGCTTTCAAACTTCTCAAAAAAGAAGACATTATAGTAAAAAATATTTTATTGGTTCATGATCCTCTTATGCAAAGGCGAATCGATGCAACTGCAAGACATTATGCTCCACATATAAATTTTGATAATTATAGATGTTTTTTGCCAGTTGTTGAGAATATTGGATTTGAACTTAAAAATAATATTTGGGGCTTATGGTCAAAAGAACGATATATTTCACTTTTATTAGGAGAAATGAAGAGAGTCATCGATGATAAAGATGGCTATGGACCAAATGGTAAGCAGTATATTGAACATGTTGAAGTTCCTCAAAAGATACTGGCGGCATATAGATATATCTTTTTTCGATATGGTAAATATCAAAGGAAATAAAAACTTTATCAATAATATTTAGACTTTTGGTGAAACAAAAGTCTTTTTTATGATTTCTTAATTTTGGAAATGAATTGATAAACGGTGTAAACAATATTATTGTGTAAATATAAATTAAAAGGAGGAAAGAAGATATGAAAAAGGCAGCAGTTATTGTAGCTCCAGGGTTTGAAGAAGGGGAGACGTTATCTATTATAGATATTATTCGTCGTGCTAATTTTCAATGCGATATGATCGGTCTTGAAAAGGATGTTGCAGGAGCACATGATATTATTGTGAAATGTGACAGCGTACTAAATGATGAGGTAATTGATTATGATATGATTATTTTACCAGGAGGGTATCCCGGTGCTGCTAACTTAAGAGATAATACAAGGTTAATTGAAATTTTAAATATAATGGCACAAAAAAACAAGTATATTTGTGCCATATGTGCAGCTCCGATTGTTTTAGAAAAGGCGGGATTACTAAAAGGAAAAAACTATACTGCTTATGTGGGATACGAGCAAAAAATAAAACAAGGAAATTACTTACATGATAAAGTGGTGATTGATGGGAAAATTGTAACGAGTCGCGGTCCAGCAACAGTTTATGCATTTGCATATAAGCTGGTAGATTTATTGGGTGGCAATTCACTAGCTCTCAAAAAAAGAATGGTCTATTTTAATGCTTTTGATGTTAAGGAGGATGAATAGTATGAGAAAAGCTGCAGTATTGGTAGTAGATGGATACGAAGAAAGTGAAACAGTGACGATTGTAGACTTGTTAAGAAGAGCCGGAATTGAGTGTCATACATTTGGTTTTGCTGAACAGTACGTTAGGGGGATGCAGGGGATGATGATAAAAGTAGATAAGATTTTTAGTGATGAGATCAAAAATTATGATATGCTGGTTTTACCTGGCGGAAGACCAGGGGGTGTGAATTTAGGAGCAAATCCACTGGTTATTGAAATGGTTCAATACTATAATGAAAATGGAAAGTATTTAGCAGCAATATGTTCTGGAACAATTGTTTTATCAAAGGCAAGAGTTATCGACGGTAAAAATGTGACTGGCTATACTGGATATGCCGATAAATTAGTAGGTGGAGAATTTGTTGATAAGGTTGTTGTTTTTGATCAGAATATTATAACAAGCCAAGGGCCAGCAACATCATATCCATTTGCATTTAAGATTATCGAAGTGTTAGGTCAAGATGTTAGTGAAATGAAGGAAAGACTATTATATAACTTTGCTGGTGGAAGATAAGTGAAAGTGAGTGATAATAATGATCTATGATAAATTACCAATAGTTTTTTTAAGTACGCTTGTCAGCGAAAAAAATGGTTCAACTAATAGCCAGATAGCAGCATATATTTTGAATCACCTTGAGGAAGTTCAAAATCTTGGAATCAAGGAAATTGCTAAGGAATGCAATGTTGCGGTAAGCTCAATTTCCCGTTTTTGTAAAGAAGTAGGTTTAAGGGACTTTGCTGAATTAAAAGAACTGTTGTTGTCAACAGATTTATCTTTTGAAGATCATTCACACGCAACTTCGAAACAAGCAAGACTGCATGATTATAGTCATAAAGTAAGAGAAAGTATTATCATGGTTGAAAAATCAATTGATATGGATGCAGTAATTGATTTATGTAAGGATATCAATGAATATCAAAAGGTAGCCATTTTTGGTTTGTTAAAAGCTGGAGCAGTAGCTTTTAATTTGCAAGGTGACTTATTAATGCTGAATAAACAGGTATATACTAATATCTCCTATTCTCAACAAATTCAATATATTGTTGCGGCTGATGAAGATGATTTGATTATAATTTTTTCGTATACAGGTGCATATTTTGATTATCAAGATTTAAGAGCTTTGAAAAAAAGATTAACAGCACCTAAAATATGGATGATATCGAGTGATGACAGAGAGTATCCTGAATGTATTGATCGAACAATTTTATTTAAATCGTTAAAAGATAAAAAAAGTCATCCTTATCAATTACAATTTATTGCCGGACTAATTGCTCAAGAATATTCACGTTTGCATCAGCTTAAATAATAGGAAAGAATGACTTTTGTTAAAAGTCATTCTTTTTCATTTTGTTCATTTTCTTGAATAATTAAATTAGTAATTTCTCGTGATTCCGTATTTTTAGCGAGTTCAGTTTTAAAAGTATAATGCTGATCATAGGCTGTTGTAAAAAAGCAAGAATATAATACATCTAAAATAAGTGAGATGGATTCTAGTGAAGAATAAGCACCAATTTTTGAATATGATTTTTCTCTTGTTGTAACCCGTAAAACAATATCAGCTAATCGAGTTAAACTATTTTCACCAATACTTGTTATTGCGATAATAGGGACATTCTTTTTCTTTAAAATATTAGCAATTTTAATAATTTCACCAGATTCTCCAGAATATGAAAGACAAATTCCTAAATCATTAGAATTGGCCATCATTGCTTCTTGATAGATATTGCTATTTAACACAAAAACTTCAGCATTTTTACCGATGTGGCGTAATTTAAAAACAAATTCTTCAGCTGGAAATGATAAATTAGAAACACCAAAAACTTTAACAGTATTACTTTTTTGTAATGCTCTCACTGCTTTTTGCAGTGTATCGTGATGAATTAATGAAAGGGTATCATTAAGACTTTCAGTTTTTAACTGTGTTATTTTGTTAGCGATATTCATAATTGAATCTGTTTTTAAAAAAGGTTGATTGGCATCTATATTTAAATGACTTTTGTGCAAATATTGAACTTCTTCTAAAAAGGCGTTTTTAAAATTATTATAACCACTGAATCCTAATTTTTTAGAAATTCTAACCAATAGCGATGGTGAAGTATATGTTTCACCAGCAATCATCGTTGTCGAATAATCTTTTATTCGCTCTTGTTTTGTTAAGATAAAATCAATAACTATTTCTTCACTTGGAGAAAATTTTGTGTTTTTCATTTTTTCTTGTAATAGCATTGCTCGCCCTCCTGGTATTATCGTTTCTATTATATTCTATCATAACAAATATGATAAGCAATGGATTAAGCAAAGCGGTTTGTAAAAGGCATTTACAAATGATACTTGTATTTATAAAGATAAATGAGAAAGCTTTTCTAAAAGGATAAAACTAGCTTTAATGTCATCTTTATTTGAATTAAGATAGGTTTATCAAAAGGAGGAAGATTTATGAAAGTAGTTGTTATTGGGGCATGTGGACATATCGGTTCATATTTAGTGCCTAAATTAGTGAAGGGAGGGTTTAAAGTTGTAGCAATTAGTCGGGGTAAAAGTAAGCCATACATAAATGATCCTGCTTGGAAGATGGTAGAACAAGTAGTTTTAGATCGTAATAAAGATGAAGACTTTGCTTATAAAGTTGCTAAAATGAATGCTGATATTGTTGTAGACTTAATCAACTTTAATATCGAAGATACGAAAAAAATGGTTACAGCATTGAAGGAAATTAAGATATCTCATTATTTATATTGTTCATCGATTTGGGCTCATGGTCGAGCAGAATTTTTACCAGCTGATCCAAATAGTTTAAAAGAGCCTTTGGATGATTATGGAGTTGATAAATATCAAAGTGAGTTGTATTTAAAAGAACAGTATCGCAAAAATGGTTTTCCAGCAACGATAATTATGCCAGGTCAAATTTCTGGACCAGGCTGGACAATTATTAATCCTCTTGGGAATACAGACTTTTCAGTATTTCAAAAAATTGCAAATGGGCAGGAAATCTATTTACCAAATTTAGGTATGGAAACTTTACATCATGTCCATGGTGATGATGTTGCGCAAATGTTTTATCAGGCAATCACTCATAGAAATCAAGCATTAGGAGAGAGTTTTCATGCGGTTGAAAGAGAATCAATGACTTTATATGGGTATGCTAAAGCAATGTACCGTTATTTTAATCAAGAGCCTAAAATTAAATTTTTGTCATGGGAAAAATGGTGTAAATATGTTAATGATGATGAATTAATAGATCATACTTATTATCATATTGCAAGAAGTGGGGAATATAGTATTGAAAATGCACAAAAATTGTTAGAATATTCACCTAAATATACAACCTTAGAAACAGTGGAACAAGCAGTAGCCAGCTATATTGAAAGAGGGATTATTACCTTATAATTAAGAATAAAAAGAGCATAATGATTTTATAGAATAAAAGGAGCGTACAAATAATGATTGAACCAGATACTATAAAATTATTACGAGAATGTGATGCAGGGATTAAGATGGGTGCAGCTTCAATCGATGATGTTTTAGATTATGCACATGATGAAACGTTAAGACAGCATTTAATTGACTGCAAAAGAGAACATGAGCAGTTAAAAGAAGAGATTCAAACTCTTTTAGATAAGTTTCATGATGAAGGCAAAGAACCTAATCCAATGGCTAAAGGCATGTCTTGGGTCAAGACAAATGCTAAATTGGTTATGCATGAATCTGATCAAACGATTGCCGATCTAATAACTGATGGATGCAATATGGGAGTAAAATCTCTTAATAAATATCTTAATCAATATGAAGCAGCTGATGAAAAAACGAAAGATATTACAAAAAGATTAATTAATCTTGAGGAAAAATTAGTAATTGATATTCGGCAGTTTTTATAAATAGCAAAAAGCCTTTTACATATAGTAAATGGCTTTTATTGTTGAACCTAATTTAAAAGATAGATCGAAAGATTTAAATAACCAGCAAAAGTTACCCAAATAAGATATGGGAGCATTAGATAGCCAGCTAATTTATTTGTTTTGTAAAATAGGATTGCTGTTATTAAGATAAGCAGCCATAAAATTATTAGCCAAATAAAGGCAAGTAAGTACAACCTAAGATTAAAGAAGATAATAGGCCAAATAAAATTGAAAAAAAGCTGAATCTTATAAATGAAAAGAGTTACATGCTGAGAAGACTCTGTAGTCAAGACTAGATAGGATGCTATTCCCATTAAAATATATAGAACAGTCCAAACGATTGGAAATAGCCATCCCGGTGGTGATAGCACTGGCTTTTGAATTGTTTCAAATGTGGTCATAGCATCGTGTGTAAGAAATGCTGAAAGAGTACCTACAAAAAGGGGAATAATAATACATATAATTAATTTCTGCCATTGAATTTTTATAAAATCACCTCATCAAAAATATATGAAAAAAATAAAATTATATGCTTGTTGATAAAATTTAGGGTATAATATCCTGAGTAAAAGAGTTTTAGAGAAAAGGTGATTGTAGATTACTGAGGTTGTGGTAAAATAATTATGTGATGAGCTAGATATAAGGAGGAATAATCATGGCATTATTTGATGATCTAAGTAAAAAAGCAGCAAAACTGACAGAAAAAACAATTGAAAAATCATCTGAATTAGCGGATGTCGCGAAAACGAGAGTGAGTATAAAAAGTGCTCAGGCTGATTTAGATGAGAAGTTTATTGAATTAGGCAAACTGTATTATGAAATTATTAGTAATGATAATATTTTTGATGAAAAGACAGCAGCAATCGTTCAGGAAATTGACAGTATTAATACACGAATAAAAGAATTAGAAGCAAATTTGGATAAATAAAACCTGTTGAGGATCATACTTCAACAGGTTTTTCATATTCTTTTTCAATATCATGCCAAAATTCAGCGTTTTTAATTCCTAAATTATCAGGGTGGAAAATTGGATCTTTTCCTTCCTTTTTTTGAATACTATAGTCTTTTAAACATTTAAAAGCAATTTTACCTAACAATAAAATTACGACAATATTCATGATTGCCATAAAGCCCATCAAAACATCAGCTAGATCCCAAATAGTATTAAAACTAGCTTGGGCACCAAAGAAAATTATAATTACAGTAATAATTCTAAAAATAAATAAAGCTTTTTTGTTGTCAATAATAAATTTAAAATTACTTTCAGCATAGCAATAGTTTCCAATCAAAGAAGAAAAAGCAAATAAGAAAATAGAAATTGTTATAAAATGAATACCAAATTCACCTACTTCAGCAAAAATAGCTTGTTGAACATACGGCATTCCTGTTAATCCAGATTCTGTCCCATAATTTAGTAACATAAAAGCAGTAGTGGAACAAATTAACATAGTATCAATAAAAACAGAGATGGTTTGTACTAAACCTTGTTTTACAGGATGAGAAACATCTGCGGTTGCTCCAGCGTTCGGTGCGGATCCCATTCCAGCTTCGTTAGAAAAAAGCCCACGTTTGATTCCATGCATTACACAAGAGCCGGCAAATCCTCCTGCAATCGCTTTAAAATCAAATGCTTGATTAAAAATATCACTAAATATTTCTGGTAGCTGATTAAGATTGCTAAAGGTTATGTATAAACCAAGTAATATATATAAAATAGCCATGACTGGTACAACTTTGGAGCTAATGATCCCGATTCGATGGACTCCGCCAAAAATAACCGCAGCAGTAGCTAAAGCTAAAACTGCACCAATAACAAAGGCAACTAATTCATTGTTTGAAAAATAATATTCGACGGCACTACTAACATTATATGCTTGCAATGGATTAAAGCCAAAAATAAAGCAAGCAATCAACAGACACGAAAAAATAATTCCTAACCAGCGTTTTCCGATAGCTTTTTCAATATAATAAGCTGGTCCTCCACGAAATGAGTCGCCGTCTTTTTCTTTATAGACTTGGGCTAAGGTTGATTCAATAAAAGCACTGGCTCCACCAATCAGAGCAATTATCCACATCCAAAAAATAGAACCAGCTCCACCAGCAGCCAAAGCTGTAGCAACACCAGCAATATTACCAGTTCCTACTCGTGATGCAGTTGAAATCATTAGTGCTTGAAAAGATGAAACACCATCATCATGATGTGATTTTTCCTTAAGAAGTCGAATTCCTTCTGGTAACATTCTAAATTGAACAAATTTAGTTCGAATTGTAAAATACACCCCGGTTGCAACAAGCAGAGCAATTAAAATATTGCTATATAAAAATTCATTGATTAATCCAAGTAATTCTTGAATTGATATCACGCATTCACTTCCTTTCATTAATTAATCTTGATTATAAAGCGCAAAAATGCATTATAATCATACTTTTGTATGTTACCATGTTTGATTTCTACTGTAAATAAGAATGCACAAAAAGTGTATCCATTAGGATACACTTTTAGACAAATTATTGATGATACTTATCCTCAAATTCTTGTAAAGGAATTGGTTTAGAATAATAAAACCCTTGAATAATATTGCAGCCTAAACAAACCAACAGTTCTATTTGTTTTTCAGTTTCAACTCCTTCAGCGACACAGGCAACATTAATTTTTTTACACATTTCAATTATATGATGTAAGATAGTTTGACATTTATCGTTATTTACTAATGTGTCGATCATTGATTTATCAATTTTTAATTCATCAAAATTTAAAGTTGATAATAATGACATATTTGCATATTTAGCACCGAAGTCATCTAGTGAAATATTAAAACCGAGATCTTTAATGCGCTTAGAAATCGTAGCAATGATACTACGATCGATATTTCCAATGCTTTCAGTAATTTCAAGAGTTATGAAATTGTTAGGAATATTATACTTATTTTTAATTCGTTTTAAGGAATTAGTAAAGTCAGATTCTAGAAGGGTAAGGCGAGAAATATTGACAGAAATAGGAATTAATTCTTTTCCTTCTTTTTGCCAACGCTCAAGAATTTCACAAATTTGTTCAAACATATAAAAATCTAAGTAACGAGTCATTCGTTCTTTTTCTAATGTGGGAATAAATTTATTTGGCATGATTAAGCCGTGACCGGGATATTCAAGTCGGACCAAAGCTTCGGCCGAAACAACTTTGTTTTGATCAATATCAAATTTTGGCTGTAAGTAAACAACAAATTGTTTTGCTTTAAAACATTTGAGAAGATTTTCAAGTTTTTTAGGTGAATAGTGTTTTTTATATGTATCAGCTCGTTCATAGTATATTTGTTTGTTGATCATCATTAATTCTTCGGCTTGGTGAATCAAATCATTAATATCCATGTTATCTTCACTCCATGTGTATCCAAGTGAGACACCATTTGGAGTTGAACCGAGTAAAGTATCTTCCATCTGCTTAGTAGCTTCAATAAATTGTTTATACTCAAGATTGTTTACAATAATGATGAATTCATCACCACTTAATCTAAAGATTTTTTCGCTTGGGAAATATGAATTCATAATACTAGAAATAATCGTAATTATTTTATCACCATGGTAATGTCCAAAATCGCGATTAATTTCTTTCAAGCCGTTGATATCTGCAAGAATGACTCCTTGAGAGTAAACAGCACTATTTTCATAACTCAAAAATTGAGTAAAACTATTACGATTAAGTAAGCCGCTTAAGTTATCGTGATAAAGATTGTACTGTGTTTTTTCATATAATCGACGTTTCTTTATCTCGTTGACGATAGAAAAATTGATAGAATCAAGTAATGCAATTGTATTTTGGTTAATTGAAGGATTGTCAACACCAATATAGCCTGCAAAAATGCCAGTTTCCTCATAGGGAATTGTCACTAAAGAATGGGCTTCACGACTAATAAAGTGTGCATATTCTCGAGGATGCTCTTTTTTGATGGCTTCACAATCATTGATAATTAGATTATTATGATGTTCAAAAGCTTCATAAATATAAGGAATTTCATTTAAATCAATCCGCTGTAGTTGGTCACGATAGTGAGGATAGTTTTCTCGGCACCATTCATAAGTGTTTGAACCAATTTTTGTATTTAGGTCAATTTCAACGATATATGCTCTTGTTGCTTGGTAAAAATTGCCAATGATCTCTAAAACGTTGTTAATAGCTTCTTCAAGAGTGTCCGGAATTGTCAAGGCTTGAAGACAATCTAAAATCGTTTTTTCAATTGCAAATTCAGTAGGAACACGTTGAAGATTGAAGTTATGAGTATCAGAAACATCAACAGCAATTTCCATTCGCACAGGTGTTCCTTCCCATAATACTAATTTATCTTTAACAATATAGTCTTTATTTAGATGCTGATTGCTAAACTCCCAAATATAAAATTCATTAAGATTTAATTTAGCATTAGTACAAAATGGGCAGGGGCTAGTTCGACCTTGTAGAGCTTCGTAACATTTAATATGATTATATTCTCCCGCTTCAATTCCGGTGATTTCACGTCCCTTTCGATTTAAGTATAGTAATTCATAAGTATCTAGGCTGCTAACATAAACAATTTCATCAAGTTCATCAATTAGCCAGCCTTTACTAATATAATTAGTTACAGGAGTTATATCCTGATAGCTATCATTAAAAGCAAAATATTGCGATTTGCCCAGTTTTTTTGCTCGATAGAGAGCAGAATCGGTTTGTTCAAACAATTCGTGTAATGTTTTACCGTCATCAGGGCTAAAAGTAATACCAATTGAACTGCTGATCGTATATTCTTGATAATTTGATGAGTAATAAAGATGAAGTTCTTCAAGAATGATACTAGCTTTATGGTAAACATATTTCTTGGAGGGAATATCTTTAATGAAAATAATGAATTCATCGCCGCCATAACGCCCAATAATTGCTTTGTTATTAAAAATATTTGTTAGCTTATGAGCAATCTCACATAAAACGGTATCCCCAAAACTATGACCAAGATTATCGTTGATATTTTTAAAGTTATCAATATCAATCAATAATAAAGCACTACTAGACTCTCTTTTTTTATTTAAATATTCATTAACAATTTGACCAAAAGCGGTTCGATTGTATAGTTTAGTGAGCGGATCGGATTGAGATTGGCGCAATAATTCTAATTCATGTATTTTCTTATCATTAATATCTTTTACATAGACAAAGCCAAATAATTTATTTGTTTCACCAATGTGTAAGAGATGAATCGTTGTACTGACCCAGCCTTGTTTTTGAGTTGCATTGAGCGAACGATATTCACAATATACTTCCGTAATCCCCTGTTCAAATAATTTCTTTAAACGGTGAGGATGTAATTCTTGGTAGAATTTATTTTTATCATCAGGATGGACGCATTTTTTAGTCCAGCGAAGTAAAAACTCACTATAACTACAGTTAGTGTTTAAGTCAACTAGTTTTAACATGTTAACGGTATTTTCGATAATATCTTCGATAATTAAATCATCATCAATATTAATTTCATAGGATACTAAAGCATCTGATGCTATTGCTGCTTTAAACTGTCCCTCATGAAGATATTTTTGATGACTGATTTCTAGATTTTTTAAAACTTTTTTGTTTTCAGTAATATTTTCGACTAAACAAATTATATATACTGACTGATTATTGTATATAAAGGATAGTCTGGAACGAGTCCAAATCAAGTCATTATCTTTATTAAATGATTGAGTCTCAATTTCGAGAAATTCTTCTTTCTTTTGAATGATACTAGTAATTGTATTTTTTACTTTTTGATAATCATTAGAATAGGGAAGAGAATAGTTGAAGC
>ERZ772878.1503-NODE-1503-length-11420-cov-2.95829_pt1 | contig 11420 bp, 8 predicted proteins | sample MGYA00580578_ERZ772878 | MGnify/ENA primary metagenome ERZ772878 (study PRJEB29015, sample SAMEA2737686) | human gut metagenome | biome: human gut; feature: human-associated habitat; material: faeces | place: China | collected 2012 ...
ATTTGTAACATTGATATTTTTATTTGCGGCGGCATATTTATCAAGCACCGTACGAATATTTCCGTCTTGTTCCGATTCACCGGCAAGAATATATATATCAACAGGAGTATCATAATTTTTAAGATACTCTTTTGTTTTATCTGAAAGTTCGTACATTTTATTTGACGTAAGGTCGATTTTTAAAGGTAATTTGTTGTTAAGCACGCTGACAAATACGTTTACAACAATAACCAAAACAACCGCTATTGCAATAGCAACGGAAGATACAAATTTATATTTTTTTACGTTATTCATTACATATCCTCCTATCTCATTCTGCGTCTTTCAAATACCATAACGGTAAAGAATAAGAACAGACCGGTGATGCTTAAATAATAAATTATCGGTTCAAAGTTAAGGATTCCGAGAGTAAAATCCGAAAATCTTTGTACAGGCGATAACCACAAAAGAATTTTTACAATTATTTCGTTTGAAACGTTTGACGCAACCGAGCCTAAAAGCAATGTAAAAATCAATACACCGTAAGTGGCAACTGCAGCGACAATCTGACTTTCCGTAATAGATGACATAAACGCACCGATAGCAAGTATTGCCGAACATAGCAGTATAAAGCCGACATAACAGCTTATTGTTTCCGCAATCGGCAAATTACCCGTAAACGCTAATATAACAGGATAAATAAGTGTTATAAGCACACCTACCATAAATATTCCAAATGCCGCAAGATACTTACCGAAAACTATTTCTTTTGTAGATATAGGTGCGGTCAGTAATAATTGGTCTGTCTTTTGCTTTCTGTCCTCTGAGAACAATCTCATTGTCAATAACGGCAACAAGAACAACGCCCAGTTATTGACGATTGAAAAGAAATTAGTCATTCTTGCAGTCATAAATCTGATATTTACAACATAGAACATTACTCCTGTTAAAAGAAGAAAAATAGTTAAACATACATAACCGAGCATTGATGTAAAATACGAATTGAATTCTCTGTTAAATATCGCTTTCATTTGTATTTTCCTCCTTTTCTGCCGTATTGTCAGTAAGTTTTAAGAATATATCCTCCAAAGACGGCTCGATTTCTTTTTGCATTAATATCGGTATTTCATTTTCCGCAAATGCAAAGAACATTTTTTTCTTTTCTTCTGCCGCCATTGCGTTATCAAATTCAAAATCATACGAATCATTTTCAGATGAAACACAGGTTACATTTGATATGCCGTCAAATGAATTTAGGATATTTTCGGCTTTTTTCCTATCGCCTGATATTCTGAACAACATTTTTTTATTATCACCAAGCTTATCCGAAAGATTTTTCGGTGTATCTTCTGCAACAAATTTGCCTTTATTTATAATAATTACTCTGTCACAGACTGCACTTATTTCGCTTAATATATGCGAACTTAAAATTACAGTCTTTTCTTTTCCGAGTTCCTTAATAACATTTCTTATTTCGATAATCTGCTTAGGATCAAGACCAACTGTCGGTTCGTCAAGTATAAGAATTTCGGGATCACCGATTAAAGCACCTGCAAGTCCCACTCTTTGACGATAGCCTTTTGACAAATTGGCAATTTTTCTGTTTTTAACATTATCAATCTTCACCATATCAATAACTTGCTGTATATGACTCTTTTCGTCCTCGGTCTTGATTTTCTTCAATTCATATACAAATTCAAGATAATCCCACACTACCATATCAAGATAAAGGGGTGGTATTTCAGGCAAGTATCCTATTTTCTTTTTCACTTCAATAGGATTTTCTAAAATATCATAGCCGTCAATATTAACAGAGCCGTCTGTATATGAAATATATCCGGTGATAATATTCATAGTTGTTGATTTTCCCGCACCATTAGGACCTAAAAATCCAAGAACTTCACCTTTTTTTACATTAAAACTAATATGGTCGAGTGCATATTTATCACCGTATTTTTTTGTTAAGTTTGAAATAGTAATCACTTAAAACTCTCCGTTTCACAGATTAATTTGCAGACTGCCGAGAAATCAGTTCGTATTTTGAAAAAACAAACTCGTCAGCGTACATTTGTACGGCAGAGTTTATTTTTTCAAAAAGTGCATAGGCAAGCCTATCAATATAGGCTTGCCTGCTATTTTTTTGATAAATTAAATCATACAAATTTGAATAATACTTCTGCACGTTCCGGACAATTTGCCAACAGTCTTAGAAGCTGAAAATTCGGCTCCTATTTTAAGGTTATTATACAATAACGTTATTAAATTATTATGAACACATTATTAATTTTCTTTCTTTTCAGGTATTATGCTTATTGAAAGTTCCTGTAATTGTTCTTCGTCAACAACATTAGGAGCTCCCGACATAAGTTCTGACGCATTTTGTACCTTAGGGAATGCTGTTACATCTCTAAGACTGTCATTACCTGTCATAATCATTGCAAGTCTGTCAAGACCGATACCCATACCGCCGTGAGGTGCGGCACCGTATTTATATGCCTCTACAAGGAAACCAAATTTAGCCTCGATTTCTTCATCAGAAAGTCCAAGTGCCTGGAACATTTTTTGTTGAAGTTCGTAATCTGTAATTCTGATTGAACCACTTGAAAGTTCTGTACCGTTAAGGACAAGGTCATATGCCTTAGCCGTAACTTTACCCGGATCAGTATCAAGATATTGAATACACTCGTCCATAGGCATTGTAAACGGATGGTGCATAGCAAGCCACGAATCTGTATCTTCGTCATATTCAAAGAATGGGAATTCAGTAATCCAAAGGAAGTTAAATCCTTCAGGAATTATATCAAGCTGCTTTGCAACCTTTAATCTAAGTGCGCCAAGTACAGGAAGTGTTACTTTATTCTTATCTGCAACGATAAGTACAACGTCACCCTTTTGAGCGCCTACTTTATTTAATATTGCGTCAAGTTCACCTTCACCCAAGAATTTTGCAAATGCACAAGTCGGTTCATCATCAACCCAACGAACAAATGCAAGCCCTTTTGCACCTATTCCCTTTACGTATTCCGTAAGTTTGTCGATTTCTTTTCTTGTAAGCGTCTTTGCCGCGTCTTTTGCAACGATTGCTCTTACCGAGCCGCCGTTTTCGATAGCCGAAGTAAACACGCCGAAACCGCAATTCTTAACAAGTTCTGAAATATCGCATATTTCCATACCGAAACGAGTATCAGGCTTATCTGAACCGTAACGTTCCATAGCGTCTTTATAAGTAAGTCTTGGAAGTGGTAATTCTACGTCAACATCAAGAACTTCCTTAAACAATCTTTGTATAAAGCCTTCGTTCATTTCAAGAATATCCTCAACATCAACGAATGACATTTCAAGGTCAATTTGCGTAAATTCAGGCTGTCTGTCTGCTCTTAAATCTTCATCTCTGAAACATCTTGCAAGCTGAATGTATCTGTCAAATCCTGCAATCATCAAAAGTTGCTTGTACATTTGAGGTGACTGCGGAAGTGCGTAAAACTTTCCGTGATGTACTCTTGACGGAACAAGGTAATCTCTTGCACCCTCAGGAGTTGACTTAATCATCATCGGTGTTTCGATTTCTATAAAGCCGTTTTCATAGTAATAATCTCTTGCAACTTTTGCAATCTTACTTCTCATAATCAAGTTATCCTGTAAAACCTTTCTTCTAAGGTCAAGATAACGATATTTCAATCTTAATTCTTCGTTTACGTTAGTATCGTCAACAATTTCAAAAGGAGGTGTCTGAGCCTTTGCCAACACTCTCAAATCTTTTACGTCAATTTCAATATTACCTGTTTTAATTGCTGTATTCTTGCTTTCTCTTTCACGAACAACACCTTTTGCCATAAGTACATATTCGCTGTGGCAATCAGACGCTTTTTCAAATATTTCTCTGTCTGTCGAATCATCGAAAGCAAGCTGAACTATACCTGTTCTGTCCCTTAAATCTATAAAAATAAGATTTCCCAAATCTCTTACTTTTTGTACATAACCGCCTACTACAACTTCATTGCCGATTCCTTCAACATCTCCGCAATAGTGAGTACGTTTTAAACCTTGCATTGTATCCATGTCTATTCCTCCATATAAATTTACATACTTATTATATTTTACCCTTATATCAGCTTTGTGTCAAGTCAAAATGCCGATTTTTGACTTATTTCTATACAATTACTTTATTTTTTTATGACAATACTTGATTAAATCCGTATTTAGTTTTATAATATGACAATGTGAACATTAAATTAGGAGGAATATAATGAGTAAACAAAACAAAGAAAACACTCAATCGTTTATGAATAATGTTACTATAATTCTTATTTCACAAGTGCTTGTAAAAGTTCTTGGTATGGTTTACAGAATTGTAATAACAAACATTGACGGTTTCGGTGACGAGGGACTGGGATTTTATAATGTAGGATTTCAGATTTATACCCTACTGCTTGCAATTTCATCTGTCGGAATACCTAATGCAATTTCAAAAATGGTTTCCGAACGTGTAGCACTTGACGATTACAAAGGTGCACATAAGATTTTCAAAACGGCTTTATTGCTGTTCTCAATAATAGGTCTTGTAACGACTGCGGTTCTGTTCTTTGGTGCGGATATTTTTGCACAGCATATAATTAAAATTGACGGCTCTCAATATGTAATGCGTGCGCTTGCACCGTCACTGTTCTTCGTTTGTGTATCTTCCGTAATCAGAGGATATTTCACAGGTATGAAGAATATGAAAGCAACAAGTAATTCACAGGTACTTGAACAGATTTTAAAATGTACACTTACTATTGTGTTTGTATACCTTTCAATCGGTCTTGCACCTGCAATTATGGCATCTTGGGCTAACTTTGCAACATCTGTTGCAACTGCGCTTAGTATGCTTTACTTAGTATACTTCTATTGTAAACGTAAAAGCGGTATCAAGGAGCATATTGAAGAATCAAAAGGCGAAACAATTAAGATTTCAGGCAGACATCTTATGATGAGTATTCTTATGATAAGTATTCCGATTTCACTTGGCTCTATCATTACAGCTATAAACAGAGTTATCGACACAGCAACAATAAGTCGTGGTATTGAAGTTGCATTTGCATCATTAATTCCGGCACATGGCAACATCGGCGATATTATAAATCCGACCGCCGAGCAACTTAATCAGGAAATTGCAAGATTATCGGGACTTCTATCAAAGAGTGATACACTTTACAATATGCCTTTGGCGGTAAACTTCGCTTTTGCAACAGTTCTTGTTCCGTCAATCGCAGGTGCGTTGGCGATAAAAGATTATAAAGAGGCCTCTTCAAAGATAAACTATTCATTGCTTATTTCAATATTAATTATCTTGCCTTGCGCAATAGGTTTGATAACTCTTGCTGAGCCGATTTATAAAATATTGTATTTCAGCACTTCGGGCGGTTTTGAGCTTTTACAGCTTGTTTCGGTATCGCTTATATTTGCGGCACTTGCACAAACTATGACAGGTTCGCTTCAAGGTCTTGGAAAAGTTTATGTTCCTGCAATCAGCTTGTTGTTTGGATGTATAGCGAAAATTATATTAAATATTGTACTTATCAGAATACCGTCAATCAATATTTACGGCGCGGCAATAAGCTCTATTGCTTGTCAGTTCATATCATGTGCAATATGCTTTGTTGTTCTTGCAAAGAACTGCAAACTAAACATCAAGCCAATGAAATATATCGTAAAACCGATTATAGCAGGTGTTGTTATGGGCGTTGTTGCAGTCGGTGTTTATAAGCTTTCAATGCTTGTATGCCCATCTGGATTTATAGGTAATTTGATTTCCACTGTAATTGCAATAGCGATTGCGGCGGTTGTATATTTCTTTACGGTGTTTATGCTAAAAATTCTTTCAGAAGACGAAATCAAACAGCTTCCTATGGGTACAAAAATTTACAATGGTCTTGTTAAATTAAAATTCTATAAAGCACAGTAAATTCAAAAAGTCTTTGCCATACGGTAAAGACTTTTTTGATAGTTACTTAAAAGTACCTACTTGTTATAATAACAAAAACACGTTATAATCATTTCAGAGGTGGTAATATGACACAGAATGAAAGACTTGATTTTCTTATTAATCATCTGATAAGTGAGGACAACAGATATAGCAATATAGTTATCCCAAAAGATTCCGAAGAAAAATTTAATTTATTCCGTTCTCTTGTAAACGTCAGAGAACCGAAACAAATTAGTAACGAATTTATAAAGCTACAAGATGATTATTTGCAAGAACGATTGACGGAAATTAACATAACCGACGCATATGATTTACAAGCAATATCAAACAAATTATACCTTTGGCAAGGCGATATAACAACATTAAAATGCGGTGCAATAGTAAATGCCGCAAACAGTGCAATGCTCGGTTGCTTTGTGCCTTGCCACAAGTGTATTGATAATGCAATTCATACGTTTTCGGGTGTTCAGCTTAGATTGGAATGTAATCGCATTATGAAGCTACAAGGTCACAAGGAACAGACCGGTGCTGCGAAGATAACAAAATCATACAACTTGCCTTGTGATTACATTCTTCATACGGTCGGTCCTATTGTCTACGGACATCTTACAGATGAACACCGCAAACTTTTAGCAAGTTGTTACCGTTCTTGTCTTGAGTTAGCTGAAGCTAACGACGTAAAATCAATAGCTTTTTGTTGTATATCAACAGGTGAATTTCATTTTCCTAATGATATTGCCGCACAAATAGCCGTTGAAACAGCGAAAGAGTATTTAAAATATTCTAAATTGGAAAGGGTGATTTTTAATGTTTTTAAGGATACCGACAAAGAAATCTACGAAAAATTACTCAGATGAGATAATTCGTTTGAAAGAAAAACTCGATAAAGCCGCTGTTGTTGTAATCGGTGCAGGTGCAGGACTTTCTGCGGCGGCAGGATTTAATTATTCGGGTGAACGATTTGACAAGTATTTTGCTGATTTTAAGCAGAAATACAGCTTGACAGATATGTATTCGGGCGGATTTTACCCGTTTGAAACACTTGAAGAATACTGGGCGTATTGGAGCAGATACATCTACATCAACCGCTATATGGATATACCGAATAATTTATATGATATGATTTTGAGTTTGGTAAACGGTAAAGATTATTTTGTTATTACCACTAACGTGGACCATTGTTTTCAGAAAGCTGGTTTTGATAAAAAACGCCTATTTTACACTCAAGGCGACTACGGTTTACTTCAATGTCCTACTCCATGTTGTAATGAAACCTTTGATAATGAAGATAGAATTAAGCAAATGTATAAGAGTCAATCGAATATGAAAATTCCTACGGAATTAATTCCGTTATGTCCGCATTGCAAAAAACCATTAACAACAAACTTGCGCTGTGACAACAGCTTTGTGCAAGATGAAGGCTGGCATAATGCGGCGGAGAGATATGACAATTTTTTACGAACAAGAAAAGGTCAAAATATTGTATTCTTGGAATTAGGTGTAGGCTACAACACACCCGCAATTATAAAATATCCGTTTTGGAGAATAGTATCGGGCAACAAAAATTCAATATACGTCTGCATTAATAAAGGCGAGTCGGTATGCCCCGAGGAAATAGAAAAACAATCAATATGTTTAGATGAAGATATTTATAAAGTTATAAAAGATGTCAAGGAAGTGATATAATGCACGATATATGGAATCCGTGGCACGGTTGCGTGAAATGCAGTGAGGGTTGCCAAAATTGCTATATGTATTTTTTAGACCGTGTTCGTGACAAAAGCGGCTCGGATATTTATAAAACAAAATCAGGATTTGACTATCCTCTGCAAAAAGACCGTTACGGCAATTATAAAGTGCAGAGCGGTGAGCTTATTCGCGTATGTATGACGTCAGATTTCTTTTTAGAAGAGGCTGACAAGTGGCGTGAAGAAGTATGGGATATTATAAAGCAACGCAGTGACGTAAAATTTTATTTGCTTACAAAACGTCCCGAGAGAGTGCATAAATGCCTTCCGTCAGATTGGGGCAACGGTTGGGAAAATGTATTTTTTAATGTTACCGCCGAAAATCAAAAACGTGCCGATGAACGTATTCCGCTATTACTTGATTTACCGTTTAAACACAAAGGAATAATGTGTGCTCCATTTATCGGTCCTATCAGTATCGAAAAATATCTGCAAAGCAGTCAGGTAGAGCGTGTAGTATGTGGCGGTGAAAATTACGACGGCTCACGTCCTTGTAATTTTGATTGGGTTAAATCATTGCGTCAAGAATGTGTATTGCATAATGTCACATTTTGCTTTATTGAAACGGGTACTTATTTTATAAAAGACGGTAAAAAATATCATATACCGAAAAAATCCACCCAAAGTAAAATGGCTTACAAATCAGGTATGAATTACGTCGGTAAACCGATTAAATTTAAGTTGTGTGATAATTTCGGCTTTGATATACCTGAAAATGAATTATATGTCCCCCACTATCGCAAAAATTGCGAACATTGCGGAAGTAAACTAATTTGCAACGGTTGTTGTGATTGCGGTAAATGTGATTAAGAACTTTGAAATGAATTTTCAGCCGCTAAAACTTCGTTTAACATAGGTATAGATACAGACGCACCTTTTCTTGATACTGCAATAGCTGATGCAACTGACGCAATTTTTAAGGATTTTTCAACAGTGTTCCCCATTGCTGTTTGTGCAAAAAAGTATCCTGTAAATGTATCTCCCGCGGCAGTTGTATCAATGGCATTAACCTTAAATGACGGCTGAAAAACAACCTTTTCGGTATCGCCGTACATACTTCCTTCACTTCCGAGAGTAATAATGATTTTAAGTTTTGGATAATTCTTTGCAAAATATTTTAAACCGTCCTTTGGATTATCACATTGGGTAAACTCCGACATTTCCACTTCGTTGATAATTATATAGGAAAGCATATTAAAATCAAGATTTTTTATTTCATCGTTATACGGTGAAGGATTAAATATTATACACATTCCTTTTTTGTATGCTTTTTCTATGATATAGTCTATTTTATTTATTTCATTTTGAAGCAAAAGCATATCGCCTTTTTGAAATTTATCAAGCACTTCATCAACAAATTCTTCGGTTATTTTTGCATTTGAGCCGGAATAAAGAAAAATCGAATTATCACCATTGCGACTTACTTGAATAACAGCGTGTCCTGTTTTTTCGTCTACTTTTTTTATATTAGATATATCGGCACCGTTTGACTCTAAAACATCTGTAAGCATTTCTCCGTCAGTTCCGATACAACCTGCATGATATACTTCCATACCCGCCTTAGCTAAAGCGATTGATTGGTTAAGACCTTTTCCACCCGGAAATACTTGCATTGAATTGCTTGTTTCGGTTTCTCCTATTGCGACAATGTGGTCTAAATTATATACAAAATCAATATTGCACGAACCAAAATTCAAAATTTTCATAACAGTCACACCCCATATAAAACCGAATTTATTTATCTTTTGTCTTTTTAGGTTTGCCGAGTCCATGACAATATGGGCATATAATCTTGCCTACATCAGGATTCCATACATATTGTTTCCCGCAAACCGGGCACTTTTTAAATATTGGTATAATTGTCATTTGTATCACTCTCTTTCAATTAAATTATTTATCTCTTGCTGAATACTCAGTCGGCCACATACCTGTTTCACGTTTGAATGTTTTTGAAAAATAGTATGCCTCTTTAAAGCCGACTGCATCAGCGATGTCCTTGATTCTTAAGTCATTATTTTCTTCGATTAATTTTTTTGCTTTTTCAATTCTGTATTTTGTCACATATTCATTGGGTGACACACCTTTTTGTCGTTTAAACAATCGACTTATATAACTTGGTACAAATCCAAATTCTTTTGATAGAACATCACTTGTAATGTTTTTATTATAATTATTAATCAGATATTCTTCCACTTCATTTGCAAGTTGTTCATATCTGTCGGGATCACGTTTATCGTTTCTCAATGACGACAATATTGATATAATATCATCTACAAATGCCTCATATGAAACAAAGCTTGCAAGAGCATTAACAAATTCCTTTTTTACACTTGTATTTTTTCGCTTCATATGATTCGGATAATTCAATGTGTAAGTATCCAAAATTATATTCAAAAAACCGTTTATTTCTTCTTGTGTACAATCAGAGGACATCATATTATTCATTACGGCGGTTAATTTGTTTTTCAATTCATCGTTGTTTCTGTTTTTTATTGCAAAAACAATACTGTCGACATCTGCTTTTGAATATGGCTGTGATATATCTTCATAACTGTCCGACAATGAATTACAGCACAATAATTGCGATTTGTTTAGAATAAGATGTTTTATGAGTTGTTCTCTAAGTTTACTAAAATATTTGCCCGTATCTTTAAACAACACACCTTTTTGATAAACAATAGTTACAGGGAGATTTTTGTTTGAAAATCCATCATAAATTTTGTGTATTAATTCCTCTTGCCTTTCTTCTGTTTCGGCAGTGATAACCATAAGCCGTTCAGAAAGCATATTACTGTTAAAGAAAATATATTCTTCCGACGGTGTAAGCAGATTATCCATAAAAGTATCAATTCCCGAATCCGTCCAAAAACGTTCACCGGGAAGAAGGACTTCCGAACCGTACAATAAATATGCTCCGGCACACGCAAGAACTACTATTGTATTATTATCGTCTGACATTTTACTTTTACTGCCTATCTCATTTTTTATCCTTGCCGCAAGCTCACTTACCTTATCTTTTGATATTGGCTTTAACAGATAGTCAAACACCTTATATTCTAAGGCTTTTCTCGCATATTCAAACTCAGAATATCCGCTTACGATTATAACTTTTGTATCGGGTTTATTCTGATAAATCCAACCGGCAAGTTCAATTCCTGTCATTATAGGCATTTTAATATCTGTAATAACAATATCAAAATCTTCATTTTTTAGCTTTTCTACGGCATTTTTTCCGTTTATGCAACATTCAGTAACTTTAAAATCGGAATCAACCGATTCTAAAGTTGATTTAATCATTCGCATAATCGGAGGTTCGTCCTCAGCAATAAGCACTTTAAACATATTTTTACTCCCCCGCAACAATTTTTATTTCCATACCGTTATCGTTATATATATCATATTTGAGATTTTTGTTGTGCGTCATAGTAAGACGGACTATTGTATTTACAATACCCAATCCGCCGATATTCCCCACTTGTCTTTCATTTAATGCTTTATCTATTTTGTATTTTATTTCGGCAATTCTTTCTTCGGATATTCCCGAACCGTTATCCTTTATGATAAGTTCCCACCTATCTTTCGTGCCTATCATCTTTATATCAATATTCCATGGTGGCTCTTTTTCTTTAAAAGCATGTATAAAACAGTTTTCTGCAAGCGGTTGTATAAACAATTTTGGCACCGGAATGTTCATCAAATCGTCTGAAACATCAATCTTATAAGAAAAA
>ERZ772878.1504-NODE-1504-length-11416-cov-3.11407_pt1 | contig 11416 bp, 8 predicted proteins | sample MGYA00580578_ERZ772878 | MGnify/ENA primary metagenome ERZ772878 (study PRJEB29015, sample SAMEA2737686) | human gut metagenome | biome: human gut; feature: human-associated habitat; material: faeces | place: China | collected 2012 ...
GGAGAAAAAATTGGTCTGACCTCTTTTGTGTCGGTACTGATTGTCCTGTGTCTGTATACCATTGTATTCGGGCGTTTCTTCTGTGGATTTGCCTGTGCATTCGGAAGTTTTGGAGATGCAGTTCACTTTGTCTATGTGTGGATTTGCAAAAAAATCAAGAAAAAGCCGGTGAAACTGCCGGAAACAGTGACTTCAAAACTCTCAATGGTGAAATACGTTGTGCTGGCTGTGATTGTACTCCTTTGCTTCAAAGGTGTGTACAGCCAGACACAGGGGTACAGCCCATGGGATGTTTTCTCTATGCTGCATGCCTTTAACTTTAAGTTAGGCGGCTATCTGCTGGGAATTGTCCTGCTGGTACTGATTATGGTGGGCATGGCCCTTCAGGAAAGATTTTTCTGTCGATTCCTGTGTCCGATGGGTGCAGTATTCTCATTACTGCCGATGCTGCCGTTCTTCACCCTTAAGAGAGAACGGGAACAGTGCATCAAAGGCTGCAGTGCCTGTACCAAACAATGTCCGTCAGACATCGGTCTGCCGGAGACCGGTTCGCTGGATGTCAGCGGTGACTGTTTCCAGTGCCAGAAATGTATTGATACCTGTCCACGGATGAATATCCATTGCGGACTGCCGGGCATCAAAGGCAATGAAGTGGTATTCACTGTGATCAGGGCATTGATTTTATTTGGCCTGTTTATCTGGCTGGGAATTTAAGCATTGCCGAAGGCGGAATCGCCGGAGAATGAGTTATTTAATCAATGAACAGGGGCTGGGCTGCCATTGGCAGACAGCTCCATAAAAAGGATTAATGATTAGCGTGTGCTAACGCTGATTTTTAATAAATGGCTCGATTTGAGTCGGATTTATATTAATTTCATAATACAAATTTCATACTTACAAGGAGGACGATATGAAAAAGAATGAATTAATTAATAAGACATTGGCCGGTCTGATGATTGCAGCAATGACAGCCGGCGTTTGCCCGACAACAGCATTTGCTGTAACAGGGGGACAGGTTGCGAAGGATGGTACATATAAAGCAACTGCTCATGTAACACGAACAGAAGAAGATTCTGACGATGAGTGGGATGAATATGATGTGGAAGTTTCTCTGACAGTAGCTGACGGTAAATTTACTGATATCACAGTAACACCAGCAAGTAGTTATGATTCAGGAAATGACAAATATTTCAACAAGGCTTATAACAAGACAAAAGGTATCAAGACATTACTTGAAGGCAAAGAAGCAACTGCTGATACAGTCAATAGCTGGGATTCTGTTTCCGGTGCAACACGTACATCCAAGGCTGTAAAAGAAGCTGCAGCAGCAGCCATTGCAAAAGCTGAAGAAAAGACAACAGCAGTTGAAGTGAACATAGAAAAGCTTCAGGCAGCCATTACAAAGGCAGAAGCTTTGGAGGAAGCAGATTATACAGCAGATTCCTGGGCAGCGATGCAGAGCGCTTTAATAGCAGCCAAAGATGCAGCAACTAAGAAGGAAAGCCAGGATGCGGTTGATACAGCAGAAAAGAATCTGACAACAGCCGTTGCAAACCTTAAAAAAGCAGAAGTGAAGGTAGATACAACTGCTCTTGAAGCAGCTATCACAAATGCAGAAGCTTTGAAAGAAGCCGATTATACCGCAGATAGCTGGAAGGCAATGCAGACAGCTCTGACAGAAGCAAAGTCAGCACTTGAAGCAAAGGAAAGCCAGGAAAAGGTGAATGCAGCAGAGGCAAAACTGACAAAGGCTATTGAGGATCTTAAAAAGAATGCAGTAGCAAAGGAAGTTTATGTATTAATGAATATTCCTTACGACAAGTTCTATGCAGCAGAAGGTGACGATGATGTAGATGCTGTAACATCTGCAACAAAACAGAAAACAAGAAATTCCGGACTTACAGCCGGTTCCTATCATGTGAACAGTGATGGTACAGATATTACAGGTGTTGTATATCCGGTAAAAGTAAGTGATATTTCCGCACTTGAGAACTATACAAAGATTACAGACGAATCTAAAGTAGATATTACAGTTTCAGGTAAAGGCGGAGAACAGACAAAGACATACGAAGGAAAAGATGCATTATTTGAAAGCGCAAGCTATTCCTATTATATTTTAAGTGAAGCCCCATCTTACTACAAAGAAGCAACAGTTAATGAAGATGGTACATTAAGCTTTGGAAAAGTTGAAGGCACAGCAGTTAAGACACTGAGTAATGTGACTGCGGATTTCAGAACTTCATCCAGATATGGCGATTATCAGATTAATCTTTCCGGACTTCCGGATGATATTACAACAGTTTATGGTGTTGTCGTAGGCACAAAAGAAGGCTCTAATTATGGTATGCGTCATCTTGAAAATATCTGGAGAATTTCTGAACTGGCATGGAGTACAGGATTTGTAACAACAGCACATGGTAGCCCGCTTCAGTACAAAGATTATGTGAATATGATGGGCCAGACAATCAATAAGATTACATATTACACCAATGCAGGTGTTTATGAAATCCCTGTAGATATCAAAGTCCCTGTTAAATTTAATGGTAGTGTCGAAGTTAAGGATGGTAAGGCTTCAGATGGCAGCGTATCAGCAACTGTTGAAGGTCTTCCGAAAGATTATGCTGCTGAATACAGTGTGGATGGACTCAGTGATGTCAAGTTTGAAAATGGCAAGCTGACATTTGCAGCTGAACAGGCCAGAGGTGGAAGATACACATTGACTGTATCTGATAAGAGTGAAAAATATGCGAGCCTGACAGCAGGGTTTGTATTGTCATCAGAAGTAACCCCGATTGCGTATGATAGTGACAAAGAGGCTCTTGTGGCTGCAGATGGCTATACAGCAGATGATGTGAATGTTTATGTAAAGAATATTAAGTCCGTTTCTGTAGATGGTAAAGATTATAACGCAACAGGCAGAGGCCGTGTGACTATTATTAATGCAGACGGCACAATTAATACTGCTGCAAAACCATTTGCGGATGCGAAGGATGGTCAGGAATTTAAGATTAAAGTGATATCTGAAGGGTATGATAATAACTACGAATTTACATACAAAGCAAACACCCAGTACAAGTATGTTTATGCTGGTCTGACATGGGCTGAATATTGGGCAAATGAGGCTGTTTATGCAGCCGGTGATGATTCAAAATCTGAAGCTGTAGATAAACGAGGTGAGTCTGATAAAGGCGCTTTTGATACAGTCACAAGAGCAACAGCCAATCATGGTCTGCACAGAGGAAGTTTCCAGTGTATCCCAACAATTTATGATGCAGACGGAAACAGCTATAAAGTAGCAGGCTGGAAATCAGCATCAGAGCTGTTATTGACAGATGGAAGTACAGTTGCTTTCGACTCAAAGGCAAAGACAGTTAATGGAAAAACATTTGATCATTATGAGGTAACAGGACTGAAATATGTACCTGTAAAAGTAGCAGCAGCAGATTATGAAGATTTCTGCGAGAAATATGTGGTAGTAGAAAATGGCGGCACTCTGACCGGCGGCTTTTCAGAACTCAACCTGTCATCCTACACTGAAAAAGCCAGTGTAACAGTCGGAACAAACGGCTTAAAGACAGCAACAAAGAACACAGACGGAACATTCAGCTTTTCAGCAAGCAAAAATGGACCTGGTTCAGGTATTTCCGGTCAGTCATTAAAAGCTCTGTCAGCAGATGAAGCAGGCCTGACCGTGAAAGAAGCAAAGGGTTCTTATGGTGAATTTTTAAGAGTTGATCTGACAGGAAATTATGGTGATCTTGGTTCCAACATGCAGGCTGTAACATGGACATACTATGGAGATGACAGTACTTACACAACACCACTGAGAACATTTGGTACAAAGTTTGCGGCAGATAACTGGATGCATAAATCAATGGGTATTCAGCTTGGATTGACAGATTCAAAAAGATGCCAGCTTCCGGAAGGAACAGACGGTACAGGATACTGGACAATTACAATTAGAGCCCTCGGCTATGAAAATGCAACATATAAGTTCAAGGCAACGGATGAAAATATTGTCAAAGGCGATGATGCTGTCCAGGATACAAGCAAACTTGAAGCAGCTATTAAAGAGGCAGAAGGTCTGAGTGCAGATGATTACACAGAAGACAGCTGGAAATCAATGCAGTTAGAACTTGCAGAAGCTAAGGAGGAACTTGCAAATCCTCATACACAGTCAACTGTAAATGAAGCAACAGAACATCTGAATGCAGCGATTAAAGCACTTGTAAAAGCTCAGAATGAGCAGGCAACATATGTTTTAATGAACATCCCATATGCAAAGTTCTACAAGGCAGAAGTAAAAAATGATGTGGATGTAGACGTATTTACATCGGCAACACTGAATAAGACAAGAACAGCAAGCTTGTCTGGAGGTTCTTATCATGTCAATGCAGACGGCAGCCAGATCGATGGTATCACATTCCCTGTAAAAGTGGATAAGAACGTTGATCTGTCAAAGTACAAACAGGTGACAGATACAGATTCTGTTGATATCACAGTTACAATCAAAGGACAGACAAGTACAACAACTTATACAGGCAAAGATGCACTCTTCCAGAATGAAGATTATGCATATTATAATCTGACAGAAGTTCCATCTTACTACAAGGAAGTCTCGGTTGATAAAGATGGCAATCTGAAATTCGGTAAGACAGTCGGCAATGTGACAACACTGGAAGGCTTAAGCGCAGAACTGTCAACAGAGACAAAATACGGCGATTATCAGTTAGATATTGATGGTCTTCGCGATAAACTGACAGAGCATGGCGCAACAAAAATCAATGGTGTTGTGATCAATACAAAAGAGGGCAGCAGCTACGGTCTGCGTCATCTTGAAAACATCTGGAAAATGAAAGAACTGGCTTGGTCAACAGGCTTTACAGAATCTGTTCATGGGTGCCCGACTTCATCTGCTCATTATAAAGCAATGATGGGTCAGACCATTACTTCTGTTACCTGCTATACAGATAAAGGCATGTACAATATTCCACTTGCGGATATTTATGTACCGGTTAAATTCACACATGACCTTGAAGTAGCCAATGCAGCTGTTACAGCAGGCAAGACAGAAGTTACTGTAACCGGTCTTCCGAAGGATTATGCTGCTAAGTATAAAGTGGATGGTCTTGACGGAGTAAGCGTTCAGAAGGGTGTATTAACATTCAGCAATGCAAAGAAAGGTAAATACACATTAACAATTTCTGATAAGAATGGCAAATATGCAGATATTACAACAGAATTTGAACTTTACGCAGAAGCAATGCCTGCCGTTTATGACGCAGATAAGAAAGCGCTTGTGAAGGCAGAGGGTGCTTCAGATGAAGAATTTGCTGATTACATCAAGAATATTACAAGTGTCAATGTCAATGGTACAGATTACAAAGCAACAGGTCGCGGTGCAACAGTTATTATTAATGAAGATGGTACATTAAAGACAGATGCAGCACCATTTGCAGAAGGTGATACATTTGAGATCACAGTAAGTGCAACTGGTTATTTACCACAGAGTTTCACTTATACAACAAAAGTGGCGCCTGCTCCAGCAGAAGTCAACACAGCAACGCTTGAAGCAACTATTGCCAAAGCAGAGGGATTGAAAGAAGCGGATTATACAGCAGACAGCTGGAAAGCAATGCAGACATCTCTGACATCAGCAAAAGCAGCCCTTGAGGCAAAAGAATCCCAGGATGCGGTTGATGCTGCAGCTGCAAGCCTTCAGGCTTCCATTGATGCATTGAAAGCGGCAACACCTGCTGAATCAGAGGATGTGGATACAGCGGCACTTGAAAAAGTGATTGCGACAGCGAAGGGACTCAATAAGAATGATTATACAGCTGCAACATGGACGACCATGCAGGCTGCATTAACCAATGCTGAAAAAGCCCTTGAAGCAAAAGAATCACAGACATCTGTAGATGAAGCGGCTAAGACATTGCAGGCAGCAATTGATGGTCTGAAGAAGGCTTCTGCAACATCTACAACCACCGACGACAAGAAGAATAACAACAACAGCAGCAACAAGAACAATAATAACAGCAATACGAATAACAATAAGAACAATACAACAAATAGTTCTACAAATAAGAACAGCACAACTAGTCCAAAGACAGGCGATCCTGTCAGCGTGATGGGATTACTTGGCGCAGCTATTTCCTCTGTTGGCCTTGGTGGTCTTGGATTAAAACTCAGAAAGAGATCCAGAAAACAGAAATAATGATGCGTTGTAATCAGTAAGCAACATGCAAAAAGCAGCAATCATCGAAAGATGACGGCTGCTTTTTGTGTTATATGTCAGATGAGTGGTGATTAGGCTTCTCTGATCAGTGTCAGTAACATTTTAAACTGCGTGATAGCTTTAACGGCATGCGGAACACCACAAGGCAAAATAATCGCATGTCCGCCTGTCTCAGCTTCGCCTTCGAGAACAAAAGCCATTGCATCGCCGCCTGCCGCATGCGTGCTGATGGCTTCACCGGCATCAAAAGCGAAAAGTGTCATGCCGGATGCTGGCTGCTGGGCAAGTGTCAGACTGACAACTTTGCCACTTTCATACTGAACCTGGTCTGCCACTGAAAATGGGGTTGCTTTTTCTACATTTTTAATCAATTCCATTGTATAATCCTCCTTGGATAAAATGCTTTGAATGTATATATCTATTTCTGTAACGTCATCTGCAGGAGTTTAAAACCGCCTGCACCGCCAATCGCATGCGATGTTCCAGATGGAATCATCAAACTGTCGCCGGTTTTCAGCAGATATTTGGCATTGCCAATAAAAAGTGGCATTTCGCCTTCAAGTACAGTGTAAAGGGTATCACCAAAATAAATTTCCTCACTGACACTTTCACCAGAACCAAAAGCCATCAGCATGATTTGACAGGTGTCACTTTTAGAAAGTGACATGCTGACGACACGGCCTTCACGGATATCGATCAGAGAAGCCAGGTTTGCGGGGGCGTCAGTTGGAAGATTGCGTAAAGTATCCATAAAATGCGTTCCTCCTATTAAATATCAGTTTATCTTAGTTTGTACGATAAGTCTGTTGTTATAACAACAAAAAAAGTCACTTTTATAAGGGAATGCTTTTATCACAAGCGTATTTCTGATATGATAGGAACAAAAGAAATGAGGGGAAAGCAAATGACAGAAGTAAAAATTTTATATGAAGATAAAGATATCATTGTTGTTGTCAAGCCAGCCGGGATGGCTTCTCAGGAAGAACGGTCGGTGGATGTGGATATGGTCAGCTGGCTGAAGACTTATCTTGTACGCCAGAAGAAAGTCAAAGGAATGCCCTATATTGGTGTGATTCATCGTCTGGATAAGCCAGTGGGTGGTGTGATGGTGTATGCCAAAACGCAGCAGGCAGCAGCGAAGCTCAGTGAGCAGGTACGAAATAATAAGATGACCAAAGAATATCTGGCGGTTTTGACCGGCACACTTCCAAAAAAAGAAGGACGGCTGGAAGACATGCTGCTTAGCAATGGCAAAACGAATCGAACAGAGGTTGTGGAGGGGAAAATAGCAGGTGCCAAAAAAGCAGTGCTCGAATATAAAGTGAAGCGGACAAAGTTTGAAGAAGGACAGCAGTATTCATTGGTGAATGTTCATCTGATCACAGGACGAAGACATCAGATTCGTGTTCAGATGGCGCATGCCGGAGCAGGCCTGTGGGGAGATACCCGCTATAATCCAGTATTTGCGGATCAAAAAGGCTGGTTTAATCTGGCACTTTTTGCCTGGCATCTGGAATTTGATCATCCGGTGACAAAGAAGCATCTTATTTTTAAAGAACCGGCAGGACCACAGATTACAGCACATTTTAAGGCAGAAGAATGTAAATAATTTTGTCGATAAATTTCTGTTGACGTACAGAAAACCGTACGTTATCATAAGAATATAGAAGAATGGAGGTGCTGAAATGTTGGCTGTAAATTATACTTGCTTACGTGATAATATGAAACGATGCATGGATCAAGTGACAGATGATTATGAAACATTAATTGTTACACGGAAGAATAATAAAAATGTTGTCATGATGTCTGAGGAAATGTACAACAATTTAATGGAGAATGTTCACATTGTCAGCAGTAAAGCAAATTTTGAATGGTTAATGCAATCTAAACAGCAATTGGCAGCAGGAAATTTTTCACAGCATGAATTGGCAGAGGTGGATGATGAATAAAGTGTTTACTTCAAATGGATGGGAGGATTACATCTATTGGCAAACTGAAGATAAAAAAACACTGAAGAAGATAAATACATTATTAAAAGATATTGATCGGAATGGTAATGAAGGTATCGGAAAACCAGAGCCTCTTATTGGCAATTTATCTGGATTTTGGAGTCGGAGAATTAATGAAAAGGATAGATTAATTTATAAAATTGACGAGTACAATATTTATATCCTGTCCTGTCGATATCATTATAATGATACATAGTGGAGTGAATTAGAAGATGAACACAACAGTGATGATCAGATTGGCGACACCGGAGGATGCTGCTGAGATGTTAAAAATATATGCCCATTATGTGGTAAATACAGCGATTTCATTTGAGTATGAAGTACCGTCGGAAGAAGAATTCAGAGAAAGAATCGAAAGCACTCTTAATCGGTATCCCTATATCGTGGCTGAACAGGAAGGCCATATCATCGGCTATGCGTATGTATCGATTTTCCATGAGAGAAAGGCTTATGATTGGGCTGTGGAAACATCGATTTATGTGGATAAAGACTATAAACGCAGCGGCTGCGGAAAACTTTTGTACCAGGCACTCGAGAAGATTCTCAAGAAACAGCATATCAGTAATCTCTATGCCTGTATTGCTTATACGGAACAGGAGGATGAACATCTGACCAACGACAGCATGCATTTTCATGAACATCTGGGGTATGAACTTGTGGGAACATTTAAGCAGTGTGGCTACAAGTTCAATAAATGGTATGACATGATCTGGATGGAGAAAATGATCGGCGAACATCCAGAGATGCCGGAAGCATTTATTCCGTTTTCGGCACTTCATCATTCTAAAATATAGAAACTTATTTGAATAAAATGATACTATTTGATACTTTTGAGTGGAATTAGATTGACGAAGACGGGAATCAATGTGATAGTGGTAACAGAGGTGATGATATGTTCAAAATTAATCCGTATAGACCTGGGGCTGGATTGATGCCGACTTATCTTGCGGGAAGATGCGTAGAATCAGTATGGTAGAAAATTTTGTCATCTGATTCAAAAGCCATTAGATGCGATTAAATCGCTCGTAGTTTCTTTTGATCCGAATGAGAATACATTTTCATTGTCTTTACAGGAAAAAGAACTTTATAAAACGACGAATCTGACACAGAGCTTGACAGATGTATTGACGGCATTGGGAGAGGCGGCATATAAAGCGGAAATACCTATTTGTTTTTATTGATGAAATTCAATACATGAAATCATCAGAACTGGGTGCTTTGATTGCAGCATTGCATAGAGCCAATCAGTTAGGGTATCCAATTATGATTATTGGAGCAGGTTTACCGAAAATCTATACCATGTTGTCGGAAGAAAAGTCATATTCGGAGAGATTGTTTATATATACAGAAATTGATTCGTTAGAAGCCGTGCAGGCAGAAGCAGCAATCAGAAAACCAGCCGAGAAATTGAATGTGACGTATACAGAAGAAGCAGTTCAGAAGGTTATTGAAGTTACTAAAGGATATCCTTTTTTTATTCAGCAGTTTTGCCAGATTATCTTTCAAAATACAGAGCATAAGGAAATTAATATTCATGATGTGAATGATAGTGTGGCTTCGTTTTTTAAAGTATTGGATAAAGGTTTCTTTAGGGTGCGATATGAAAGATGTTCGGAGGCTGATAAAAAATTTATATTTGCGATGGTGAGTTGTGGAGAACTGCCGTGCACGATTTCAAATATTGCCAAAGCGATGAAAAAGCCGGTTAATTCCATTTCCACATCAAGAGCACAATTAATCAATAAAGGGATTGTTTATTCGGTGAAATATAAAGAACTGGACTTTACGGTTCCTGAATTTGATGGTTTTATCAAACGTTTGGAAGAATATCAGGAATGGATGAAAGAATGTGAATAGGCCAAAACGAACCTCACAGGCAAAGTGAGGTTCGTTTTGGTTTAAAGCATTTTATGAGAAGTGCAAGATGTTATCTTGACAAAAAGAAGCGGCTGTCATAAAATGTAACTGTTCAGAGCCTTTTGGGGTTTCGAACATATTTAAATAACATGAATGACGATGAAGAGGATCAGTAGTCTGTGTCAATGGCCCAGAGAAGATATCAGTGGTGTGAGATATCTCCATATGTACAGGTGAACCTGCCTTGGAGTTCTGTATGAAAATACAGCGCATGTCCGGCGTTAGGGACAATTGAGAGGAAGTTTTTATAATAGAAAGACTTCAAATAGGGTGGTACCGCCGAATGAATTTTGGTCCCTGTTCAGCCGATGGCTGGCAGTGGAAGGAATAGATAAGGGGAAGTGCTTTCTGCTGCAGCAGAGCGTACTTCCCCTTTTGCTGTCAAAAAGGCAGTAAGAGACTGATGTTGCGCCAATTGGCGTATCGTAAAAGATGAGATATAGGAGGCTGTAAAAATGGCAAAAGAAAAGAAGCAGGTTCGTGAGATTACATCCATGAGCGAAGATTTTGCGCAGTGGTATACAGACGTTGTTGTGAAAGCAGGTCTGATTGGTTATACAAGCGTTAAAGGCTGCATGGCAATTAAACCGGCAGGTTATGCGATCTGGGAAAATATCCAGCATGAATTGGATAAACGTTTCAAGGCAACAGGTGTTGAAAATGTTTATATGCCAATGTTTATTCCTGAAAGTCTGCTCCAGAAAGAGAAAGACCATGTAGAAGGTTTTGCACCGGAAGTTGCATGGGTGACCCATGGCGGTCTGAATGAACTTCAGGAAAGAATGTGTGTCCGCCCGACATCCGAGACATTATTCTGCGATTTCTATGCCAAAGAAATCCAGTCTTATCGTGATCTGCCAAAGTTATACAATCAGTGGTGCTCCGTTGTAAGATGGGAGAAAGAGACACGTCCGTTCCTGCGTTCCAGAGAATTCCTGTGGCAGGAGGGCCATACCGCCCATGCTACAGCAGAAGAATCCAAAGAGAGAACAGAACAGATGCTGAATCTCTATGCAGATTTCTGTGAGCAGGTACTGGCTATGCCTGTTATCAGAGGTCAGAAGACAGAGAAGGAGAAATTTGCCGGTGCAGAAGCAACCTATACCATCGAAGCATTAATGCATGACGGTAAGGCCCTTCAGTCCGGTACAAGCCACAACTTCGGTGATGGTTTTGCAAGAGCCTTCGGCATTCAGTACACAGATAAAGAAAATAAACTGCAGTATGTCCATCAGACATCCTGGGGTATGAC
>ERZ772878.1507-NODE-1507-length-11397-cov-3.06586_pt1 | contig 11397 bp, 8 predicted proteins | sample MGYA00580578_ERZ772878 | MGnify/ENA primary metagenome ERZ772878 (study PRJEB29015, sample SAMEA2737686) | human gut metagenome | biome: human gut; feature: human-associated habitat; material: faeces | place: China | collected 2012 ...
GTGGTCAGTCTTGAAACGGTACTTTCTGAAGAGGAGCCGGTGGAGAAGAGCCGACTGCTTTTTGCCGGAAAAGGCAGCAGTTTCTATCTGGATGAAAATATGCGTCATAAAGTATGCGCACAGAGCCGGGAGCAGCTGACAGAACTTCAGCGGGTGATTGCCCGAATGGAGGATCAGCAGCAGACCTATGAAAAAGATATGGAGTCAGTGAGCAGCTTTCTCCTTGTCTATGATAGCAAAAAGGAAGAAAACAGACAAGCGCTTCGGGAAAACCAGAAGAAAGAGCTGGCGCTTCTGGAGAAACAGAAGTTGATCAAAGACCGGATACAGCAGTTGGATGGACAGCTGTCCGGGGATGCTGTAAGTATTGAGGAAGCCGGGAAGCAGGCGGAGACGGCAAAAGAGCAGTATGCGGTACTTGAGTCACTGCGGGATGTCAATACAGCATTGACTGAGACAAAGCATCTGATCGAAGAAGTCAGACAGAAATATGGAAAATTGGCGGCAAAAAAACAGGAGGAAGAACAGACCGCAACTTTGCTGCGCACCAAAATGCAGGAACAGTCGGAAGTGTGTGAACATACAGTCAGTGAGAAAGATCTGCTGATAAAAGACTGGGAAGACAACTGGAAGCTTTATGCTGTTGAAACAGACGGACAGCAGTTTTTGGGTGAACAGCCGTCGAAAGGACAGGTGCCGGAAGATTTGACGGATGATGCGCTGCGGGCGGCCTTTTATGGCATTCGTGACGCTTATGAGAAAGAACATATGGATCTGGATGACAAAAAGCAGCTGATGGAAAGCTATGCACGTTCTATGGAGCGTCTGACAAAGAGTATTGCCGATAGAAATCTCCAGATGGCGCGTATGGAAAATCTGCGGGCGGATGGCCAGATTTATCAGACAGCGGCTGAGAATATCAGGCAGATCAGGCAGGACCTTGAGAATATGGCACAGCAGGCCGATAATATGCGGCAGCAGCTGACGGCTATTGAAGCGGACAAGAATCGTCTGTACGGCAGTGTTGCTCAGGCAGTCAATGTGATTGAGGAAAAATACGGTGCCTATAAAGAGGTGGCGTTAAATGATCAGAGTTATGAATCCTACGTGGAGAATATGCGTCAGCTCTATGAAAATACTTCGGCGGAGTATCGTTCGCTGACTGGACGTATTGAGCGTCTGACAAAGGAATTGTATGCGCTGGAGGGAATCAGGCATGATGTGGAACGCTTGATGAAGCTTTGCCATGTACAGGAAAATCTGACAACAGAAACATTGGATGAGCAGATCGGATTGAAGCGCAGATATGAGGAACTTCTGAGACGTTATGAGCAGATGCAGTCCCAGTATTTTGCAAAAAGAGATGCGTTTGAAAAGGACAAAGCCAAAGCAGTGTCAGAACTGCATCAGTTAGGTGCAGAAGGTCTGGCGGCAGAACTTCGTGAACATCTCAGCCTTCCGGAGAATGCAGAAGCGGCAGGCAGAGTGATGCAGGAAATTGAGGAAACCATTGCCCTGATCCGTATAGAGAAAGAGCGTGTCGGAAAAAACATGGAAGACCTTGTCAGCATCAAGGACAGTTTTGAAAGTCAGTGTCTTCAGATTTGTCAGAACATCCGGATGGAACTGGATAAACTGCCGAAGATGTCTGCGATTGTCATGGATAACGAGCAGATTCAGATGGTCGGCCTTACCATCCCTTATGTTAAAGAGAATTTTTACAAAGAGAAAATGTCTGCTTATATTGATGATATTGTTAATCAATCGGATACCCTTGGAACGCAGGAAGAGAAAATGCGCTATATCCGGCAACAGTTGGCCTGGAAGCGGCTGTTTTCGGTGATTGTAACAGATATGATCGCGGGATTTTATTCGGCTGACACTCTACAAGAGAGAGAGAATTGCCAGCCAAAGTCGTTATCTGAAGTATGAAGAGGCGGTGGGCAGTACGGGGCAGTCCCAGGGAATTTATATTCAGTTCCTGATTGCAGTGATCCATTATATTTCAGCTATTCATGCAGGCGCGGCTGCAGGTGCGCATCTCAGGAAAGTCCTGTTTATTGATAATCCATTTGGCGCAGCCAAGGATATTTATATCTGGGAGCCTATTTTTGCCTTATTAAAAACCAATGATGTACAGTTGATTGTTCCGGCAAGAGGTGCAACGCCGGCAATTACAGGTAAATTTGATGTCAATTATGTTTTGGGGCAGAAGCTGATGAATCATCGTCAGCAGACGATCGTCGTAGATTATCACTCCAATGTGAAGATTGACGAAATGGAATATGTGAAGATTAATTATGAGCAGGAAGTTTTTGACTTTGTTTAGGGCGTTAGTTGTCAAGTGTTTACTTGTGTGTTAAAATGCCCTTAGCGGAGCCGACGGCTTTGCAGTGAGGAGATGAATAAATTGGAGAATAATAAGATAAATGAAGGCGCGCTGACCAAGCAGATCAAGACCCTTGTGATGCAGGAGCGTTATGAAGAAGCCATGAAGGTTCTGGATGAGATTGAAGTCAGCAAGATCCGCAATATCTCTATCCTTTGCCTGGTCGGTGAAGTTTATATGGGCCTGAAGCGTTATGATGAAGCAGAACAGATTCTTCTGCGTGTTTATGAGAAGAATCCGAATACAAGACGAATCCTTGATCTGCTGACAACGTTGTATATTGATAAAGGTGAGTATTCTGAGGCAGAATATTATTATAAAGAGTTCATTGGTGTGGCATCCAGAGATCTGCATCGCTACATTCTGAGATACAGATTGGATAAGGGCAAAGGGGAACGTCTTTCTGTTTTGATCGATACCCTTGAGAAGTTAAAGGATTATGAATACATAGAGGAGTGGGCTTATGAACTGGCGACTTTATATGAGGCCAGCGGTGAGACGAAGAAATGCATTCATGAATGTGATGAGATCGTGCTGTGGTTTGGCCATGGAGAATATGTGGACAAGGCCATTGCGCTGAAATGTAAATTGACAGGTGAGCCGCTGCCGGAGATTTCAACGGTTGAACAGCATCGCGTTGAGGAAGAACAGCGTGCGGCCCATGAGAAGCAGCTGACAGAATCTATAGGTGCAGAGATGGGCATTGAGGGTTTTGCCGGTGCGGATTATGAGGGAAGCATTGATCTTGATCTTATTCAGCGGGCAATGGATGGGGCAGCGCCTGAAGCGGCAGATGAACCGATTGTCGAAACAGCTGTGACAGAGGACACACTTCGGGATGAAGTGATTGTGGAAGAGCCGGTATTAGAAGAAAATGAAGAGCCGACATTAGAAGAAAATGAAGAGTCGGCGGGAAGCGCTGAAGGTGAAGAGACGCAGGATGCGGCAATGGCCGTTGATGCGGGAAATACAGACAGTGAAACGGTGAATGCAGATGGAAATACAGCAGATGATGACGGGCATGCGGAGTCTGCTGATGAAGACAGTGAAGCAGAACAGCCGGATGAAGACAGTGAAGCAGAACAACCGGATGAAGAAAATGAGAAGTCTCATATTGCCCATCTGTTCAGCTCATTGATGTTTGGCAAGAAAGAGAAAGAGAAGCATTTTGACTGGTCTACTCTGAAATTGGCCAAAGAAAAAGGGGAAAAGCCTGACGAGATCGAACTGGCTGCTGCAGCGATCACTGCCGCCCAGAGCCAGGAGAGTCAGGCAGGCGAGAAGGATGAAGATATTTTCCTTCATGAGGAAATGCCTGTTGAGGAAATGTCAGAGAATACGGTGGCAGAGGATGCACCGGAGAAAGAAGTGCCGGAATCAGAAGAAGCCGAAGATGCAGCGATTTCTACAGAGGGACTCAGCGAGGAGGATGCAGATTTCTTCGGCAAACTGATGGGTGAAGATCTTGTTGCGGATTACACACGCAGCCAGGACAGTGAAGAGGAGATCATTGTGGATGATGATGGTGAGTCAGAGGATACGGTTATTATCGATGATGATGATGATTCAGAGAATGAAGCACCAGAAGCTGCAGCTGCGGAAGATGAAATTATCATAGACGGTGATGACGAGAAGGATGAAGTCATTCCGGAGACAAAAGAGGATACACTGGATGATCTGTTTGGCATCGCCGGTGAAGTCCATGAAGATGAGCTGATAGATGATGATGACGAAGATGAAGTGATCTCGGAGGATGACTGCAGCAGTCAGAATGATTCGGCGGACGAAGAAGAGGATGAAGATGACGAGGAGGATGAGATCTCGGATGATATTCATGCCTCTGATACAGTTCTGGATATTTTCGGCACGGTGACAGGTGTAGAGAGTATTAAGAGTCAGTTGGCGAAGACATTCACCAAGTTTGAAGATCCGGCACTTGACAATATGGACTTGCTGGCACCGTATGATATTAACTTTGTTGTAACCGGTTATGATATGAGTGTCAAGTCCCAGATTGCCATTGGTATTGCAAAGGCCTTAAATACATATGGCATCTGTGATAAGAACAAGCTTGTCCGTGCAACGGCACAGGATCTGAACGGCAGAGACTTCTCTATGATTTTTGCGAAACTGAAAGGCGGTTGCCTGATCATTGAGAGCGCAGATATGTTGGATGATAAGGCTGCGGGCATTATTGTTGATTTTGTTCAGCAGGACAATCAGGACGTAGCCATTGTTCTGGAAGGCGAAGAGGATAAGATCAAGGAATTATTCAGAAAATATCCGGTTCTTCACAGCAAGTTCCTGAATATCATTCATATTGGCAAGTACAATGAGAATGAACTTGTTCAGCTGGCAGAGGGATACGCCAAGAAGAAAGGCTATGAGATCTCAGGGCCGGGAGCAGCTTCGCTGAAGACATTGCTGCGTGAACGTATGCAGGATGGCTATTCGGTTGATTATGAAGATATCATGGCCATTATCGAGGAAGCGATTGCCAGCCTTGAAAAGCGCAACATGAAGAATCTTTTCATGACTGTTCTCGACAATAAATACGAAGAAGCAGCCATGTTCATGCTTCAGCCGGAGGACTTTAAGAACATCAACATATCGGACTAAAGCAGGCTATAATGGGAATATTGGTATACTGTCTATAAAGGCTATAAAAACTGCATTGTACCGGGATATAAAATAAACGCAGTATGGTCAGTAAACTTCAAAAAGGGATTCTGAACGGTAGAATCCCTTTTCAGATATTTGAAGTCCGTACTGCACTTATTTGGGGTACTGTAGCTTTTGAACCTAAAAAAAATTGGCCCGACAAAAAAATAACTGAGTTGTCACAAATGTTCGAACATTTGATTGCCGACAGGAAATAAAAATATTTCGCATGATAATTAATATAGGTAGAAACTATTGTATACTATGTGCAATTTTGACTGATTTTGAATTTATTATGAAAAGTCAACTGTGCTTTTTTTACAAAAAAAATTCGACGAATTTCAATAAAATAGCGGAATTAATGAATTTTGGGAATAAAAAACTTACTTTTTGGGACGTTGAAAAGTTGGTCAAAATCTTGACAAAACATTCTAAAACGTGTAGGATGTATGTAGTGGCGTTTCTGAGAGATTCATTACATATTTAGTCTGGTATGAATATGTGTGATTAAGAAGCTTACTGAAATAAGGAGGTATTTATTTTGAGAATCTTAGTATGTGTAAAACAGGTACCTGATACTGCAGAGATTAAGATCGATCCAGTAACGAATACACTGATTCGTGCAGGTGTACCAAGTATTGTCAATCCATTTGATGCATGCGCACTTGAAGGTGCAGCATGAATCAAAGACGCAGATCCAAGCACAGAGATTACATTATTATCCATGGGTCCAGATCAGGCAAAGGATGCATTAAGAGAGTGTCTCGCAGTTGGCGGCGACAAAGCATATCTTTGCAGCGACAGAAAATTCGGCGGTTCTGATACACTGGCTACAAGCTACATCTTAGCTTCAGCTATCCAGTCTATCGAAGAGAAAGAAGGCAAATTTGACCTTATCCTTGCTGGTAAACAGGCTATCGATGGTGATACAGGTCAGGTTGGTCCTGAAATTGCAGCACATATGGGTCTTGCACAGGTTACATATGCAGCAGAAGTTTCTGTAGAAGGCGATGATATCATCGTTAAGAGAGAAAGCGACAAAGGTTACGATATGATTTCTGTTCAGAAACCAGCAATCGTAACAGTTGTTAAGACTGAATTTGATCCTAGATATCCATCTATCAAGAGCAAGATGGCAGCTATGAGAAAAGAGATCACTGTTATCACATCAGAAGATATTCCAGATATCGACCTGACTCGCTGCGGTCTTAAAGGATCCCCTACAAAGGTTAGAAAGACCTTTACACCAGTGAAGAATAAGAACTGTGTAATGGTTAATGAAGGCGAAGTTGAAGTATCAGCAGTTAAGCTTGTTGATCTGCTTGTAGACGCCAAAGTACTGTAAGGAGGATATGGGCATGAGTTTTGAAGAGTATAAGAATCTTTGGGTATTTGTAGAGACAGAAGAGAATGAAGTAAAGCCAGTTGGCTACGAACTTCTTAATCCAGGCCGTGAACTTGCAGATAAGATGGGCGCTAAGCTTGTTGCAGTTGTTATCGGCGGTAAGGTTGAAGATATCGCTAAGAAAGCAATCGAATACGGTGCTGACGAAGCTATTCTCGTTGAAGGCGACGAATACTTTAACTATACAACAGATGCATACAGCATCGCTATGAAGACACTTGTTGACAAGCATAAACCATCAGCAATCCTGATCGGTGCTACCAACAACGGTCGTGACCTTGGTCCTAAGATGGCTTGTGATCTGAATACAGGTCTTACAGCTGACTGTACAGGTCTTGACTATGATGCAGAAGCTGGCAACATGGTTTGGACACGTCCTGCATTTGGCGGTAACCTGATGGCTATGATCCTTTGCCCGGATAACAGACCACAGCTTGGTACAGTTCGTCCAGGTGTATTCAAGAAACCTGAACTTGTTGAAGGCAAAGAAGGCACAATCACACGTGAAGACATTCATGTAGCAGCTGATCAGATCAGAACAAAACTGATCGAAAGAATCGAAGAAGTTGCTGCAGCTGTTAACCTTGAGGAAGCTGAAATCATCGTATCCGGTGGTCGTGGTGTAGGTTCAGAAGAAGGCTTTGGTGTTATCCGTGAATTAGCAGACGTACTGGGTGCTACAGTTGGTGCTTCCCGTGCAGCTGTTGATGAAGGCTGGATTCCACGTGCACATCAGGTAGGTCAGACAGGTAAGACTGTAGGCCCTAAGCTGTACATTGCTTGTGGTATCTCAGGTGCTATCCAGCATGCTGCTGGTATCTCTGGTTCTGATTGCATCGTAGCAATCAACAAAGACCCAGATGCACCTATCTTTGATGTTGCTGATTATGGTATCGTTGGTGACCTGTTCACTATCATCCCTATCATGATCGAGCAGATTAAGAAAGCAAACGCATAATTTCATACCAGATGTATTATGTTTGCCCTGCGGCTTTGGCCGCGGGGCTTTTTGTATGTCGTGGGGGATTTTGAATATCGCCATGGTTGAGAGCTGGCAAAGAAAATAAATGAAAATGATTTACGTTACTGTTAATGATAAGTTGTTATCAACTAATTTAAAGTAACTGAGAAAATTTTATTGATAAATTCTATTAAGAGAATTTATCATTTAAGCCGCATGTTTAGCGGCTTTTTTAATTGACAGCTTTTTTTTTACACGATAAAATACTAATCGTTAGTAGAACCTAACTGAATGAAAGGATATTATGGATGAAGAAAATAATAAGAACTATTATGATATCTTCGGTAATTGCTATTTTGACAGCCTGTTCCGGGAGAAATGTTTCAACGGAAACAGCGACCTCTTCTGAGGTGAGTTCTGAAAACGTTGTCACATCTTCGGAACTGACTTCAGAAAATGCTTCTGATGATACAGAGGCGGTCAGAGATGTTTTTGCCATGGATACTTATATGACAGTGAAGGCTTATGGCCCTAACGGTGATGCGGCTGTTGAAGCAGCAGTAGATGAGATTACACGATTGGATGCACTGTTGTCCACAGGAAAGGAAGACAGCGAGATTGGTCAGATTAATGCAAATAACGGCGGACAGCTGTCAGAAGACGGCGCTCTTTTGATGGAACGTTCTCTGGAACTATATGAGAGTACAAATGGTGCTTTTGATGTGGCGATTTACCCGGTGATGAAGGCCTGGGGATTTACTGACGGTAATTATCAGGTGCCGGATACAGACATATTGAAGGCAACGCTGGAACTGGCTGATCCTTCTTTGATTGACTATGACAAGGAGACTTCAACCGTCAGCTTCAAAAAGGACGGTGTCCAGATTGATCTCGGTGGTATTGCAAAGGGCTATACATCATCCAGGATTATGGACATTTACAGGGAAAAAGGTGTAACAAGCGGACTGGTCAACTTAGGCGGCAATGCGCAGGTATTTGGCACCAAGCCGGATGGCAGTCTGTGGCGTGTAGCGGTACAGAGTCCTGATTCAGAAGATGAGTATCTGGGGGTTCTTGAGGCAAAGGATAAGGCCATTATTACATCCGGCGGTTATGAGCGCTACTTTGAAAAAGATGGTGTGACTTATCATCATATTATTGACCCGGCAACAGGATATCCTGCAGAAAACGGACTGATTTCTGTAACCATTGTCAGTACTGATGGTACATTGGCAGACGGCCTTTCCACATCTTTATTTGTAATGGGTAAGGACAAAGCCGTTGATTACTGGAAAGCGCACAGTGATGAGTTTGATATGATTCTTTTGACGGATGATGAGAAGCTTTATGTTTCAGAAGGCATTAAGGATAGTTTTACATCCGATAGAGAAGTTGAAATCATAAAAAAATAGAAGAGGATGACGGAAAATGAAAGGATGGAAAAGATTTGGCAATTATATGCCAATGCTGGCAACAGTGGCGGTCGTGGGATGCGTCGCTATGGCATTGAAAGGTTATGCAGCGCCTGTCTATGAAGTGGAGCAGCCGGAAACCTTTCAGAGTGCCGAGGCTGATGCAAAAGAGAAAAAGCAGGAAACAGAAGAAACTGAGCAGGCCAAGAAGGGAAACTTCGATTTGGCAGATGGCTTTTATAAAGGCAGTGGTACCGGCTTTGCAGGGACTGTCTCTGTTTCTGTGGAAATTAAGGATAAAAGTATTGTGGCAATCAATATCCTCAGTACACAGGATGACGAAGCATTTTTTAATAGAGCAAAGGGTGTTATTGATAAGATCATTGCCGGGCAGATATTGGATGTGGATGTGGTGTCAGGTGCGACTTACAGCTCCAACGGTATCATCAGTGCTGTAAAGAATGCCCTGACCGGAGAGCAGGATACAAGCACACCGGCTACGACGGCAAGCAGCAGCAATCAGAGCTCACCATCCATCGAAACTGTGGATGATTCCAATCAGACATGGAAAGACGGCACCTATTATGGCAGTGGTACCGGATTTAATGGCGAAGTACAGGTTGAGGTGGTGATTGCTGATGGGAAAATCAGCAATATCAGTGTGGTCAGCCATAATGATGACAGTAGTTTTATGAGTCAGGCTCAGGGGTTGATTCCGAATATCATCAGTTCTCAGAGTACCAACGTGGATGCGGTGTCTGGTGCAACGTACAGCTCCAGAGGTATTATTAATGCGGTACGTGCGGCGCTGAAACAGGCAGCAGTTAATGGCTCTTCAAATGATGCCGATGACAGTAATGATGACAATAACAATAATGATAATAACAACAGCAACAATAATTCGACAATTGTCGAAGGAAAAGTACCTTACGAAGAGGGTATCTATTATGGCACAGGTGAAGGATATGCCGGAGATATTCAGCTGGCAGTTGTGATCCAGGATAAGACCATCAAAGCCATACTGGTGACAGAATGTGAAGATGATGCTGCTTTCTTTAACAGAGCCAAGAGCATCATTAACGAAGTCCTGAAAAACCAGTCAACAGATTTGTCAGGTATTGACACTGTGTCTGGAGCAACGTACAGCTCCAACGGTATTGTTGAAGCCCTGAGGGAAGCTTTCAAAGCAGCTGAAAACGGTAACAGCGGTAAACCGGCAGAATCGGAAACGGAGACAGAGACGGAAAGTGAAACAGAGACAGACAATAAGGACAGCATTTATATTGATGGCGCCTATACCGTCTCTGTTGTGTGTGAACCGGATGAAGATCAGGATTTTGAAGCTTACAATCTGTCCATGACCGTTCATATCAAAGATGACAAAATTACAGCAGTCACAGACATTGTCGGTGATGGTGGTTCATCCAATGACAGCTACATTAAACGCGCAGCAGAGGGTACTTCCAAATTGCCGGGTGTGGTGACACAGATTACTAAAAAAGGCAGTGCTGAGGAAATCGATACAGTGACAAGAGCCACCTGCTCATCTAATGCAATTATCGAAGGCTGCCAGAAGGCATTAGAGGCTGCAAAGCGGACGCCGGAAGAAACAGATGAGACAGAACCGGGAGAAACTGAGACAGAGAAACCGACAAATAGAACCTATGCAGATGGCGCTTATACAGTATCTGTCATCTGTGAGCCGGATGCAGATGGACATTTCGATGCTTACGATTTGACCATGACGGTGCGAATTGAAAATGATAAGATTACAGATATTTCTGATATCAGTGGCAACGGTGACAGCAGTAACGACCGTTATATTACGAGAGCGGCCCAGGGTACTTCAAAATCTGTGGGGGTTGTGACACAGATTACAGAAAAAGGCATGCCGGAAGGCATTGATACAGTTGCAAGAGCCACCTGTTCTTCCAATGCGATTATCGAAGGCTGCCAGAAAGCACTGGATGAAGCAAAAAAATTGGCAGAGGAAGGTAAATAGAGATGAAGACATTTTGGGTTCGAGCGGTGAATCTGGTGCTCATCATTGCATTGTTAATTGGCTATAACACTGTATTGACACTGCGGGATAAGGATGATCAGATTGCGAAATTGACAGCAGACCTGGAAAGTGCCAATTTATATAAGCAGTCTGTCATGCAGTCCCAGGAGGATGCGGCAGGCAGCAGTTATGAAGATGGCATCTGGAAAGGCGAGGCACAGGGATTTGGCGGAACCATTCAGGTGGAAGTCACCGTTGAGGGCGGTTCCATTACAGATATCAGTATTGTATCAGCAGAAAAGGAGGATGGCGCTTATCTTTCCATGGCGGAGGATATTATCCCGACAATTATTGATGCACAGAGCGCAGATGTAGATACGATCAGCGGAGCAACATTCAGTTCCACGGGTATTAGAAATGCAGTTGCGCAGGCATTGGAAGAGGCGGCAAAATAAATGAGCAAAATCGATATACATCATCTTACAAAAAAGCAGCGCAAGCAGATGCACGGCTGGCTTCGGGCAATCATACAGCTTTTATATTTCCTGTTTCTGCCCTCAGCTTATA
>ERZ772878.1514-NODE-1514-length-11332-cov-3.72564_pt1 | contig 11332 bp, 10 predicted proteins | sample MGYA00580578_ERZ772878 | MGnify/ENA primary metagenome ERZ772878 (study PRJEB29015, sample SAMEA2737686) | human gut metagenome | biome: human gut; feature: human-associated habitat; material: faeces | place: China | collected 2012 ...
GTAGAGCTGGCAAAGAAGTTTGGCGGAAATGAGTCCCCTGCGTTTGTAAACGGCGTTCTTGCAAAATTTATTCCAAAAGAAGAAAAGAAAGAAGAAAGCAAGGAAGATCAGGAAGCATAAATGGGAAGCGTGTATACCGTATCTCAGGTGACATCTTATATTAAAAATATGTTCACCCAGGATTTTGCGCTGAACAGAGTCTCTATAAAAGGAGAAGTGTCCAACTGCAAATATCATACATCCGGCCATATTTATTTTACATTAAAAGACGGCGGCGCACAGATTGCCGCCGTCATGTTTGCAGGACAGAGAAAGGGCCTGGATTTCACCCTGGCAGAAGGCCAGGAAGTGATCGTATCAGGCACTGTGGATGTATATGAGAAAGACGGGCGTTACCAGCTCTATGCAAAGGAGATCAAAAGGGAAGGCAGAGGAGATCTGTTCTGTCGTTTTGAAAAACTGAGGGACGAGCTGGAAGAAATGGGTATGTTTGATGGCTGCTATAAGCAGCCCATCCCTAAATATGCCACCCGGATCGGGATCGTTACAGCGTCCACAGGCGCGGCCATCCGGGATATCATGAATATTACATCCAGAAGAAATCCCTATGTACAGCTGATCCTTTATCCTGCTCTTGTTCAGGGGGAGAAGGCAAAATACAGCATTGTCCAGGGAATAAAAACACTGGATCAGATGGGACTGGATGTTCTGATCGTAGGACGGGGCGGCGGTTCCATAGAAGACCTGTGGGCATTTAATGAAGAAATGGTTGCAAGGGCCATATTTGAATGTCATACTCCGGTGATCTCCGCTGTAGGACATGAGACAGATGTGACCATTGCAGATTATGTGGCAGACCTGCGGGCTCCTACGCCATCGGCGGCGGCAGAGCTGGCAGTTTTTGATTATAAACAGTTTGAAGAAACGGTAGCTGCCTATAAATTGCTTTTGGATAAGGCTGCAAAACGAAAACTGGAACGGGCCCGTTTCCGCCTGGAACAGTGCCGGATGCAGCTGAAATTAAAGGATCCGGGCCGTATGGTCAATGACAGACGGCAGCGTCTGGCAGATTATGAGGAGATATTAGACCGGAAGATCAAAGAGGCGTTAAAAGAAAGCAAAAGACTGTTAGAAAAGCAGGAAGAACGTCTGAACAATTCCATGAGGGAAAAGCTGAATTTACAGAAGCACCGTCTGGCGTTAGATGCCAGCCAGTTAGAAGGTTTATCTCCGTTAAAGAAGTTAAGCGCCGGATACGGTTTCGTACAAAAAGAGTCAGGAGAAGCCATAAGATCTGTAAAGCAGGTAACAGCCGGTGATCCGGTCCGTATTTATGTAGCAGATGGTTATGCAAAGGCGCTTGTGACGGATACGAAAAACAGCAGACCGGGGAGAAAGGGATAAATATGGCAGGATACTTTAAAGCAGAAGAAGCAGCTCCGGAAAAAACAGCCGGGATCGAGGAAAATTTCGCCCGACTGGAAGAGATCATAAAAAAACTGGAAACAGGGGAAAATTCACTGGAAGAGACCTTTGCAGGGTATGAAGCAGGAATGAAACTTGTAAAGTCTTTAAGCAGCCAGATCGATAAAGTAGAAAAACAGATCCAAATATTGAGTGAGGGTGAAGACAATGAGTGATAATACAGAATTCAGAAAAGAACTGGAAGAGAGAACAAAACAGATCAATGAGCAGATCGAAAGCTATCTGCCGGAAGAAAAGGGCCATCAGAAAACCATTTTTGAGGCTATGAACTACAGTGTAAAAGCTGGTGGCAAGCGTCTGCGTCCTCTGTTTATGCAGGAGATCTGCAGATTATTTACAGGAGAAGTACAGCCTGTAGTTGTACCATTTATGGCAGCCATTGAGATGATCCATACTTCTTCCCTGGTACATGATGATCTTCCATGTATGGATGATGATATGATGCGCAGGGGACAGGCAAGTACCTGGGCTGAATACGGCGAAGATATGGGCGTTCTGGCAGGAGATGCGCTGATGATCTATGCTTTTGAGGTAGCAGCGAAGGCATTTAAAGAGGTTTCAGATGCAGATGACCTTAAAAGAGTGGGACGTGCCATTGAGATCCTGGCTTCCAAGACCGGTATTTACGGTATGATCGGCGGACAGACAGTAGACGTAGAACTGGCTGGCGGACCGATCCCGAAGAATAAACTGGACTTTATCTACCGCTTAAAGACAGGTGCCCTTATTGAGGCATCCATGCTCATCGGTGCTGTTTTAGGCGGCGCTGCAGAAGAAGACTGTAAGATCGTAGAAAGCCTTGCAGGCAAGGTTGGTCTGGCATTCCAGATCCAGGATGATATTCTGGATGTGACTGGAGACCAGGAAGTTTTAGGCAAAGAGGCAGGAAGCGACGAAAAGAACCAGAAGACTACCTATGTGACTCTGGAAGGTTTAGAAAAGGCAAAGAAAGATGTAGAAGCTCTTTCTGTCCAGGCGATTGAAGATTTAAACAAACTGCCTGGAAATAATGAATTCCTGGAGAATTTGATCCGTATTCTTATTAAACGTCAGAAATAAAAAGGAAGAACCTATGATATTGGAACAGATAAAGGGGCCGGAAGATCTGAAAAAATTGACCTCTGAAGAACTTTCCCAACTGGCAGAAGAGATACGGGCCTTTCTGATCGAAAAGATCAGCCATACAGGGGGACATTTAGCTTCCAACCTGGGAGTTGTGGAGCTGACCATTGCCCTGTTTCGTACCTTTGACCTGCCAGAAGATAAGATCATCTGGGATGTAGGCCATCAGTCCTACACCCACAAGATCTTAAGCGGCCGCAGGATGGAATTTGATGAACTCCGTCAGTACGGCGGCTTAAGCGGCTTTCCAAAACGGAAGGAAAGCCCCTATGATTCCTTTGACACAGGCCATAGTTCCACTTCTATTTCAGCAGGTCTTGGCATTGCCCAGGGCCGTGATATTTTAGGAGAGGACTATAAGGTAGTCTCTGTCATTGGTGATGGTGCTCTTACAGGAGGAATGGCTTACGAGGCTTTAAATAATGCGGCCCGTATGAAGAAAAACTTTATTATCATACTAAATGACAATAAAATGTCCATTTCTGAAAATGTAGGTGGCATGTCAAGGTATCTGGGAGGACTTCGCACAGGAGCCGGTTACAATGATCTGAAGAAAAATGTGGCAGATACCTTAGAACGGATCCCGGTAGTTGGCGGCCGTATGATCGACAAGATCAAACGGACGAAAAACAGTATCAAACAGCTGTTTATCCCGGGAATGCTCTTTGAAAATATGGGGATCACCTATTTGGGACCAGTGGACGGACACAATATACCTGCACTGTGCAAGGTATTAAAAGAAGCCCAGAAACTGGATCATGCAGTACTGGTCCATGTCCTTACAAAAAAAGGAAAAGGCTATGAACCGGCAGAGAAGAACCCGGCTCATTTTCACGGTGTAAGTCCTTTTGATATAAAAACAGGAAAACCTTTGGCAGAAAAGAAATACCCTACTTATACAGATGTATTTTCCAAGAAACTGTGCCAGTTAGGAGAAACACATCCGGAGCTGGTAGCTGTGACTGCGGCCATGCCTGACGGTACCGGAGTGGCAGCTTTTGGAAAGAAATTCCCGGACCGTTTCTTTGATGTAGGTATTGCGGAAGCTCATGCAGTGACCAGCGCAGCCGGTATGGCGGCAGCAGGACTGCGGCCTGTAGTTGCGGTGTACTCCTCCTTTTTACAGAGAGGTTATGACCAGATCTTACATGATGTCTGTATCCAGAACCTGCCGGTGCTCTTTGCAGTGGACCGTGCGGGACTGGTAGGAAGCGATGGGGAGACCCACCAGGGAATTTTCGATTATTCTTATCTTACTTCTATTCCAAACATGAGCGTGGCAGCGCCGAAAAATCTCTGGGAACTGCGGGCTATGCTGGATTTTGCCATGGATTATAAGGCACCTTTTGCTATCCGCTATCCAAGAGGTACCGCTTACAGAGGCTTAAAAGAATTTATGCAGCCTATTGCTTATGGAAAAGGGGAAATGATCTATGAGGAAGAAAACATTGCCCTTTTAGCAGTGGGAAGTATGGTAAGTACCGGAGAACATGTACGGGCAAAGTTAAAAGAAGAGGGAGTTTCCTGTACACTGGCAAATGCCCGTTTTGTAAAACCTTTTGATAAAGAACTGGTAGACCGTCTGGCAAAGAACCACAGACTGATCGTGACTATGGAAGAAAATGTGCTCCAGGGAGGTTTTGGACTTCCTGTAACTGCCTATATCCATGAACATTATCCGCAGGTAAAAGTGATGAATATTGCACTTCCTGATGCCTATGTTGAGCACGGAAACGTGTCTGTTTTAAGAAAAGGACTGGGAATCGACAGCGACTCTATCATCCAGAGGTTAAAAGCAGAAGGATGGCTCTAAAACAGAAAGATCGATAAGATAGATATAAGGAGAAAATAAATGAAGGAACGGTTAGATGTACTGCTTGTAAAGCGCAATCTGGCAGACTCCAGAGAAAAGGCAAAGGCTCTGATCATGTCCGGTATCGTTTATGTAAACGGGCAGAAAGAGGATAAAGCAGGTACCACCTTTGATGAAACAGCACCTATTGAGGTGAGAGGAAATACATTAAAATATGTAAGCCGCGGCGGCCTGAAATTAGAGAAGGCAATGACCCATTTCGGCGTAGAGTTAAAAGATAAGATCAGTATGGACGTAGGCGCTTCTACCGGCGGATTTACAGACTGTATGCTGCAAAATGGCGCTACCAAGGTTTATTCTGTCGATGTAGGCCATGGACAGCTTGCGTGGAAGCTGCGCAATGATGAGCGTGTAGTCTGCATGGAAAAGACTAATATCCGCTATGTGACCCATGAAAATATCCCGGATGAGATCGGATTTTCCAGTATTGACGTATCTTTTATCTCTCTGACCAAGGTGCTTGGACCTGTAAAGGCTCTTTTAAAGGATGACGGTCAGGTAGTATGTCTGATCAAGCCACAGTTTGAGGCAGGAAGAGAAAAAGTTGGCAAAAAAGGCGTTGTAAGGGATAAGGCTGTTCATTTAGAGGTTATTGAAATGGTCATTGCCTTTGCAAAATCCATTGGTTTTGAGATCTTAAACCTGGAATTTTCACCGATCAAGGGACCGGAAGGAAATATTGAGTATCTGCTGCATCTGCAGAACCACCCGGAGGGCGAAGACGGACCGGTCATTTATGAGGAAATGCCTGTTGATCCGAAAAAGATCGTAGAGGAAGCACACGCAGCGCTGGATAAAGAATAAGGTTTTAACATAGGGGACTTATGAAATATTTTTATGTAATATCCAATTTAAGTAAAGACTATGTACTGGATGTTCAGGATGAGGTTCAGTCCTGCCTGGAAAAAAGAGGGGCTGTATGCCGTTATATGACAGATTATGAGCGTATGAAAAACGGCAGACATACGCCCGGTGAATATGTGCCGGAAGATACCCAGTGCATCATCACCATTGGCGGTGACGGTACCCTGATCCAGGCAGCAAGAGATCTGGCAGGCCGGAATATCCCCATGCTTGGGATCAACAGGGGACATTTGGGCTTTTTAAACCAGGTGGACCGCACAGAGGATATTGATGCTGCGATGGATGCCCTTGTAAACGAACGTTTCCGTTTAGAACATCGTATGATGCTTCGGGGAACTGTATTTCATGAGGGAAAGCCGGTATTTCAGGATATTGCTTTAAATGAGATCATAGCCACCAGTGCAGAGCATCTGCGGGTACTGCGCTATGATCTGGCTGTAAATGATGAATATTTAAATGAGTATGCAGCGGATGGAGTGATGGTGGCAACCCCTACCGGTTCTACTGCCTATAATCTTTCCGCAGGAGGGCCGGTTATGGCTCCTGCAGGCCGGATGATGGCAGTAACACCTGTATGTTCCCATACTTTAAATGCCAGAAGTATCGTCATTTCCGAAGAGGACCGTGTAAAGATCGGGCTTTTGGGAAAAGGACTGGTTACTTTTGACGGAGATACTTCCCAGAAGACAGGTCCCGGGGATTATCTGATCGTAGAGCGCTCACATATGGAAACGGTAATGGTAAAATTAAAGCAGATCTCTTTTATGCAAAATCTGAGTAATTATCTGGGAAATGTCTGAAGATGTGGAAACAGATGGGAGGAAAAGCAGATGAAATTGGAACGTCACAGCAAGATCGTAGAACTGATCGGAAAATATGAAATAGAGACCCAGGAGGAGCTGGCTGAAAAGCTGACCCAGGCGGGTTTTAATGTAACCCAGGCAACTGTATCCAGGGATATCCGGGAATTAAAACTGACGAAAGTGCCGGGAGAAAATGGACGTCAGCGCTATATGGTCCTTGAAAGTCCAAGAGGAACTTCTGCTTCCAAATATATCCGCATTTTAAAAGACGGTTTTGTATCCATGGATATGGCACAGAATATCCTTGTGATCAAAACAGTTTCCGGTATGGCAATGGCAGTTGCAGCTGCTCTTGATGCTATTAAATTCCATGAAGTAGTAGGCTGTATTGCCGGAGATGATACCATTATGTGCGCAGTCCGCAGTGTGGATGATACCATTATCGTAATGGAAAAGATCAAAAAAATGGTGGAAGATTAAACTGGATTTAGAACAAAAGATCCGGGAAAAAAGATAGAAAGAGAGGAATAGCATGCTTCTTGAGCTCCATGTGAAAAATCTGGCTCTCATTGAGAAGGCAGATGTAGAATTTGGAGAAGGACTGAATATACTTACCGGCGAGACCGGTGCAGGTAAATCGATCATTATTGGTTCCGTGACCATGGCGTTAGGGGGAAAAGCGTCAAAGGATGTGATACGCCGTGGAGCGGACCATGCATATATTGAGCTGATCTTTTTCGTTGACAGTAAGGAAAAGAAAAAGGCGTTAATGCAGCTTGGGACAGAGCCAACAGAAGAAGGAATGGTGATCATTTCCAGAAAGATCATGCCTTCCAGAAGTGTCAGCCGTATTAATGATGAGACTGTGACAATGGCAAGACTTCGTCAGATCACAGGTCTTTTATTAGATATCCATGGTCAGCATGAGCATCAGTCTCTGCTGTATAAGTCAAAACATCTTGAGATCCTGGATGCCTATGTCAAGGCACAGACCCAGCCGGTGAAAAGGAAAATCGAAGAGGAGTACAAAAACTACTGCAAGTTAAAGGAACGTCTTTTATCTTTTAAGACAGATGAGGACGCAAGACTGCGGGAGATGGATTTTTTGCGCTTTGAGATCCAGGAGATCGAAAACGGAGAGGTAAAAGAGGGAGAAGAGGAAGAACTTACCTTAAAATACCGCCGTTTCGCCCATGCAAGAAGGATCGCAGAGGAACTGGAAAATGCCAGAGGACTGCTGCAGCGTGACTTTGCAGCTCAGGCCCTGCGCTCGGTAGAACAGGCAGCTGAGTACGATAAGGCATTAGAGGGGATAAGAGACCAGCTTTATGATGCGGAAGCTATTTTAAATGATGCTTCCAGGGAGATCTCTTCTTATATGGGTTCCATGGAATTTGATGAAGAGGTATTCTGCACCACAGAAAGCCGCCTTGATCAGATCCATGATCTTCAGAGAAAGTATGGAAATACCACGCAGCTGATGCTTGAAAATCTGGAAAAGAAGAAAAACAGGCTGGAAGAACTGGAAAATTTTGACGCTTACAGGGAAAAAACGGAAAAAGAGTTAAAAGAAGCCCAGGATCGTTTAGAAAGATGCTGCGCAGAATTATCCAAGATACGAAAAACTGCGTCCAGACAGCTGGTGGAAAAGATCAAAAAAGGACTGCTGGATCTGAATTTTTTAGATGTTCAGTTTGATATGGAATTTGATCGGCTGCCTCATTTTACAGCCTCCGGCTATGACGAAGCCCAGTTTTTGATCTCCACCAATCCGGGACAGCCGGTGCGCCCTCTTATGGAAGTGGCATCCGGCGGTGAATTGTCACGTATCATGCTGGCGATCAAAACCGTTCTTGCAGACTCCGATGATATCCCAACCCTTATTTTTGATGAGATCGATACAGGTATCAGCGGAAGGACAGCCCAGAAGGTTTCCGAGAAACTTTCCTATATTGCAAAGAGCCATCAGGTGATCTGTATCACCCATCTGCCTCAGATCGCGGCGATGGCAGATACCCATTTTGAGATCCATAAAGCAGCCAGTGAAGGAAGTACAGCGACTTCCATCCGGCGCCTTAACAGGGAGCAGACAGTGGAAGAACTGGCAAGACTTCTTGGGGGAGCAAAGATCACAGATACAGTGATCCAGAATGCCCGTGAAATGAAGGAACTGGCAGATAAGACAAAATAAGCAACTGTCCGTGCAAGGCATAAGCAATAACCAAAATAAAACAGATTGGAACGACCGTTCACAGAACATACTAACAGGGAGCGCAAGAGTATCAGGACTTGCGGCTCCCTGTTTTTGTACAGAGAAAATGCACCGATGGCGCATGTTACAGGCTGCAAATGGAGAAGGAGGTCGTTCTATGAGGGGAAAATCAAATTTTTATAAGCATCTGGTCAGGATATTCTGGCTGTCCCTGATCGTGGGTACAGTTGGGATCTGGTACTATGTGGACCGGAGCATACCGGACCGGGTCAGCGTAACAGAACATGATCAGGAAGAATTTACATTTTCCCTTCCCTGGCGGGCTACTGTATACAGTGAAAGCGAAGAAGTGGCACTGGGAAATAAGAGCAATATCCCGGCCGAGCAGATCACCATAAACAGCAGAGAGCCATTTTCCATGTATGCAGGAAAGAAAGGCAGTTATCAGCTGGACCTGAAATTATTTGGTGTGATCCAGTTTAAGAACATACAGGTAGATGTGGTAGATACTACCAGGTTGATCCCCTGCGGCAGTCCTGTGGGAATTTATTTAAAGTCTAAGGGAATTATGGTCATCGGTACCGGCCGTATTACCGGGGAAAATGGGATGGAAATGGAACCGGCTGTGGGAAAATTAAAATCCGGGGACTATATTGAAGCCTTTAATGGGCAAAAGCTTGGGACAAAGGAAGAGCTGGCAGAGGCAGTCAGCCATTTTCAGGGAGAAAATGTTACATTGACAGTGCGCAGAAATGGGGCAGAAACACAAGTTAAGATAAAGCCTGTAAAAGGAACAGACGGTTCCTCCAAATTAGGTGTGTGGGTGCGGGATGATACCCAGGGGATCGGAACTGTGACTTATATGGATCTAAATGGAAAATTTGGTGCATTGGGCCATGGGATCAGTGACAGCGATACAGGGGAACTGGTGGAGACTTCCGGAGGAAATCTTTATGATACCCAGATTTTGGGAATTGAAAAAGGAAAAATAGGAACGCCTGGAATGCTTTCCGGGGTGATCTACTATGGTCCAAAGTCGGAGATCGGGACAGTGACAGAAAATACAGATTATGGGATATTTGGAACTGTAAGCCAGACTTTCTTAAAAGAACACAGAACCGCCTCCATGGAAGCAGCCAGGCGCCAGGAAGTAAAAACAGGACCTGCCCTGGTGCGTACCAGCATCTCAGGGCAGGTGAAAGATTATTCTGTTGAGATACAGCGGATCGATATGACAGGAAACAAGAAAAACAAAAGCCTGGTGATCAAAATCACAGATCCGGAGCTGTTAAATCTCACCGGTGGCATTATCCAGGGAACCAGCGGTTCCCCCGTAATACAAAACGGAAAGATCATCGGGGCCATCACCCACGTATTTGTCCAGGATCCTACAAGAGGATATGGGATATTGATCGAGGATATGCTGGGGCACTGATAAGGATCCATAATTTTATGCAAAACAGTGAATAAAGTCACAAACTAATAAAAATTGACAAAATTCGACAATATTAGATAATAAAAGATAACTGTTAATAAAATGTTAAAATGTCTAATAATGCGGTGGCTTTTTCTTGAAATATGACGATATTTGCATTTATAATATCTACCATAAAAGACTTAACGCATCAAAGCGTTAAATAATGAGGAAGCACTCTATAAGTAAAGAATGAAATTGCGTTAAGGGATGCAGGAGGTAGAAACATGGAAAATGTAAATGTTGTAATTGTAGATGATAATCCTATGATCTTAAACACGTTAGATGAAGTGATCAGTTCTGAAGCAGGACTTTCTGTAATTGGCAGAGCTGATAATGGAAAAGACGCCATTGACATGATAAAAGATACCCAACCTGATGTTGTTTTGCTGGACCTGGTAATGCCGCAGATGGATGGTATTACAGTTGTGGAAAATATTAAAAAGAAAACATCTATGTTAAAGAACCCGGCGTTTATCATCTTAAGTGCAGTAGGCGGAGAGCAGATGACAGAAGAGGCATTTCAGGCGGGTGCCAACTATTTTCTTATGAAGCCGTTTGATAAGGATATTCTTGTAAATAAGATCCGCCGTATTGGCAAACGTCCGGTCCGTCCTGTTCCGGGAAAGGTCTTAGAAGCACCGTTAAAGGCAGCAACACCGGAAGAAGCTGCTATGAACAGGGAAGAATATATGAAGGAGCATCTGGAAACGGATATTACAAAAATGCTCCATGAACTTGGGATTCCCGCCCATATCAAGGGCTATCAGTATCTTCGGGATGCCATCAGCATGGTGGTAAGGGACAGGGAGATGATGGAGGCAGTAACAAAGATCCTGTATCCGGAGATCGCAAAGAAAAATTATACCAGTTCCAGCCGTGTAGAACGTGCCATCCGCCATGCCATTGAGGTTGCATGGGGAAGAGGCAGCCTGGAAGTGATCGATGAACTGTTTGGATATACCATCAGTACAGGAAAGGGAAAACCAACCAATTCAGAGTTCATTGCCCTGATCGCAGATAAGATCTGCCTGGATTATAAAAAAATTGGGATATAGTAAATTGCCGGATACCCCAGAGTGCAGTGTAAAGATTTTGTTATAAAAAATTTACTAATAACTTCTTTCTTATTTATCAAAAGTAAGGTATACTATTGATTAAGGCAAAACGCCACCTGGAACTCAGGAGAGGGAGGTTTGGATGAAAAAGATTTTATTTGCGGCATCTGAGGCAGTACCATTTATAAAAACAGGGGGTTCTCAGCGTAATCAAAAACAACAAATAGCTTTAAAAGCATTTGTTGTTTTTTCATTACACTTTATTTTAGCTAAGAATTATATTATCAATGGCAGAGATTATTAGTACAGGGAGGCACTAATGGACAATACAATTCACTAACAGTTATTTACTTTTTTGTCTTTCTTCAATTTCTTTCAACATATCGATTCTAACTTGATGACGCCCACCTTCATACTCACCAGTTAACCAGGCATCAACAA
>ERZ772878.1522-NODE-1522-length-11283-cov-3.78741_pt1 | contig 11283 bp, 9 predicted proteins | sample MGYA00580578_ERZ772878 | MGnify/ENA primary metagenome ERZ772878 (study PRJEB29015, sample SAMEA2737686) | human gut metagenome | biome: human gut; feature: human-associated habitat; material: faeces | place: China | collected 2012 ...
TCGTCTGGAAGGTTATGGCCCGGGCCATGAATGCTATGGCTGTCCCTACGCCATGCCGTGGGGCGGCAACAAGTGGGACAAGGCTGCCAAGCGTTTCGTGCAGGATATTAAGGGCTACGAATGTCGGACGAGCAGAACGCTCTCATATGACTCCCACTTTATCGGCTCGACCGAAGACAAGTGCACCTGCTCTGTGGTCAGCCTGGATTTTGACTTCCTGGAACATATCAGTGCATGGGTCAAAGATACTTTCCCTCTGGGCGAACTCACTGGCGGCTTTTCTCAAGACGAGATTCGCCCCGCTGATTACTCCCACAATGGCCGCTACTGCTGTACATTCGTCTGCGCTTCCAACAAAAAGGGCATTGCTGCCAAGGCAGCTTTGTTCGCCCGCTTTTTCGATCCGGATGGAAGCCGCAAGGACATGACCCCACAGCAGGAAATGGAAAAGATCCTGACCGACATCAGAAAATGCACACAAGAGCCCCCGGCGGCGGCGGACGTGGCCGTGGCTGCGCTGCCCCCTGCAGAGGCTGCCGAACCGTTCGGCAATATCCCCGCCGTCCCCACCTTTGACTTCTCTCCATTGGGGGAGCTGTCCCAGCAGGCCGCAGACGCCGACCAGCAGTTTGATTTGCATTACGGCGCGGCGCAGGACGAATACCTGATCTCCTGCATCTACCTCGCCCGCATCCACGCTCTGACTGCCAAGGCGGGCCGGTATGGCGGCGGTACATGGACAAAGTGGTATGAGAGCAAGGGACTCAGCGAAGGCAGCGCCCGCACGATGGTCAAAAACGGTGACGCTTTTAATTCCGCAACTGTTGCGGAATTAAAACAACTGCCCGAGCTGACCCGCAAAGATTTGAACCTCATCGCCCGCAGCGGGTGTGCTGGGCAGCTGGTCGAAGCCGCCGGAGACAGCCAGCGGGTGCAGGAGCTTTTAGCCCAGCTCAAGGCCAAAGAGTACAAGCTGAACGAAACGCAGGCCAGATTGAAGAGCGCCTGCATTCAGGAGCAGGAGTCGCGGGACGCAATGAACACCGCCAATGCTCAGCTGGAAGCCGCCCACGCCGACATTAAAGGTCTGACCGAACAGAACGATCAACTCAAAAGCCGGTTAGACGCCGCTGAGGCCCGGAAAGAAGAGGCTGAGAACCAGCTTGCAGGCTCCCGTCAGGTAGCCGAAGCTGCCAATCGTCGGGCAGACAAGTGGAGATCCGAGGCCGAAGCCGCCCGGAAGCAGCCCATCGTAGCTGTGGTGGACAAGGACGAAGTCGCCCGGCAGGCAAAAGAGATGGCCGACGGCATGACAGCCGACCTCAAGGCTCAGCTCGACCAGACGGCGGCTAATGCTGAGGCCGACGCCCGCGACGCCTACGACAGCATCCTTCTGGCCGGCCGCTCCATCACAAATCTCGCGCAGTCCATAAAGCCGCTGTTCGGCAAGCTGCCGGGTGAACAGCGGGAAAACGCGATCGATCAGTTCGTACGCACATTAGGACAAATTCAAGGGGAGGTATCCAGATGTCTGTAAAGATCACGGCCCTCGAAGCCGAAAACGTCAAGCGCATCAAGGCCGTTGCGCTTACTCCTGCGCCCACCGGTCTCACCCTCGTGGGCGGCAACAACAATCAGGGCAAGACCAGCGTTCTCGACGCGCTGGCATGGGCGCTTGGCGGCGAAAAATTCCGCCCGAACGCCGCCCAGCGGGATGGGGCCGTCGCTCCCGCCCACCTCCGCGTCACTCTCTCCAACGGGGTCGTCGTGGAGCGCAAGGGCAAGAACAGCAGCCTCACCGTCACCGACCCCACCGGCCGCCGCAGCGGCCAGCAGCTGCTGAACGCTTTTGTCGAGCCGCTGGCCCTCGATCTGCCCCGCTTCATGGAGGCCAGCGACAAGGAAAAGGCTGACATCCTGCTGCGCATCATCGGCATCGGGAATGAATTGCATCTCCGGGATATGGAGATCAAAAGAATCTACGACAAGCGCACCTTCACCGGCCAGCTGGCCCAGCAGAAAAAGCACTTCGCCGACGAGCTCATCTCCTACCCCGACGCTCCCGAACAGCCTCTCAGTGCCTCCGACCTCATCCGCCGGCAGCAGGATATTCTGGCCAGAAACGGGGAGAATCAGCGCAAGCGCAGCCAGCTTTCTCAGCTGGAAAATAAGAGCCGCACCCTTGCACAGCGCCGGGAGCAGTTGGAAGCAGAGCTTGCACATCTGACGGAAGAGCAGGCCGCGCTGACCACTGACCTCTACGCCGCCCGGAAATCTGCCGAAGACCTTCAGGACGAATCCACCGCTGAGCTGGAAGCCTCTATCCAGAGCATCGAGGAAACGAACCGGAAAGTCCGGGCCAACCTCGAAAAAGCCCGCGCCGAGGACGAAGCCGCCAAGTACGCCAGCGACTACGACAAGCTTACGGATGCCATCGAGCAGAAGCGCAAAGAGCGTCTGGCCCTACTGAACGGTGCCGACCTGCCCCTGCCGGAGCTGAGTGTGGAGGACGGCGCTCTTACTTATAAAGGCAAGCGCTGGCGGGATATGTCCGGCAGCGACCAGCTCCGGGTGGCCGCGGCTATCGTCCGGCGGCTCAACCCGGACTGCGGCTTTGTCCTTCTGGACAAGCTCGAGCAGATGGACATGACCACGCTGGAAGAGTTCGGCCACTGGCTCGAAGCGGAGGGCCTGCAGGCCATCGCCACCCGCGTCTCCACCGGCAGCGAGTGCCAGATCATCATTGAGGACGGCATGGTCAAGGGTGCTGACCTGCCTGTCCTGTCCTCCGCACCCACGCAGACCAGAACATGGACGAAAGGAGCTTTCTGATGAGCAAATATTCCATTACCACCGGCATCCTGAACACCCCGGTCAAGGTCGTACTGTACGGCCCCGAGGGCATCGGCAAGAGCACCTTTGCCTCTCACTTCCCGGATTCCGTTTTCATCGACACCGAGGGCGGCACCAAGCGGCTCAATGTTGCCCGCCTGCCCAAGCCCACCAGCTGGGCCATGCTGCTGGACGAGGTGCGGGCCGTCACCCGGGGCGAAGTTTCCTGCGGTACGCTGGTCATCGACACCGCCGACTGGGCCGAGCGTCTGGCCATCGACGCCATCTGCGCCAAAGCCAAGGTGGACGGCCTCGAGGGCTTCGGCTACGGCAAGGGTTACACCTACGTAAAGGAGGAGTTCGGCAGGCTTCTCGACGCCCTCGAGGAGGTGCTGAACAGCGGCCACCATGTGCTGATCCTCGCCCACGCGGCCATCACCAAGTTCGAGCAGCCGGACGCGGCGGGCAGTTATGACCGCTGGACCATGAAGACCACCAAGCAGACTGAGCCCCTCCTGCGGGAGTGGTGCGATATGCTCCTCTTCGCCAACTACCAGACCATCGTAGAAAAGAGCGGCAGCGGCCCCAACGCCAAGAACAAAGCCACCGGCGGCAAACGGGTGCTCTACACCACCCACCACGCCTGCTGGGACGCCAAGAACCGCTTCGGCCTGCCCGATGAAGTCCCCTTCGACTACGCCAGCATCGCCCACTGCATCACCAGTCCGGCCTCTGCGCCGCCTGCCGCCCCGAAGCCCGCAGCACCCGCCGAAAAGGACTTTCTTCCCCCTCCCAGCGCACCGGCACCGCAGCCCAAGCCTCAGCCGGAATCGCCCCGGGAGACTGTTCCCGAAGCCCTGCTGACGCCCGACCTCATGGCGCTGGGCGTCCCCGAAAAGCTGGCCGCGCTGATGAGTGCCAACAACGTCACCCCCGAAGAATTGCAGTTCGTTGTGGGCAAGCGGGGCTATTTCCCGGAAGATATGCCCATCAGGGACTATCCCGCCGACTTTGTGGAGGGCTGTCTTGTGGCCGCATGGCCGCAGGTGCTTCAGATGGTGCTGGACAACCGGGACCTGCCTTTCTGATTTTTTCCTCTTAGGCTTCCCTAACAGGGGAGCTGGCTGCCGCAGGCAGACTGAGAGGTTCACACACTATTATAAAGGAGAATACTTATGACTGACATGAATACTACTACCGACCGCGCTCTTGGCTGGGACGACGAATTTACCAACGTCTCGCAGGACTTCGTGCTCCTGCCCGAGGGCGAATACTACTTCGAAGTGACCGGGATGGAGCGCGCCCGCTTCGAGGGCAGCGCCAAGCTGCCGCCCTGCTCCATGGCAAAGCTGACGCTGAAGATCTTCGGCGGCGCTCTGGGCGATACCACCGTCACCCACCGCCTCTACCTCCACACCAAGACCCAGGGCCTGCTGGGCGCGTTCTTCGAGAGCATCGGCCAGTGCAGGAAGGGTGACACCTTCCGCCCCCGCTGGAACGAGGTCGTCGGCGCCAAAGGCCGCTGCAAGCTGGGCGTCCACGATTACGTCAAGAAGAGCGGCGACCCCGGCCAGAGCAATGAAGTCATCCGCTTCCTGCCGCCGCCTGAAGAGAAAGCCGCGCCCTCTCAGGGCTGGACGCAGGGGGCATTCTGATGGGAGAAAAACAGGCTCTGCGCCCCTATCAGGAAGCCGCCCGGAAGAGCATCCACACCGAGTGGGAAAATGGCCGTCTCCGCACCCTGCTGGTGCTGCCCACCGGCACCGGCAAGACCATCGTGTTCGCCTCCGTCGCCGCCGATCAGGTGCGGGCGGGCGACCGGGTGCTCATCCTCGCCCACCGGGGCGAGCTTCTGGAACAGGCGGCAGACAAGCTTCAGCGCTCCACCGGCCTCGTCAGCGCGGTGGAAAAAGCCGAGTCCACCTGCCTCGACAGCTGGTATCGGGTGGTGGTCGGCTCTGTCCAGACCCTGCAGCGGCCGGCACGACTCGAGCGCTTCCCCCGGGACTACTTCGGGACTATCATCATCGACGAGGCCCACCATTCCATCACCGACGGCTACCGCCGCATCCTCGACTACTTCGGCAGTGCGAAGGTCCTGGGCGTGACCGCTACCCCCGACCGGGGCGATATGCGAAACCTCGGCGAGGTGTTCGACAGCTTGGCCTATGAGTACAAGCTGACCGATGCCATCAAAGACGGCTACCTCTGCCGCATCATGGCCCAGACCGTCCCCCTCAAGCTGGACATCTCCGCCGTGGGCATGAGCAGCGGCGATTATTCCGTAGGCGAGCTTGGCACTGCTCTTGACCCTTACCTGAGCCAAATTGCTGAAGAAATGGCAGCACGCTGTGCCGGGCGCAAAACGGTGGTGTTCCTGCCCCTCATCAAGACGAGCCAGAAGTTCCGGGACCTGCTCAACGCGAAGGGCTTTCGCGCCGCCGAGGTCAACGGCCAGAGCGCCGACCGCAGACAGGTGCTTTCGGATTTCGAATCCGACAAGTACAACGTGCTCTGCAACTCCATGCTCCTCACCGAGGGCTGGGACTGCCCCTCGGTGGACTGCGTCGTCGTGCTGCGGCCCACGAAGGTGCGCAGCCTCTACAGCCAGATGGTGGGGCGCGGCACCCGCCTCTCCCCGGGCAAGAAAGACCTGCTGCTCCTCGATTTCCTCTGGATGACTGACAAGCACGAGCTGTGCCGCCCCGCCGACCTTGTCTGTGAGGACCGTGCTGTGGCCCGGCAGATGACCGACAATCTGGCCGAGAGCGGCGGGCCGCAGGATATTGAGGACGCCGCCGCACAGGCCAGCGAGGATGTGGTGGCCCAGCGCGAAGAGGCACTTGCCAAGCAGCTGGAAGAACAGCGCCGCAAAAAGGCGAAGCTCGTTGACCCGCTGCAATACGAGATGAGCATTCAGGCCGAAGATCTCTCCGGCTATGTGCCGGCCTTTGGCTGGGAAGCCGGGCCGCCCAGCGCGGAACAGGCCGCAGCACTGGAAAAGCTGGGCATCCTGCCGGAGGCCGTGGAATCGGCTGGCAAAGCCTCTCTTCTGCTCGACCGCCTCCACAAGCGCCGGGACGAGGGCCTGACCACCCCAAAGCAGATCCGCTGCTTGGAGAAATACGGCTTCCAGCACGTCGGCACATGGAGCTTCGAGGCCGCACGGCAGATGATAGACCGCATTGCCGCCGGCGGCTGGCGGGGCGCGCCGAGGGGCGTTGACCCCAAGAACTATATCCCGTCTGCTGAGCCGGTCATCGCAGATGATATGTTACTATGGTAATGCGAATGGAACATGAAAATGACATCAAAGAAGCGCTGGACTTCATTTCCCCGGCCGCCCTGACCTATGAAGAATGGCTCATGGTGGGCATGGGCCTGAAAGAAGCCGGTCTGCCCGTCGCCGTGTGGGAGCAGTGGAGCGCCCGGGACGGCGGGCGGTATCACAAGGGCGAGTGCATCAAAAAATGGGAGAGCTTCCACGGCAGCTCGAAGCCCGTCACCCAGAGCAGCATCTTCCAGCTGGCCTATGAGCACGGCTGGTCCGGCCCTGCAGGCTATGCGCTGGACTGGGGCGATGAGCTGACCGTCGGCCCGCAGCAGCCCGCACTGGTAGACCCCCGCTGGGTCGAAGAGCAGGAGCTTCACCTTCCCGACACATGGGAGCCTGCCCAGCAGCTCAAACGCTACCTGCAGGCCCTCTTCGAGCCGGACGAGTATGTGGCCTATGTCACCGAGAGCTTCATGGCCGCCGACCGCCGACGCCCGGCGAAAGGCTGCTGGGACAGAACTGCCGGGCAGCTCATCGAAGAGCTGGACGCCTGCGGCGGCGACGTCGGCAAGGTCATGGGCGACTGCGACCCGGAAATCGGTGCATGGATCTGCTTCAACCCGGTGGACGGCACAGGCCGGAAGGATGCCAATGTCACCAGCTACCGCTACGCCCTCGTAGAGTGCGACAACATGGAGCCCGGCAAGCAGCTGGCCGCCATCCACCAGATGGAGCTGCCCTGCGCCGCGCTGGTCTACTCCGGCGGCAAGAGCATCCACGCCATCGTCCGGGTCAATGCGCCGGATTATGCTGAGTACCGCAAGCGGGTCGATTACCTCTACGCCACCTGCCAGAAGAACGGTCTGACCCTCGACCAGCAGAACCGCAACCCTTCCCGCCTCTCCCGGATGCCCGGCATCCTGCGGGCGGGGCAGAAACAGGCCCTGCTTGAAACGAATGTCGGCAAAAGCTGCTGGGAGGACTGGTGCGACTGGGTGGAGGCCTGCACCGATGACCTGCCCGACACCGAATGTCTGGCCGACGACTGGGACGACCTGCCCCCGCTGGCCGATGCCCTCATCTTCGGCGTACTGCGCCAGGGCCACAAGATGCTGCTGGCAGGCCCCTCCAAGGCGGGCAAGAGCTTCGCCCTCATCGAGCTGTGCATCGCCATCGCCGAGGGCAAGACGTGGCTGGGCCGCTTCTCCTGTGCGCAGGGGCGCGTACTTTATATCAATCTGGAACTTGATAGGCCGTCCTGCCTGCACCGCTTCAAGGACGTCTATACCGCGATGGGCCTTGCGCCGGACAATCTGCGGAACATTGACATCTGGAATCTGCGCGGCGCATCTGTCCCGATGGACAAGCTTGCCCCCAAGCTCATCCGCCGGGCAGGCAAAAAGGGCTACACTGCCGTCATCCTCGACCCCATCTACAAGGTCATCACCGGCGACGAGAACAGCGCCGACCAGATGGCGAAATTCTGCAACCAGTTCGATGTGGTCTGCCGCGCGCTGGACTGCGCCGTCATCTACTGCCACCATCATTCCAAGGGTGCGCAGGGCGGCAAGCGCAGCATGGACAGAGCATCCGGCTCCGGCGTGTTTGCCCGCGACCCGGATGCCATGCTGGACATGACTGAGCTGACCATCACCGACGCCATCCGGGAGCAGCTGCACAACAAGGCCGCCTGCCGGGTCATCAAAGCGATGCTGGACAAGCGGGGCCATGCCGACGCCTACGGCCCGGATGACGCCCTCAGCAAGAGCCGGATGCTCACCATCGCCAAAGAAAAGCTTGGCCTCGCCGACCTGCGGGCCATCGACGCCGAAGTGGCTGCGGCTCAGAAGAAAGCCGACAGCATGACTGCCTGGCGCATCGAAGGCACCCTCCGCGAGTTTGCAAGCTTTGCCCCGGTCAACCTCTGGTTTGACTATCCGGTGCATAAGCTGGACAGCGGGCTTCTGGAAGACTTGCAGCCGGACAGCGACTTCCGCACGCTGGGCGCAAAGGGCGCGAGCCGCCGCTGGGGTGACAAGGCCAAGCAGTCCAAGGACAGGAAGGCTGAGCTGGACACCGCTTTTGAAGCCTGCATGATGGACGGTGAGGTCACCGTCTACAGCCTCGGCGAGTATATGGATCTGAAGCCCCGCACCGTCAAGAACCGTCTGAAAGAAGACGGGCGCTTCTGGATCGACGGTGAGAAGGTCGGCCGCAAGGAGCCCGGCAGCAGAGGTTAAACGCTCTGTTATATTTGTAATTACATCTTGTTGTAAAAATGCAGAAATAGCCGCTATTTTGCACGACAGCAAAAACTGCAAAATTGCAGAAATAGCCGCTATGACTGCAACATTTGCAGTGCAAAATAGCCTATATATAATAGCATGACTGCACTGCAATGTGTGATGGGGTATCCCAGAGGATGGGGCGACCACAGCCCCCATCCTCCGGGGACCCTCCCCATCACGTTGGCCGCTGATACAAAAAAAGAAAACGAGGTACGAAATGACCACACAGTTTTTTATCCCCATGCGTCCGCCCACCACTACCCATAACGCCAAAGAGCTTCATGCCTACATGAAGAGCGGCAAACCCTGCGCCGTGCTGCATGACAGCTCTGAACTGAAAGCCGCCCGTGCCAAGCTCCACGCCTACCTTGCGCCCCACGCCCCCGAGAAGCCCATCCCGGCGGGCCGTCCGGTGCGTCTGCTGGTCAAGTGGATGTTTCCCGCCGAGGGCCGCCCGGACGGCAGCTGGCGCACTTCCAAGCCCGACACTGACAATCTGGAAAAAGCCCTCAAGGACGAGATGACCCGCCTGCGCTTCTGGCACGACGACGCCCAGGTGTGCAGCGAGATCGTCGAGAAGTTCTGGGCCGACATCTGCGGCGTGTTCGTGCAGGTGGAGGAGCTGGCATGACCTGCGAGGAAAAGATAAGCTGGCTCTCCCGCTATCGGGAAGCCGAAAAGCTCTACCAGCGGCTCTCCTACCGGCTGGCAGAGGCGCAGGAAGCCACCCGGCACATTACCCAGAACCTCAGCGCTGCGCCGGGCGGCAGCAAGGATGGGCAGAGCCTCGCCCGGGCAGTAGAGCGTGAAGAAGAGGCTGAGCGCCGCGCCTACGCGCAGCTGGCAGTTCTTGACGCCTTGTTTGCGGAGATCGATGCCGTGCTTGTGCAGCTGGACTCCGCCGAATACTGCGCTCTTCGCAAATACTATCTGGACTGCCTGAAATGGGAGCAGGTAGCCGCAGACATGAATTTCACTTCCCGTGGCATTTTCGCCCTGCGCCGCCGGGCCATTGAACACCTGAAACTCTGAAACTGTGCAGTATCCGTTCATTGTGCGTTCACTCTCTTCCGGTGTAAAATGATACCATCGGCAGAGCCGGAAAGGCCACCCGATACACGCAGCCTCCGAAACTTTTCCTCCATCATGATGAATTGCTCCTTTGGACTTTTTACTGCTTGACAGGCATTTTTCTCCTTCTTGAGCTTTCTGAGGCTGCTTCAAAGATTTTCTTCCCTGCACAGAAATGTGCGGGGATTTTTTATGCAGCCGTAGCTCAGCCGCAAGAGCGCTGGCGTGACCAGACGGACGGAGGGCCACACCCTCCCGGCTGCTCCATTTTTGTGCAGGAGAGGTGGTGAGGATGACCGACAAGCAGGCACGATTCTGCGAAGAATACATGGTCGATTTGAATGCGACCCAAGCGGCCATCCGCGCCGGATATTCCCCAGCAAGTGCCAAGACAGTGGGGCCGCGATTGTTGGAAAATGTTGGAGTTCAGAAGCTCATCGCCCAGCTTCAGGCTGAGCAGAGTCGCCGCACCGGTGTATCTACTGACCGGGTGGTGCGCGAGCTGGCAAAGATTGCCTTCGTCAACGCCGCTGACCTCATCGACCCCAAGACCGCCTCTCTCAAATCCGATGCCAGCCACGATGACCTTGCCGCTGTGCAGTCAGTCAAGGTCAAGACGTTCGGCGAGGATGGGCTTGAGCAGGAAGTGAAGCTGGCCGACAAGCTCCGCGCGCTCGACCTGCTGGGCAAACACCTCGGGATGTACAAAGACACTTCCGAGAAAGACCCCGCCGCAGATGCTCTGGCGAAGGCGAAGGAGCTGCTGGGAGGCGTGGACAGTGCCATTGACTGAGTTTCAGCAGGAATATCTCCGCAGCTGCTCCCACCGTTGGAACGTCAAGACCGGAGCCACCCGCTCCGGAAAGACCTATCTCGACTGCGCCGTCACCATCCCCAAGCGCATCTGCGCGGCCCGGGGCGAGGGGCTGCTGGTCATGCTGGGCAACACCCTCGGCACGCTGGAACGCAACGTCCTCTCCCCCATGCGGGACCTCTGGGGGCCGGAGCTTGTGGGCGTCGTCCGCACCTCGGCCTCCGGCAATGTCGTGCAGCTCTTCGGCCGCAAGGTCTATGTCCTCGGTGCCGACAACAAAAAGCACATTGCCCGCATCCAGGGCGCAGCCTTCGAGTTCGCCTATGGCGACGAGATCACCACCTGGGACGAGGGCGTGTTCCAGATGCTCAAGAGCCGCCTCTCCTGTCCGCACAGTCATTTCGACGGCACCTGCAACCCGGAAAGCCCCTCCCACTGGTTCAAGAAATTCCTCGACAGCGATGCCGACATCTATTGTCAGGCCTACACCATCGACGACAATCCGACTCTCCCGGCCCAGTTCGTGGCCGACCTGAAAAAAGAGTATACCGGCACCGTCTACTATAACCGCTTCATCCTCGGGCAGTGGATGGCAGCCAACGGCGTTATCTACCGCCTGCTGGCCGACAGCCTTGCCGCCGGGGATGGGCGTTTTTTCTGGCCCGCCGAGGAGCAGCTGCACCCGTGGCGGATCCGCATTGGTGTGGACTTTGGCGGCAACGGTTCGAAGCACGCCTTCGTGGCCACGGCTATCCTGCCGGGCTGGTCGGGCGTCGTGGGGCTGGCGTCCCAGCGCATCGACCCGGTGGCGCAGGATGCCGACTTTCTGGCCGACAAGCTCATCGAGTTCTGCATCGCGGTCTTTGCCCGCTGGGGCGAGATCCAGTACATCTTCTGCGACAGCGCTGAGCAGACCCTGATAAACCATATCCGCGCCCGCCTGCGCCGCTGCAAGCTGAGCTGGCTTGCTGACCGGGTGGAGAACAGCGCTAAGATAAAGATCA
>ERZ772878.1541-NODE-1541-length-11128-cov-2.97787_pt1 | contig 11128 bp, 7 predicted proteins | sample MGYA00580578_ERZ772878 | MGnify/ENA primary metagenome ERZ772878 (study PRJEB29015, sample SAMEA2737686) | human gut metagenome | biome: human gut; feature: human-associated habitat; material: faeces | place: China | collected 2012 ...
AAATATAAACAGCTTTCTAAGAAATTTTATACACAAATGTTGAAAAATTATGCTGTATATAATAAAATGATGCAGTGTCAAAAAGTCTTATCTTAGTTGCAAGATAAGGCATGGGCACAACATAGAAATTGTGTTATGATATATATTACAGTTTACAGACAAGATATTTGACAAATTTAGAATGTAAATGACAGAAAGGGAAAAACATGGCAGAAGAAATAAGACAGGAAATTCAGAAATCCGCACAGGAGGCAGATCTGGTATTGGTGGGAATCGGAACAGAATTCAGTAAAAAAAATGCCAGGAAAGAAGAGATCATGGAAGCTTACCGGAAACTGGCGGATCTTTTAAAAGGAAAAAATTATTTTTTACTGACGGTAAACACGGATGATCTGATTTTTGAATCAGCAATCGATTCGGAACGTATCGTAGCACCATGCGGCAGCGACAAGACCGGCAATGTGGTGACAAACGATGACTACGATGAGTCCTGGTATATGCCGCAGTGGGAGAAATATACGAAGTGGCTCCAGGGAACCGTAAATAAAAAGGTATGTGTTTTGGAGCTTGGTGTTGGTTTTGAATATCCGACGGTGATCCGTTTTGCTTTTGAGAAGATTGTATATTTTAATCAGAAATGTCATATGTACCGTATTCATGAGAAATTTGCACAACTGACTCCGGAAATCAAGGATCGAACAACGGCAGTAAAAGAAAATGCAGTAAAGCTTTTGCTTGAGGATGGAGCAGATGTCAGATAATCATCGACAGGATTTTGCAAATATGATATGATGATGTGGGAGAGAATTGCGTAGCAATGAGTGACAGAATTTACTTGTAACACTTATATCATATGATAGGTATAAATATATATCCTCTGGCAGATTGCAGAGGTATTCTTGAATTTGAAAGGTGATAAGAAGCGATGATAGCGATTATTGATTACGATGCCGGTAACCTGAAAAGTGTGGAAAAAGCTTTGCAGAGTATTGGTGAAGATACGATCGTTTCCAGAGACAGGGAAGAGATACTGAGAGCAGATAAAGTGATCCTTCCGGGCGTAGGATCATTTGGTGATGCCATGCAGAAGCTCAGAGATTATAAACTGGACGAAGTGATAAAAGAAGTAACCGAAAGCGGAAAGCCATTTCTTGGTATCTGTCTTGGATTGCAGCTTCTGTTTGAGAGAAGTGAAGAAACACCTAGTATAGAGGGACTTGGTATTTTAAAAGGCGAAATTTTGAGAATCCCAGATCATGAAGGGCTGAAGATTCCGCATATGGGATGGAATTCTCTGGAGCTTATCAATCAGGGCAGACTGTTTCAGAATCTTCCGGCAGATCCGTATGTCTATTTCGTGCACTCTTATTATCTGAAAGCAGAGGAGACGGAGATCGTAAAGGCGACTACCTGGTACAGCACCACGATCCATGCATCGGTAGAAAAGGGAAATATTTTTGCATGTCAGTTCCATCCGGAGAAGAGCAGTGATGTCGGACTGCAGATCCTGCGGAATTTCGCAGCGATCGGAAAGGAGGAAAACGGATATGTTTACGAAAAGAATCATTCCATGTCTGGATGTTCATAACGGCCGCGTGGTAAAAGGTGTGAATTTTGTGAATCTGCGGGATGCCGGGGATCCGGTGGAGATTGCGGCAGCTTATGATAAGGCCGGAGCCGATGAACTGGTATTTCTGGATATCACAGCCTCTTCGGATGCCAGAAATACGGTTGTTGATATGGTACGAAAAGTAGCTGAGAAAGTATTTATTCCATTTACCGTCGGCGGTGAATTTCTTGGAAACGATTCACCTGAAGATTTTAAGGTGCTTCTGCGTGAAGGGGCAGACAAGATTTCCATCAATTCTTCTGCGATCAATACACCGGAACTGATCAGTCAGGCGGCAGATAAATTTGGCAGCCAGTGTGTAGTTGTAGCGATTGATGCAAGAAGAAGAGAAGACGGAAGTGGTTGGAATATCTACAAAAACGGCGGCAGGATCGATGTCGGTATCGATGCGGTAGAATGGGCAATGAAAGTGGATAAATTGGGTGCAGGAGAAATTCTTCTGACCAGTATGGACTGCGATGGAACAAAAGCAGGTTACGATCTGGAACTGACCAGAACAATTGCAGAAAATGTTTCCATACCGGTGATTGCGTCCGGAGGAGCCGGCACGATGGAGCATTTTTATGATGCACTGACGGAAGGAAAAGCAGATGCAGCTCTTGCAGCGTCTCTCTTCCATTATAAGGAGCTGGAAATCCGTCAGGTAAAAGAATATCTGCGAGATCGGAAGGTACCGGTAAGACTGTAAGAGAAGTATCATCAGAAAAATATAGCAGTAAAATGCTAGGATAAGGAGGCAAAATTATGGCACCGATCAGTAATGACTGGCTGGAACCGCTGAAACCGGAGTTCCGTAAGCCATATTATGCAAAATTATATAAAACAGTGATGGATGAATATCATACGAGAAGAATTTATCCTCCGGCAGATGATATTTTTAATGCATTTGCCTTAACACCACTTAAGGATGTCAAAGTTGTAATTTTAGGGCAGGACCCTTACCATGGGGATGGACAGGCACATGGACTTTGTTTTTCGGTGAAACCAGATGTAGAGATACCGCCGTCTCTTGTAAATATTTATAAAGAACTGCACGATGACTGTGGCTGTTATATCCCGGATAATGGGTATCTGACGAAATGGGCGAAACAGGGCGTATTGCTGCTGAACACGGTTCTGACCGTGCGTGCACATCAGGCAAATTCCCACAGGGGGATTGGATGGGAAGAATTTACCGATGCAGCAATCCGCATCCTGGATCAGCAGGATCGTCCAATGGTATTTCTGCTGTGGGGCAGACCGGCTCAGATGAAAAAATCCATGCTGCACAGAAATCCGAAGCATCTGATCCTGGAAGCACCGCATCCAAGTCCGCTTTCAGCATATCGCGGATTTTTTGGCTGCAAACATTTCAGCCAGACAAATGAATTTTTAAAAGCAAACGGTCTAGAGCCAATCGACTGGCAAATCGAGAACCGTGCGGAGCAAAAGACAGAAGAATAAGCAGAATCGTTTGAAGTGACCAGACTTCATAGAGCGTATAAAGAGTATCAGAATACAAAAAAGCAGAGTACATGATTTTGTTATCATAGTGGCTCTGCTTTTTTATACTCTGGCATTTTGTTATTTTTTCAGGTTTTTATTTGCTGTGGAGAGCATCAGTTTGATTCGGTTCAGCTGATTTACTTCACTGGCACCTGGATCGTAGTCGATGGCAACGATATTGGACATCGGATACTGGTGACGCAGTTCTTTGATGACACCTTTGCCGACTACGTGGTTCGGCAGGCATCCAAATGGCTGTGTGCAGACGATGTTGTTGACACCGCTGTGGATCAGCTCTAACATCTCTCCGGTCAGGAACCAGCCTTCACCGGTCTGATTACCGATGGAAACGATCGGTTTTGCATAACCAGCCAGATCCTGGATATGTGCAGGTGGATCAAAATGTTTGCTTGCTGCAAAAGCTCTGGCAGCCGGTTTGCGGAAATATTCTAACAGAGCGATACCGGCATTTCCAATGGTTGCGGAAGATTTCTTCATGCCAAGATTTTCTGCTTTAAAGTTCGTGTTGTAGAAACAGTAGAGCAAAAAGTCGATCAGATCCGGCATCACCGCTTCAGCCCCTTCGGATTCCAGCAGATCTACCAGATGATTGTTGGCAGCCGGCAGGAATTTTACCAGAATTTCTCCTACAATGCCGACGCGAGGTTTTTTCTCATCTGTAATCGGCAGGTTATCGAAGTCATGGATAATATCACGGCACAGCTTTTTGAACTGTCCCATAGTCGGATGCTTGGAAGAGACAAAATCTTTGCAGACTTTTTCCCATTTTTCATGCATGGCATTTGCGGAACCTTTGACTTTTTCATAAGGACGCATACGGTAGAGACAACGCATGAAAATATCGCCGAAGATCGCACCGTACAGACCACGCATCACAAGACTGTAGCTGATTTTAAATCCCGGATTTTTCTCAAGACCGCTCAAATTGATGGAGATGACAGGGATCTGTTCCATGTCTGCCTTTTTCAGTGCACGGCGGATAAAGCCGATATAATTGCTGGCACGGCAGCCGCCGCCTGTCTGGGAAATCAGAACGGCAGTCTTATTTAAGTCATATTTACCGGACAACAAGCTGTCCATAATCTGGCCGACAACGATCAGAGAAGGATAGCAAGCATCGTTGTTGACATATTTCAGTCCCATATCCACAGCCTGACGGTCATCGTTCTGCATGACAACGAGGTTGTAACCGGCTGCACGGAATGCAGATTCCAGGATGTTAAAGTGGATCGGAGACATCTGCGGGCAGAGGATTGTGTAGTCTTTTCGCATTTCTTCGGTAAATACAACACGGTCGAAATTGGAAGCGACGATCTCACGTGGCAGATTCTGTTCTCTGCGGATACGCAGGGCAGCAATCAAGGAACGTACACGGATACGGGCAGCTCCTAAGTTGTTTACTTCATCAATCTTCAGACAGGTATAGATCTTGCCGGAGTTTGAAAGGATATCGTTGACACAGTCTGTAGTAACGGCATCCAGTCCGCATCCGAAAGAGTTCAGCTGGATCAGGTCAAGATCATCTCTTGTCTTGACAAAGTTGGCTGCGGCATACAGACGGCTGTGGTACATCCACTGATCCATAACGATCAGAGGGCGTTCCGGCAGATTGCGGTTGGATACAGAATCTTCGGTCAGAACAGCCAGACCGTAAGAATTGATCAGTTCCGGGATGCCGTGGTTGATCTCAGAATCGATGTGGTACGGGCGGCCTGCAAGCACAATGCCGTGGCGGCCGTTTTCTTCCATCCATTTTAAAGTTTCTTCGCCTTTGTCGTACATCGCCTGCCTTGTGCGGGCAAGTTCCTGCCATCCAGTCTTTACAGCGGCACGGACTTCCTCTTTTGGAATGTCAGGGAAGGCTTTGATCATCTGTTTGCAGATGGTATCTTCACTGGCAAAAGAGAGGAACGGATTTTCAAAACGGATCGAGCCGTCTTTTAACTCATCAATATTATTTTTGATATTTTCCGCATAGGATGTTACGATCGGACAGTTGTAATGGTTGTTAGAGTCCGGGAATTCATTTCGCTCATATGGAATACACGGGTAGAAAATGAAAGGAACTCCCTGTTTGATCAGCCAGGTTACATGTCCGTGGGCAAGCTTTGCTGGGTAGCATTCGGATTCGCTTGGGATGGACTCGATGCCAAGCTCATATATCTTTCTGGTGGATGGCGGAGAAAGTACCACGCGATATTTCAGAGCCGTGAAAAATTCAAACCAGAATGGATAATTTTCGTACATATTGAGGACACGCGGGATGCCGACGGTACCTCTTACTGCTTCATCTGCCTCCAGTGGTTTGCGGTCAAACAGAAGCTTGTTCTTATATTCGAACAGGTTCGGGATTTTCTCTTTATTTCGCTCTTTTCCGATACCACGCTCACAGCGGTTTCCGGTCACAAACTGACGGCCCCCGGTAAAACGGTTGATGGTCAGGCGGCACTGGTTGGTACAGCCTTTGCATTTTGCCATGGTGGTCGTGAACTGCAGATGATTGATCTTGTCGATGGAGAGCATGGTGGTCTCTACACCGTCCTGATAACGCTCACGGGCGATCAGTGCAGCACCGAAAGCACCCATGATACCGGCGATATCCGGGCGGATTGCTTCACATCCGGCAATCTTTTCGAAACTGCGAAGAACGGCATCGTTGTAGAACGTACCGCCCTGCACAACGATGTGTTTGCCAAGCTCAGAAGCATCGGAAACTTTGATTACTTTATAAAGAGCATTTTTGATAACCGAATAAGCAAGCCCGGCAGAAATATCAGCGACTTCTGCCCCTTCTTTCTGAGCCTGTTTTACCTTTGAGTTCATAAATACGGTGCAACGGGTACCAAGGTCGATCGGGTTCTTGGCAAAAAGAGCGGCTTTTGCAAAATCCTGTACACTGTAATTCAGAGATTTGGCAAACGTTTCGATAAAAGAACCGCATCCGGAAGAACATGCTTCGTTCAGCTGTACACTGTCGACGGTCTGATTTTTGATCTTGATACATTTCATATCCTGACCACCGATATCCAGGATGCAGTCTACATCCGGATCAAAGAATGCAGCGGCATAATAATGAGATACCGTTTCTACTTCGCCCTCGTCGAGCAGGAGAGCGGCCTTGATCAGTGCCTCGCCGTAACCGGTTGAACAGGAACGGACGATCTTGGCAGTGTCAGGCAGCTTTTTGTAAATATCCTGGATTGCACGAATCGTAGTCTTTAACGGGCTGCCGTTGTTGTTACTGTAGAAAGAATAAAGCAGAGCACCGTCTTCTCCGACCAGAGCAGCTTTTGTCGTGGTAGATCCGGCATCAATACCAAGATAGCAGTTTCCTTCGTACGTTTCCAGATCGCCGGTCATAACGTTATACTGACTCTGACGTTCCGAAAATTCCTCATATTCTTCTTTGGAGGCAAACAAAGGATCCATACGGGCAACCTCAAATTCCATGTGGATGGTGCCGGAAAGTTTCTGGATCAGTGCAGAAAGGGATGTTATAACATCCTCCTTATAATTAAGGGCTGAACCGATTGCAGCAAACAGGTGAGAATTTTCCGGTGTGATCGCATGTTCGTCATCCAGCTTCAGGGTGCGGATGAAAGCAGTTTTCAGCTCTGTTAAAAAATGAAGCGGTCCGCCTAAAAATGCCACATGTCCGCGAATCGGTTTTCCACAGGCAAGACCACTGATCGTCTGGTTTACAACGGCCTGGAAAATAGAAGCCGACAGGTCTTCTTTCGTAGCCCCTTCGTTGATCAGAGGCTGAATATCTGTCTTAGCAAATACACCGCAGCGGGCGGCGATTGGATACAGAGCTTTATAATTTTTTGCATAGTCATTCAGCCCAGAAGCGTCGGTCTGCAGAAGCGAAGCCATCTGATCGATAAAGGATCCGGTTCCGCCGGCACAGATACCATTCATACGCTGCTCTACATTTCCACCTTCAAAATAAATAATTTTTGCATCTTCACCGCCAAGCTCGATCGCTACATCTGTCTGCGGAGCATAGTACTGAAGAGCAGTAGAAACAGCAATAACTTCCTGAACAAAAGGAATACCAAGATGCTTGGCAAGGGTAAGACCGCCGGAGCCGGTGATCATCGGCGAGAGCGAAAATTCACCGAGGCTGTCATATGCTTTTTTCAGAAGTGCAGAGAGCGTCTCCTGGATATTGGCATAATGGCGTTCATAATCAGAGAAAAGAAGTTCGTTTTTCTCATTCAAAATAGCAACCTTAACGGTTGTGGAACCGATATCGATTCCTAAAGTATGAAGTTTTGTCTGATTCGTATTCATATTCATAAATTTAAAATCCTTATGTAATGATGTTTGATCCGGGATCCGGACAGAAAACAGCCGTTTTCTGATCCACCTATTATAATAGGAAAAGATACCCGAAAAAAGATACAAAATTCATTATACGACAAATTTTTTGAAATATCAAACGTTTTGATGATGTTTCGCATTTTTTTAGAAACAAAAAATAAAGGTTTCCTTAAGCAAAAATATTGTAATTCATCGCATAATGTGGCATAATGGAAAAGTAAATGCTTAAAAATCAAAATAGGAAAACGAATACGAGGACAAGGAAAAGAAAAAGATACAGAGGAGAAAACTATGCAGATATTTTCAATGATTTTATCACTTCTATGTGGAGTAGCACTGTTTTTATTCGGAATGTCACTGATGGGCGACGGACTCAAGATGGTCGCCGGAAATAAACTGGAAGCATTTTTATATCGAATGACGAACACGCCGATCAAGGGTGTGGCACTTGGTACGGCAGTTACCAGTGTGATCCAGTCATCTTCGGCAACGACAGTTATGGTGATCGGTTTTGTAAACTCCGGTATGATGAAGCTGAAACAGGCGATCGGTATCATCATGGGAGCCAATATTGGTACCAGTATCACAGGATGGATCTTGTGTCTGTCCTATATTCAGGGTTCCGGCGGGATCGCAAGTATTTTTTCAACAGCGACGATATCTGCCGTTGTAGCAGTGGTCGGTATTATTTTCCGCATGTTTGGGAAACGCTCCGTACATAAAAATATGGGCAATATCATGCTGGGTTTTGCTGTTTTGATGACAGGTATGCAGATGATGAGCGGGGCTGTTTCTCCGCTTCGTGAAAACCAGATGTTTATCAATATGCTCACAATGTTTTCCAATCCGCTTGCCGGTATCCTGGTCGGTATTTTATTTACCGCAGTGCTGCAGAGTGCTTCTGCGACCGTTGGTGTACTGCAGGCGTTGTCCGTGACCGGAATCCTGACTTTTGCAAGCACGTTCCCGATCGTACTTGGTATCGGTGTCGGTGCGGCCTGTCCGGTTCTGATCTCTGCAATCGGAGCAAATAAGAATGGTAAAAGAACAGCCCTTGTTTATCTGATCAATGACCTGTTCGGACTGATCATGTGGGCAGTGGTCTTCTATTCCCTGAACGCCGTGATCCATTTTACGTTTATGGATCAGGTGATGACACCGGTGAGCATTGCACTTTTAAATACCGTATTCCGTTTGGTGACTGTGTGTATTCTGTTCCCGTTTATCAATAAGATCGAAAAACTGGTGTGCTGGCTGGTGAAAGACAGTGCCGAGGAGCTGGAAGACGAGGCAGATTTCGATCTTCTGGAGGAACGTCTTTTGAGTTACCCGGCATTGGCGATCGGACAGTGTCACCGTGCCATGAACGGTATGGCAAAGAAGGTCCGCAAAAACGTAAACCGTGCCATGAACCTTTTAAATGACTATCAGCAGGACAAGTTTGACAAAGTCCAGAGAAAAGAGGACTTAATCGATAAGTATGAAAGCCGTCTGGGCGAATATCTGGTTCAGCTCACAAAAAGAGAGATGAATACGGCACAGACAAGACAGGTTTCCCTGTATCTGCATACGATCAACGACTTTGAACGTATCGGAGACCATGCATCCTATATTGCCCATATGTCAAATGAAATGCATGAAAATCATACCCAGTTTTCGGAAGAAGCATGGGATGAGCTGAATGTTGCTATGGAAGCCGTGCGTGAAGTAATCAATATCACTTACGATGCTTTTTTAAATGATGACAAAGAAGAGGCACAGAGAATTACACCGCTTGGTATGGTTATCGGCAGACTTTGCGATGAACTGAAAATGCATCACGTAGCCAGAATGAGCAAAGGCGGATGCGGTCTGGAAGAAGGAGCAGTCTTTACCGACCTTCTGAACAGCTTCAATCGTATCGCATCCCACTGTGCAAGTGCAATGGTGGCATTGCTTAAGGGCGATGAAATGGACACAGATATCCATATCCATGACTCCAAAATCTATCCGACGGATAATTGGGAATATTATTCTTATTTGAATGAATATAATCAGAAGCATGATATCAAAAGCAAGAGCGAGAGCCATATCAGAAGTATGGAGCCGGAAGAAGTAGAATAGAAAAGTAAAAAGATATCCGTTCGGATCAAAACCGGCGGATCTCTTTTTTTAAAAACAATGCAGCAGCTGACGGAGTGGAATCGCTGCTTCTGGCAGAGCAGGCACCTGAAATCCAGATTTAGGATATGCAAAAATAAATATATAAATTATTCAAAAATATCAGGGGGAATGCAGATGAATTACAAAGAGAAAAAACGTTCCATGTTTTTTGGTCTGCCGTGGACTTTTACGTCTTATACGGTGACAGAGGAAATTATCACAGTGGACACAGGGCTGTTCAAGAAAGAAGAAAATGACTGTTATTTATACAAAGTCATTGATGTACGTCTGGAAAGTACTTTGTTGGAGCGTATGTTGGGGCTTGGAACGATCCATTGTTTTACGGGTGATGTGACGGATCCGGATCTGAAACTGCTCCACATCAAACACGCAAAAGAGATCAAAGACTACATTTTAAAACAGTCCGAGCAGGAAAGAATGAAAAGAAGAACCGTAAATATGCAGCATCTGGATGGCAATCCGGGGATGAGCCAGATGGCAGAAAAAGACAGCTGCAGATAGCAAGGAAGGTAAAGGCAGTGTTGATAAAAACAGCACTGCCTTTTTGGTGGTTGTTCTTATCAACAGCCTGAGAGTTGCACTGATGCTTCATTCCGGATTCGGTACACGTAAGGTTTGTAAGTGTGATGTCTTAAGAAACAGAAAAAGTACAGAACAAATATTCGATTTTGTTCTGTACTTTTTTCTTTATGAATGATATACTGATTGGGTAACAATACTAAGCAAGGAAAAACATGACAGCGTGCAGACTTATGTTTTGTTTCGCGTGCGTTTAACTTAAATTGTATAGAAATAGAAGAAATATGACTTACTCAGGAGGTCTGTATGGATCATTTTGAATTAGTATCGGAATACAAACCGACCGGTGACCAGCCGGAAGCAATCAGGGAGCTGGTTGAAGGATTTCGGGAAGGAAACCAATGTGAGACATTGCTTGGAGTTACCGGCTCCGGAAAGACATTTACAATGGCAAACGTCATTGCACAGTTAAATAAACCGACATTGATCATAGCACACAATAAAACACTGGCGGCACAGCTGTATAGTGAGTTTAAGGAATTCTTCCCGGAGAACGCAGTGGAATATTTTGTCTCCTATTATGATTATTATCAGCCGGAGGCGTATGTACCGTCTTCTGACACTTATATTGCGAAGGATTCTTCCATCAACGATGAGATTGACAAGCTGCGTCTTTCGGCAACAACGGCACTGGCGGAGCGGAGGGATGTAATCATCATTTCCAGTGTATCCTGTATCTATGGGCTGGGCAGCCCGGTGGATTATAAGAATATGGTACTGTCTCTGCGGCCCGGTATGGAGAGGGATCGGGATGAGGTGATCCACAAGCTGATTGACCTGCATTATGATCGAAATGATATGGATTTTCATCGCGGAACGTTTCGCGTGCATGGCGATGTGCTGGAGATTTTTCCGGCAGAATCGGATGAATATGCGTATCGTGTGGAGTTTTTCGGAGATGAGATCGACCGGATCACCGAGATC
>ERZ772878.1542-NODE-1542-length-11126-cov-6.22012_pt1 | contig 11126 bp, 10 predicted proteins | sample MGYA00580578_ERZ772878 | MGnify/ENA primary metagenome ERZ772878 (study PRJEB29015, sample SAMEA2737686) | human gut metagenome | biome: human gut; feature: human-associated habitat; material: faeces | place: China | collected 2012 ...
ACTATAAGAGGGTGACTTTTATGGCATATTTTCTTAAAAAAACTAACAACAAAAAAGGTACTTATCTTCAGATTTATTCAAGCTTTTACGATCCTGAACGCAGGCATACTGCCCACAAGGCTTATAAACCTATTGGTTATGTTCATGAGCTTCAGGCAAAGGGCATTGACGATCCTATCTCCTTCTACAAAGAAGAAGTTATCAGACTGAACCAGGAAGCAAATGCTGCAAAAGCCGCAAAAAAAGCGAAGCAGATTTCAGATGATTCGCCGGAAAAACTCATTGGCTATTTCCCGATGAAAAACATTAACGACAAGCTTTCTGTCAAAAAGTATATTGATCTCATGCAGACCGCTACTGACTTCCGCTTTAATGTTTTTGACATGATCTCTGCCCTTGTTTACGCAAGGCTTGTCCAGCCATGTTCAAAATCAAAGACTTATGACGAAGTGATTCCAAAGCTTTTTGAATCCTACGATTTTTCTTTAAACCAGCTCTATGACGGGCTGGAGTATATCGGTTGCGAATACGAAAAGATCATTGAAATCTACAATCATCAGATCCAACAGATGTATCAGTTTGATACCTCTCATACTTACTTTGACTGCACTAACTTTTACTTTGAGATCGACAGGGAAGATGATTTCCGGAAAAAAGGACCTTCCAAGGAAAACAGAAAAGAACCGATTGTTGGTCTGGGACTCCTGCTTGATGCAAATCAGATTCCCATCGGCATGAAGCTGTTTCCGGGCAATCAGAGTGAAAAGCCGGTGATCAGAAATATCATTGATGATTTGAAAAAGAGAAACTCTGTGTCCGGCAGAACCATACAGATCGCCGACAAAGGGTTGAATTGTGCTGAAAATATCTTCCATGCGCTCAAAAATGGGGATGGATATATTTTCTCTAAGTCCGTAAAGATGCTTCCGGAAACGGAAAAGACCTGGGTACTGCTCCCTAATAATTACAGGGATGTAAAAAATGCTGCCGGGGAGACTTTGTATCGCATTAAGGAATGTGTAGATGAATTTGAATATAAATTTACCGAGTCTGAAACAGGCTCTTTAAAAAAGTTCCGGATCACAGAAAAAAGGATTGTTACTTTCAATCCAAAACTTGCCAAAAAACAGATCTACGAAATTAATAAAGAAGTTGAAAAAGCAAGGCTTCTGAAAGCTTCGCAGGCTAAAAAATCCGAGTATGGTGATTCTGCAAAATATGTCATTTTTACTGCTGCAGATAAAAAGGGCAACGACACAGATGGTAAAGTAAAAGTCACCATGAATGAGGAACTCATTCAAAAATCCCTGGAGCTTGCCGGATACAACATGCTGGTCACTTCCGAGATTTCCATGAAAGATAAGGATGTCTACAATGCATACCACAATCTCTGGAGAATAGAAGAATCCTTCCGGATCATGAAGTCACAGCTGGATGCCAGACCGGTATACTTGCAAAAACAGGATACCATTGTTGGACATTTTTTAATCTGCTATCTGGCCGTATTACTGACAAGATTACTGCAGTTCAAGATATTAAAAAATGGTTATAGTTCCGAAGAGCTGTTTGAATTCGTACGTGACTTCAGAGTTGCCAAAATATCAGACAGAAAATATATAAATCTATCGCATGGTACATCATTTATCAGGGAATTGTCAGAGCTGTGCAGCTTACCACTGACATCGTATTTTTTGAACGAAGGAGACATCAAAAAAATGCTAAGCCACAGGTTTTAATCCTTGGCTTAGCACCATGTTTTATACTTCAACTCCGAAAGTCAGGTTTTACATCATATTCTTTATAAAAGAAAGGTCATTTTTGTTTTTTTATGAATAATAAGGCCAAAGTTATTGTTTGTAACCTTTGCCTTAGTGAATTACTTCCTATTATATAGTGTTACACTGCGTTATTTCAGTTACAAAGCCAATTGATTTGCCAGGATCACACTGGCTGCCAGGCTGACAAACGCTGCTAAAAGTCCGCCTGCAAGTGTATAACGGGTACGGCTGATGCCTGCAGAACCGAAATAGACACTCATACAGTAAAGCACGGTTTCCGTACTTCCCATAAGAATAGATGCCATAAGCCCCACCTGGGAGTCGGGACCATAATTTTTAAACAGATCCAGCACCAGGCCTACTGCGGCAGAGTTGGAAACGAGACGTATAAAAGCAATGGGGATAATGGGGCCGGGGAGACCGATGGAAGTAGCCGGAACTTCTAAAATATGGGTTAAAAATTCTAAAAATCCCGATGCACGAAGGACGCCTACCGCTGTCATTAATCCAACTAATGAAGGAAGGACCTGGACAACGGTCTGCATCCCCTCTTTTGCGCCATATAAAAAATCATCAAATACCGGTCTTTTTCCAAGTATGGCGAAACCAACAATATAAAAAATGATCAGTGGAACCATAAAATCTGATAAAAATAAGAGAAAGCCCATAAAAAATGCCTGCCCCCACGCATGTTTTGTTTTTACAACATACGTAGGAACAGGCTTAATTATGTAACAAATATATCCCCCGCGCAAGCGCAGGGGATATAAGTAGGAAGTATGCATTTTGCGAATATACGATCCAGATTATGCCTCAGTAAATAATGGAGTGGAGTAATATCTGTCGCCGCTGTCCGGAAGAAGAGCTACAATGGTCTTTCCTTCGTTTTCAGGACGTTTTGCAAGCTGGATCGCTGCGTATAATGCTGCACCGGAAGAAATACCGGTTAAGATACCTTCTGTTTTTGCAAGAAGTTTGGATGCTTCAAACGGATGCTCGTTGTCGATGGGCATTACTTCGTCATAAACCTTGGTGTCTAATACTTTTGGAACGAAGCCGGCGCCAATTCCCTGGATCTTGTGGGCACCGCCGTGTCCTTCAGACAGTACAGGAGAAGTTGCAGGCTCTACTGCTACTACCTTTACATTTGGGTTCTGCTCTTTTAAGTATGTGCCAACGCCGGTAATGGTACCGCCGGTACCTACGCCAGCTACGAAGAAGTCTACCTGACCCTCTGCATCTCTCCAGATTTCAGGACCTGTGGTCTCTTTGTGGATCTTTGGGTTTACAGGGTTTACAAACTGGCCTGGGATAAAGCTGTCCGGGATCTCTTTTGCCAGCTCATCTGCTTTTGCGATAGCTCCGCTCATTCCCTTATCACCAGGTGTGAGAACGATTTCAGCTCCATAGGCCTTTAAGATGTTGCGGCGCTCTACGCTCATGGTCTCAGGCATGGTCAGGATCACACGGTAGCCCTTGGATGCTGCTACAGATGCAAGTCCGATACCTGTATTTCCGGAAGTTGGTTCAATGATAACCGAACCTGGCTTTAAAACGCCTCTTGCTTCTGCATCTTCGATCATCGCTTTTCCTACACGGTCTTTTACACTTCCTGCCGGGTTAAAGTATTCCAGCTTCAGTAAAATCCTTGCCTTTAATCCTTCTTTTTTCTCCAGATTTACCGGTTCTAAAAGTGGTGTGTTTCCTACTAATCCTGCTGCTCCCTTAACGATTCCTGCCATAATAAGCTCCTTTCCATGCATTGTATGATACCAGATCCTTCACCTTTTGATCCTGGTCCCATATGCCTATCTGTTTACTGGGTTTTGATTTATGGGTATTATAAAACCTATAAACCCACTTGTCAATAGGTTTATAGGTTTTTTGTATTGCTGACCATAGCTCCGCTGGCATCCATATAATACCAGGTATCTCCCACCTGTACCCAGCCGGTCTGTTTTACATAATCTTTCATGTAATACCATTTTCCGCCGATCTTCTTCCAGCTGTTTGCAGGTATCTTTTCACTGTAATCGGTAAATGAAAGTTCAATGGTCACATGATCATTGATCCCGTCTACATTTCCTTCCTGTGTACACTGCCAGATGGTACGGTTTGGATAGCTGTTAATGGTACCATAGCGGGCGTACCAGATATCGTATGGGATTTCTGCTGTATTTAAGTGATTAGTGAGCCAGTCATTATTTGCATATACGATGGGACAGTAACCTGCATCTGCGATCACTTTACAGAAGGCATTGACATTTTCCGTGATCTGGGCGGAACTTAAGCCCTGTTCCAGCAGGTAATTGGACTCCACATCATAGGCAACCGGATATGACACCGGAAAATCCTTGATAACCTGGAGCACATATTCTGCTTCGTCTGCTGCCGTCTGTGCATCCAACGCCTGTGTATAGAAGAAAACACCTGTTTTTATACCATGAGCTGCTGCTTCCGTTATATTCCGGTCAAAATACGGATCTTTATCCTTATAATAACCAATACGGATCATGGCAAAACCGACGCCATCTGCAGCTACTTTTCCCCAGTCAATGCCATTTTCCCGGTTTGCACGGTTCTGATATTTTGTCACGGTGATACCTTTTGCCACTGCCCCTTCAATGGGAGTGCCGGAAGCATCTACATAACTGCCATTTTCAAAGTCCCATGCTTTTGCCTGGGCTGCCATAGGAAAAGCCAGCGAAACTGCAAGCATAGCTGCCGCTAATTTTAAAGATCTCTTATATTTTATATGCCAGATCTTATTCCCGTTCTTTCTCATTTATTATTTTCTTCCTTTCTCTGCTTTGCATTTTTAAGTTTTACTCTCATTCTTTGATTATAACATTATCCCATTATAAAAATATTAACTTTTGTCGAAGAAAGTCTAAAAATTCTCCTACCATTCTTCTAAACAGTCAGCTATAATAAATACAGTTATGCAACACGGGAGATTTTTTATGTCTAAAGTTTGGGAATTTTTCGAAAATATGAATGAGGCTGTTTATGCCTCTGATGTGGATACATACGAACTGCTCTATTTGAATAAAGCGGCCAGAGATCTGTTTCAGTTTAAGGATGAGTCTGATTATAAAGGAAAAACTGCTATGAGATCCTGCAGCAATGTTCTTCCCCCTGTGCCATGTGTACCAACAACCGCTTAAAACCCGGTGTGTTTTATGAATGGTCCCGTTTTAACCCGCTGGTGCGCCGTTCTTATCTGCTGAAAGATACCATGGTAATTGACGATGGACGCAGAGTCCGTATTGAAATGGCAATTGACCTGGATATTCATGAACTGGCTAAACGTTCTTTTTCTGAATTTACAGACAATGAAGCACTGATCAATGAGGGACTTCGCTGTGCACTGGCAGAAGAAACACCGGAACAGTCTATTGATACATTATTACAGTATCTGGGGCAGATGTTCCAAAGTGACCGTGTTTATATTTTTGAGAAAAATAAACATGGCAATTTTGACAATACTTATGAATGGTGTGCTTCTAAGGTTTCCCCTCAGAAAAATATTTTACGCAATATCCCGCCGGAAACCATGGGTACCTGGATTCCTACCTTCCAGAAAGGTGAAAGTATTATCATCCGGAATGTGAATGAGATCGTATCTTATGACCCCACTGTATATGAAACACTGATACCGCAAAACATTGCGCGCCTTATTGTCAGCCCTATTTGCCGTGACCGGGAAGTAATCGGTTTCTATGGTATTGACAATCCGCCACTTGACCGTATGGATCATATTGCTTTTATGCTCCAGCTCCTTGGACATTTTATCAATTCCATGCTGCGGCGCAGAGACCTGGTTGGGAAACTGGAAACATTAAGCTACCATGACCAGCTTACCGGTGCGAAAAACCGTCATGCCATGAACGAAAAGCTGGCTTCTCTTGCAAACGGTGGAAGTCTTGGCATTATTTACAGTGATGTAATGGGCTTAAAGCAGATCAACGATGATTTTGGACACCAGGCGGGTGATGAGGCGTTGATCTATGCCTGTGAAAATTTAAAGGCTCATTTTCCGGATAAATGTGTTTACCGTATTGGCGGTGATGAATTTCTGGTACTGATACCGGGTATTACAGAAAATCTTTTTCAGTCTATGATCCGTTCTATGTTAGTTGACATGGCTAAAAGTTCGGTTCACCTGGCACTTGGTTCTGTCTGGGTGGATGACTGCACCGGAAAAGTAGAAAAATCGCTGTCTGAGGCAGATGTCAGAATGTATGAAGATAAACGTGCTTATTATGCCAAGAACCGGCAGTTAGACCGAAGGAGACACTGATCATGGTGTCTCCTTTTTTATTAGGATATACCCGAAATGAGGTGAGCATTTTGGGGAAGATCTATGTGGGGTTACGGAGATGATCCATGATCTTACAGAAAATGACCGCTGCCAGTGTACTTACCATTGTTGCTGCAAAACAGGGACCGGTGACGGCTGCCGGGGATGTACTGTGATACTGGCTTCTGTATGCAATGATATTCACCGGGATCAGCTGAAGGGATGAAATATTCATGATCAGAAAGGTACACATTTCATTACTGGCAGTGCCTTTCGAGACTGCGTGAATTGTCCTTTTCGCCACTTTCTCTTTTCTGCGCTCTTCTTCTACCTTTTCCAGTTCTTTCATGGCTTTTAAGCCTGCAGGTGTCGCCGCCCAGCCAAGTCCCAGGATATTTGCAATGAAATTTACACAGATCTGTCTGGCGGCTTCACAGTCTGGCGGCAGATCCGGAAAGAGGAATTTCAAAGCCGGTCCCATTTTCTCTGAAAGCTGTTCTACCAGCCCGGCTCTGCTTCCGATCTCTAAAATCCCGTTCCAGAAAACTACGATCCCCAACATGGTGATACTCAAGGTCACGGCTTCCCCTGCTGCGTTTAAGGCTCCTTCTGTCACCTGGGCCATTCTCCCATTAAATGCTCCCCACAGGATCCCCAGAAAAAGCATTCCGCTCCAGATATAATTTAACATATTCCTTTTTCCTGTATTGCCTATACGCCCATTTATACACATTTTATGCTCTTTCACACAGAGAAATACACATTCTTATGGTGGAAAAAGTTATCCACAATCTAAATCTTGTATTTTCTCTTCTTTTTACCACATATCTTGTGTTTGTCGGTGGATAATGTGGATAACTTTGGGGATAACTCTGTTTATAGTGTGTGTAAAGCATGGGGAAACTGTGGGGAAATATGGATTTTTATGTGGAAACCGGAAATTTTGTGGATTTTTTATCCACATTTTGGCAGATTTTGCGGTTTCCTTTTGGGCTTTTCCTTGTTTTTTCCTGCTTTTTCTTGTTTTGCCGTTTTACTGTTTTTATTTTACCGGCATATACAGTTCCAGGAAATAAATGTTGCTGTCTTCTCCTAAAAACGAAGTCATATTATTGGAATACAGAACTCCTGTTGGCTCTGCTCCCTGTTCCTTTCCCCAGCGGACCATCTGGCAGGCTGTTTCTTCATCGGGATAAATATTTTCAGACTCCAGGATCGTATAAATACAGGGAACGGGTGCAGTCTGCGGATATTGTTCCAGATGGAAGTCACTGCTGATAAAGGGACCTACTTCCTGATACAGAAACAGCTTGGTGCCCTGCTCCTGCATCTGCCCTTCTTTTATGGAAAATTCGGTATAGAAATAAGTCATGTCCAACCCGCCTGTTTCAGATGACAGGGAAAACCATTTTTGCAGACTTGCGTGGAGACTGTCGCAAACTCCTAACTGATAGGCTACCGGAAAATTTTTCCAGGTACATTTTCCACCGTATTGCTCTGCCATTTGAATATCTTTTGTGGCAAGCCGCATACGGGCAATGGCCTGCTGATGATAGTGGATCTTCATCTCTTCCTGTTTTATACGGGTCTGCAGATGTTTTTTCATATATTCTACAGAATTCTCGCCTTTTATGTATCCTTCGATTTCTTCCAGGCTGTCATTCATTTTTCTCTTATATAGGATAACCATCAGTCTGAACAGGTCTTCTTCCAGATAATAACGGTATCCGTTTTCCTTTTTTCTCGCCTTTATGATCCCTTTTTTTTCATAAAAACGGAGAGTATCCCGGCTTACGCCCACAATTTCGGACATATCGCCTATGAGATACTCTCGCTGTTTTATTTCCGTTCTGTTTTCTGCCATGCCTTTCCAGTCTCCTGTTTTCCCATTTTCTCACGATCAACATTTCTTCCGAATGTGTTTATGAATGTTATCTTATCCGGATTTTGCGAGCTGGTCAATGGGACGCAGAAAATCGAAAGGAAACTGTAAAGTTTTATCTGGATATTTATCTTACTCCAAATTTGGTTCCCCGTTTGATGATACCGTTGCTGTTCCATTCATTGTAAACATATGGTCCGCCATCTGTGGTACCGTTTTCTGTAAATTCATGAGTTCCGCCATTATAGCTGTAGTTGCCCGTTACCATTTTGCAGGTACTGGTATCAAAATAATAAACATTTCCGTTGATCTTCATAATACCACCCTGAAGTTCTCCGGTATCAGCCGCATAATACCAGGTGCCGTCCTTCTGGATCCAACCGGTTCTCATTAACTGGTCATCGCCAAAATAAAACCAGTGATTTTTATACTGTACCCAGTTATTGGTGCAGTAAGCTCCATCACCCCACTGATACTTTACGCCTTTTCCTGTACCTGTAAAACCTGCTGCAAAAGATGTCATAGCGCTTCCTGCCGTCAGAGCCAGCGCAAGTACTGTAATAGCAAAACGTTTCTTCATAATTAAATGCCTCCTGCGTTTTTATATATGACAACGTCCCCCTCATGGAACATGTCCTTTTGTTTTATGCAGAAAGCATACACCTTGAAGTTACTCCAAGGTCAAGGCAAGTAAGGATTTTGTAAGGGTTTGTAAGAAAAAACGGCCATACCTTTTTATGGGTATGACCGGTATTTTTGGGGGGACTCGCGAACTCGTACCAACATGCTTATCTGTCTGCTTACGCAGGCGGTTCATGCGTTACAATTCTCCCACCAGTTCTTTCATCACATCATCTACTTTTTCAATCTTTTCGGCTCTGTAAGCGTTGCTGCCGCAGAAGAGAAGGGCGTTGTCTTCGTCTCCTTCTGCTGCATTTACCAATGCCTTTGTGATGCAGTAAGGAATGGTTTTGATATCGCAGTGTTCCAGACACTGGAAGCAGGTTTTGATGGCCGGACGGACGCCGTCTTTGATCTGCTGTAAAAACGGATTTAAGATGGCACGTCCTGGCATTCCTACCGGGCTCTGGGTGATAACGATATCTTCTTTTTTTGCGTTGATGTAAGCCTGTTTGTAAGCATCCGGAGCGTCACATTCTTCTGTCGTGACAAAACGAGTTGCCACCTGTACGCCTTCTGCCCCCAGTTCAAACTGGTGTTTTACATCTTCATGGGTATAAATTCCCCCGGCAGTTACTACCGGGATATGTTTCTGGTATTTTTCTTCGTAAGTCTTTACCACTTCCATAATGGAGCGGACTTCTTTATCGTAGGCTTCCTGGTTATAGGTATTTGGCACATCTTTGGTGTCTGCGCCGTACTCAGCCAGTTCTTCTCTGGAAAAGCCCAGATGACCACCGGCTAAAGGTCCTTCTACTACTACAAAATCAGGAACCTGCTTGTATTTTCTGTCCCAAAGTCTGCAGATAACCTGTGCAGACTTTGCGGAAGATACGATGGGGGCAAGCTTTACTTTTTTTACTGCCTGCTTGCAAAATTCTTCGCAGTTTTCTTTTGCGTCTGCAACACCGGCTTTCATCTCTTCGTAAGCAGCCTGTGCATATTCCGGAAGACGTACCGGAAGACCTGCGCCGGATACAATGGCATCTGCACCGCATTTAATGGCTTCCTTGACCCACAAGTCATAGTGCTTGGTGGCTACCATAATATTAAAACCGATAGCTCCTTTTGGCGCAATCTCTCTGGCTTTCTGCATCTCCCGCCTGATAGCGCGCAGATTTGCCTCTACAAAGTTGGTCTTAAAATCAGGTTCCCTGAAACCGATCTGTGCTGTGGAGATCAGTCCCATGCCGCCGGAAGCTGCTACAGCTCCCGCCAGTTTATGAAGGCTGATGCCTACGCCCATACCGCCCTGGATCACTGGTCTTTGCAGTACCAGATCTCCTATTTTTAAAGCTTTGATCCCACTCATTACATTCTCCTAAATCTTTCGTATCTGTGCTCTGCCAGCTCTTCTCCTGACATATCCTGATACTTCTTCATAAATTTCACCATAGACCGATCCATATAACCTGCAATGCGGTACAGAGTATCTGTATTTGCCGGTTCTTCCTCCGGTATGATCCGCTCGATCAGTCCCAGTTCCTTTAAATCAGCAGCGGTCACTTTCATGACTCTGGCTGCTTCCGGCGCCTTTTTACTGTCCTTATAAAGGATAGACGCAAAGCCTTCCGGTGATAAAATGGAATAAATGGCATTTTCCATCATCCATACTTCATTTGCTACTGCCATAGCCAGCGCGCCGCCGCTTCCGCCTTCGCCGATGACGATAGAAAGCACCGGTACTTTTAAATCCGACATTTCAAACAGATTTCTTGCAATGGCTTCTCCCTGACCTCTTTCCTCTGCTTCCAGGCCGCAGAAAGCTCCCGGTGTGTCTACAAAGCAGATAATGGGGCGTCCGAAGGTTTCTGCCTGCTTCATTAAGCGCAGCGCCTTGCGGTAGCCGTCTGGAGACGGCATACCGAAGTTGCGACGGATATTGTCCTTGGTATTCTTTCCCTTCTGCTGTCCGATGACAGTCACCGGCATGCCGTGGAACATGGCAATACCGCCAACAATGGCTCCGTCATCTTTAAAGCAGCGGTCTCCATGGAATTCCATAAATTCATCAAAAACAGCGGTGATATAGTCAAGAGCGGTGGGTCTGTCTGCCTTTCTGGAAAGAAGGACTGTATCCCAGGCACTCTTTTCTGTGTTTTCCTGAGACTGTGCAGCTGCCAGGGTATTTACAGGTATATCTGTCTTAACCCCGTTCTCTTCCACATCCATATCATGTTTTCTATGCATGTAAAGGATCCGTCCGATCACATGCTTCTGGTCCTGACGTGGAAGGATCATGTCTACAAATCCATGTTCTAACAGGAATTCCGCTCTCTGGAAGCCTTCCGGCAGCTTCTGTCCAATGGTCTGCTCAATGACTCTTGGGCCTGCAAAGCCGATCAATGCACCTGGTTCCGCAATAATAATATCACCTAACATGGCAAAACTTGCTGTCACACCGCCGGTGGTTGGATCAGTGAGAACACTGATAAACAGCTGTCCTGCTTCATGGTGACGCTTTAAGGCTGCGGAAGTCTTT
>ERZ772878.1544-NODE-1544-length-11092-cov-3.39893_pt1 | contig 11092 bp, 10 predicted proteins | sample MGYA00580578_ERZ772878 | MGnify/ENA primary metagenome ERZ772878 (study PRJEB29015, sample SAMEA2737686) | human gut metagenome | biome: human gut; feature: human-associated habitat; material: faeces | place: China | collected 2012 ...
CAAATCAAACGTAATGTGTGCGTCAGAACTTACAACTATTCCGACTTCTTTTTCTTTGCATATTTCCGCAATTTTTCTGCAATTCGGAATACTTGCTTTTCTGACATCAAACGAATGATTGTTTATTTCTATTAGCTTATGATTTTTCTTTGCAAGGTCTATGATTTTTTCATAATCATACGCAAATGCCGGTGAACCGCTGTGGCATATAACATCCACAAGAGGGTTGTTGACTATCGCCAAATACGCACTCGTATGGTCTGTCGCGTCACCGTCCTTGTAGCAAGGTGCGTGTATACTTGCATTTACAACGTCAAGTTTTTCAAGTACCTCATCGGCAAGGTCTATATTACCCTCCAAGTCAAGTATATTCACTTCCGCACCGTATAATATCTTTACACCGTATATTTCACGCGGAATGGCCTTCAAATTCTGAAAATGCCAAGGGTGTGCACCGTCGGGAATAGCAGGTGCGTGGTCTGTTATCGCAATAGCCTCCATCCCTGCCTCCGACGCATATTTTGCCATTTCAAGAACCGTTGAATATGCGTGTGTACTTGCCAATGTATGTGTATGTGTGTCCAATAATATCTTCACGTTATATCTTCCTTATCTAAAAATTACAATGGTTTGGAGCTGTCAACATTTGTCGACAGGCTCTTTACAAATTACCAAGCTGACTTTCCATCTGGCTCATAAGTCTGTTGTTAAGCTCAACAGCCGCATTATATCCCATACGTTTCTGTCTGTTATTCATTGACGCAACTTCGACAATTACCGCAAGGTTTCTGCCAAGTTTTACAGGTATCGTAAGTGACGGTACGTTTATACCCATTATATTTGTATACTCATCCACCATACCGAGTCTGTCATATTGCTTGCCCTCTTCCCAAGGCTCAAGATGAATAATCATATCAATATTTTCAGTGTCTTTAACCGCACCTATACCGAATATTTCCTTTACGTCAATAATACCGATACCGCGCAGTTCAACGAAGTGACGTATAATTTCAGGTGACGAGCCGACAAGCGTCTTGTCCGAAACTCTCTTAATTTCAACCGCGTCATCGGCAACAAGTCTGTGACCTCTCTTAACAAGCTCGATAGCCGTTTCACTCTTTCCGACGCCGCTCTCACCCAAAATAAGAATACCCTCGCCGTATACTTCGACAAGCACACCGTGGCGTGTACGTCTTGGCGCAAGCTGTACATTAAGATACGCAATAAGCGCACTCATAAATGCCGAAGTACCGCTCTCACTTCTCAAAAGCGGAACATTATACTTTTCAGCCAATTCAATCATTTCAGGGAAAATCTGAAGTCCTCTTGTGACGATAAGTGCAGGAATATGCTGTGACATAAGTTTTTCAATCTTCTCCGCTCTCTCGTCGGCATGGAACTGTTCAAGGTAAGTAAATTCAACCTTTCCCATAATCTGAATACGACTATTGTCAAAATAATCGAAAAATCCCACCATTTGAAGTCCCGGTCGGTTTACGTCTGTATTTGTTATCATTACAGAATCAAGATCATCCGTTTCGTAAATCTTTTCAAGTTCAAACTCCTCAATAACCTTTTTTAGCGGGAGCTTATATTCATCAACATTCATCATTTGGAACGTCCGCCTTTCATGACATTTTTATAAATATCCTATTCTATTATTATAACCCATACCGATACATTTTTCAATAAAAAATACATAAGTTTTTAGCTGTATTTACGGTCATAATATGTGCAAAAGCATAATTTTAAAAAAATTTAATAAAAAAGTAATAAAAGTCTTGCATTATTAAAAATTTTGTGTTAAAATATTTCTTGATGTTTTAACAAACGTGTCAGGAGGTGTAATGAAATGGCAAAATGTGATGTTTGCGGAAAAGGCGTTGCTTTCGGTATTAAGGTCAGCCACTCTCACAGAAGATCTAACAGAACTTGGAAGCCAAACGTAAGAAAGGTTAGAGCAGTTGTTAACGGCTCAGTTAAGTCAATGCATGTTTGTACTCGTTGCCTACGCAGCGGAAAGGTAGAACGTGCTGTTTGATTACTTTTTTAGATAGAGACAGCTTGCTATTTTTTAGGCAGGCTGTTTTTTTCTTACTTTTATTCATTGCATGCCGCAATTTATTTTCAAAAAATAAGTCATTTTTTTTATAAATTAAATTGCTTTTTATTGGTTTTTCTGTTATAATAGTTTAGAATAGATTTTGAAGGGGTGTATCGGATTGGAGAAACTCTTAGTCAAGGGTGGTAACAAGCTTAGAGGCGAAGTCACTATAAGCGGTGCAAAGAATGCCGCAGTCGCAATATTGCCGGCTTGCCTTTTGGTTAAAGGTAATTGCAGAATTGAAAATCTGCCTGATATAAAAGACGTAAAATTATTTTTACGAATACTTGAACAGCTTAATGCTGATGTTAAATATATAGATAAAAATACTGTTGATATAGATTGTACAAATGTTGATTCATATCGTCCGTTGGGTGAGCTTACCCGCAAAATGCGTGGCTCAAGCTATCTTATGGGTGCACTTTTGGGTCGCTTTTCTAATTTTATTGTTGATCCGCCGGGCGGATGTGACTTTGGTACACGTCCTATCGACCAACATATAAAAGCATTTGAAACGCTCGGTGCTGACATTGACACATCAAAAGGTATTATCGAAGGTTATGCCGAAAATCTTTCGGGCGGAAATATTTTCTTTGACGTTATAACCGTCGGAGCGACAATCAACGCTATGCTTGCGGCGACAACCGCAAACGGTGTTACCGTTATCGAAAATGCCGCAAAAGAACCGCATATTGTTGATCTTGCGAATTTTCTTAACAATATGGGCGCAAACATAAGAGGTGCGGGAACTGATACAATTAAAATTAAAGGTACAAAAAATTTGCACGGCGGAACATACACAATTATCCCCGACCAAATTGAAGCAGGTACATTTATGATAGCGGCAGCCGCTACAAGAGGCGATGTTGTTCTTAAAAATGTAATTCCGCGTCACCTTGAAATCATAAGTGCAAAACTTATCGAGGCAGGCGTTAATATTTCAGAGGGTGAAGACAGCGTAAGAGTTTGGGTTAATGACGATACAAAGTTTAAACACATTAATTTTATCGCTATGCCTTATCCCGGATTTCCTACCGATATGCAGCCTCAGCTTGTAACGTTCCTTACAACAATCGAGGGTACAAGTATGGCGCGTGAAGGTGTTTGGGACAACCGTTTCAGATATGTAAACGAATTAAAGCGTATGGGTGCTGATATTCGAGTTGAGGGCAAACTTGCTATTATTGACGGTGTTAATTCGCTTATCGGTGCACACGTTAAGGCAACAGACCTTCGTGCAGGTGCGGCAATGATTATTGCCGGTCTTATGGCTGAGGGTACTACCGAAATCACCGACATCTATCATATTGACAGAGGTTACGAAAACTTTGAAGAAAAGTTCGTTAAACTCGGCGGCAGTATTGAAAGAGTACAAGTCGTTGATGATTTATTGGATTAATTCAAAAATACAAGCCTGCTTGACTTTTGTCGGCAGGCTTAATTAATTTTAGGAAGGTTAAAATGGCTACTTTTGTTTCACTTATAAGCGGTTCGTCCGGTAATGCGACATTCGTTTCGGACGGCAAAACAAATTTACTTATAGATTGCGGTATGTCGGGTGCAAAATTAAAAGAATCGCTTCACGCTATTGACGTAATGCCAGAAAGCATTGACGCACTCCTAATAACGCACGAACACGTTGACCATACAAAAGGTGCAGGGGTTATTTCAAGACGCTACAATATTCCTATTTACACCACACAAGGGACTCATACAAGTATGGATATAGGCAATATCGCCGATGAAAATATTAAAATAATCACCGAAGATACAGATTTTGAAATAGGCAATATCGGAATATGTCCTTTTGCAATTCCGCATGACGCCGCACAACCTGTCGGTTTTAATTTTATGATTGGCGATGAAAAATATTCGCTTGCAACAGATATAGGTAAAATAACAAAAAGTATTTTAGAAAAGATAACAGGCAGTAAAAAAATATTGCTTGAATCAAATCACGACGTTGAAATGCTGAAATGCGGTACATATCCGTATCCGCTGAAACGCAGAATATTGGGTGAATACGGTCACTTGTCAAACGAAACCGCCTCAAAAGTCGCTCTGCACCTTGTACAGAACGGCACCGAACACATTATGCTCGGTCATTTAAGCAAAGAAAACAACCGTCCGGAAATAGCTATGCTCGAAACATACAATTTACTTTCACAGTCGGGTGTTGATGTCGGAAAAGATATGACTTTGCAGGTTGCCGACAGATATAAGCCCACTTTATTTTAAACGGAGGAAAATATGAATATAACTGTTATTTCCGTAGGCAAAATTAAAGAAAAATATTTCACTGCCGCTATTGACGAATATTCAAAGCGACTTTCAAGGTTCGCGAAATTAAATATAATCGAAGTAGCCGATGAAAAGATACCCGATAATGCGTCAGAAAAGGAAATGGAGCAAATAAAAGAAAAAGAAGGAAATAAAATCCTTGCAAAACTTCCGCAAAATTCGTTTGTCGTTACACTTTGTATTGAGGGTACATTCTTCCGAAGAATTAGCGAAAAAAATCGCCGATATTTCAATGACTTCAAGTCATATTACATTCATAATCGGCGGCTCACTCGGTCTTTCCAATACCGTAAAATCAAAGTCGGCATTAAGATTGAGTTTCGGTAAAATGACACTTCCCCACCAGCTTATGCGTGTAGTTCTTCTTGAACAAATTTACCGTGCATTTAAAATTAATAATAATGAAAGTTATCATAAATAAAGGAGTGGCTTAGCCACTCCTTTTGAATTATTTGTTATTGTTTATAAATTCAACAACGCCATTAACTGCGTCATCAATATTCTTTTCAACTGCATTTTCTGCTGTTCTTTCCTTATATTCAACAACGCCTTCGCCGCATTTTTTACCTACGACAATTCTTACAGGAATACCGATAAGATCAGCGTCTTTAAACTTAACGCCGGCTCTTTCGTTTCTGTCGTCAAGCAATACTTCCATTCCCCTTGCCTTTAGGTCATTATATACTTTTTCGGCAATTTCACTCTGTTCTTCATTCTTAGAATTTACAGGAATAACGATTGCGTGATACGGTGCGATTGATACAGGCCAGATAATACCGTTTTCGTCATTGTTTTGCTCTATAGCCGCTGCAAGACAACGTGTAACACCTATACCGTAGCAACCCATAATAACAGTCTTGCTCTTTCCTGTTTCGTCAAGGCTCTTTAGTCCAAGTGCGTCAGAATACTTTGTACCAAGCTTGAATATATGTCCTACTTCGATACCTTGAGCAGTCTTTATAGGCTTGCCGCACTTAGGGCAAACGTCGCCTGTTTCGATTGTGCGAATATCAGCAACTTCTGTCGGTGTGAAGTCCTTATTGATATTTACGTTCTTATAGTGCATATCTGTTTCATTTGCACCAACAATAAAGTTCTTCATCATTGCGACTTCTTTATCAACGTATACAGGAATATCAAGTCCCACAGGACCTGCAAAACCAACTTCTGCATTTGTAATCTGTCTTACCATAAACGGCTCGGCAAGTTCCAAATCGTCCACACAGCCGACAAGATTTTTAAGCTTAACTTCGTTTACTTCTCTGTCACCTCTTACCATTGCGGCAACATACTTATCGTCAGCCTTATATATTATAGTCTTTGCAAAGTTATAAGCCTCTGCATTTAAGAAACTTACAAGTTCCTCGATTGTATGAGCATTCGGAGTATGGATTTTTTCCATATCCAAATCACACTCCGGTGACGGCTTTTCTTGAGGAATACATTCAGCTTTTTCATAGTTAGCCGCATATCCGCAGTCATCACAATAAGCAATACCGTCCTCGCCTATTGGCGACTTAACCATAAATTCCTGGCTTCCGCTGCCGCCCATAGCACCGCTGTCAGCGTCAACGATAGTGAAATCAAGTCCAAGACGGTTGAATATTCTGCAATATGCGTCATACATTTTTTGATATGACTTATCAAGTCCTTCTTCCGTAAGGTCAAAGCTGTACGCGTCCTTCATTATAAATTCACGGCTTCTTATAATACCGAATCTCGGACGTCCCTCGTCACGATACTTGTGCTGAATTTGATATAAAGTCATTGGGTATTCTTTATATGAACGAACACTGTCAATTACAGTTTGAGTAAAAAGTTCCTCGTGTGTAGGACCAAGGCAGAAATCACGGTCGTTTCTGTCTTTCATTTTGAACATACTCGGTCCGAATACTTCCCATCTGCCCGATGCTTGATAAGCCTCAGCAGGCAAAAGTGCAGACATCAAAAGTTCTTGTGCACCTGCGTTGTCCATTTCTTCACGAACAATCTGTTCAACCTTTTGCAAAGTGCGAAGTCCAAGCGGAAGATATGAGTATATACCTGCCGCAAGTTTTCTGATAAGACCTGCTCTCAACATTAATTTATGACTTGTTATTTCCGCCTCTGTCGGTACTTCTCTAAGCGTCGGCATAAGCAAGTTAGACATTCTCATTATATAAATTCCTCTCTTTATTAATATTTATCACTCTTAATAAGCGTGCCAATACCTGTCTTTGTAAAGATTTCAAGTAACAGGCAATGCGGTATACGTCCGTCAATGATATGCGCACCGGTAACACCGCCGTCGATTGATTCAAGACAGCCAAGTACCTTTGGTATCATACCGCCGCTGATGCTGCCGTCATGTATCATTTCGTATATTTCATTTTTATGTATTTCGGCAATAACATTACCGTCTTTATCCTTAATACCCTCAACATCAGTAAGCAAAATAAGTTTTTCCGCCTCAACAGACGCCGCAACTGCCGCCGCAACCGTATCTGCATTGATGTTATAACTGTTGCCGTCCTCATCGGTACCGATAGGAGCGATAACAGGGATATATTGATCTGATGACAATAAGTCAATCAAGCAATGCTTAACGTGAACAATATCGCCGACATAGCCTATATCAACCTTTTCGCCGTCCACTTCCGTATACTGCTTTTTACACTCGATAAAACTGCCGTCAATACCGCTGATACCGACTGCACGACCGCCGTTTGTATTAAGAAGTGCGACAATTTCTTTATTTGTTTTACCTATAAGTACCTGTTGAGCAGTCTGCATTGTAATATCGTCCGTCACACGCAAACCGTTTACGAATTTACTCTTTACACCGCGTTCATTAAGTGCCTTTGAAATATCGGGACCTCCGCCGTGTACGACAATCGGATTAAGTCCGATAAACTTCAAAAGAGTAATATCCTCCATTACGGAGTTCTTTAATTCTTCGTTTATCATAGCATTGCCGCCGTATTTGATAACAACGGTTTTGCCGGAAAATTTCTGTATATACGGAAGTGCCTCTATAAGTATTCCCGCTTTTTTTATAAGTTCTTGCATTACTTCCACCCTCTATTATAAATAAAATCCCGGATTTGTAAGGGCTGTCTTTTCGTCCAAGCCGAATAACAAGTTCATATTCTGAACGGCTTGTCCCGCAGCACCCTTTACAATATTGTCAAGTGACGATACAACTACGGCTCTTTGAAGTCTTTCATCATAGCACACGCCTATATCAACGAAGTTTGAACCTGCAACGTGTTTTGTTTCGGGCAAGTCGCCCACTTCCTTAACTCTTACAAAAAATTCGTCCTTATAAAATTCCTTGTACATTTCCGTAAGTTCTTCCGCACTTGACTTTCTGTTTAGATTTACATAGATTGTCGAAAGTATTCCGCGTTTTTGCGGAATAAGGTGTGGCGTAAACGAAATCATTATTTCTTCACCTGCAACATTGCTAAGCTCCTGCTCGATTTCAGAAGTATGACGGTGAGTTGCTACCTTATACGCTTTCATATTTTCAGTACATTCGCAGAAACTGTTTTGAAGTTTAAGACCGCGTCCTGCACCTGTAACACCGGATTTTGCGTCAACAATAATATTCTTTGTTTCAGCAATTTTATTTGCCAAAAGCGGAACTGTTCCGAGTATTGAACAAGTTGTGTAACAGCCGGGGTTACCGATAAGTCTTGCATTCTTAATCTTATCTCTGTGAAGTTCGGGAAGTCCGTAAACAGACTCCTTTAAAAGTTCGGGTGATGAATGTTTTTCACCGTACCACTTTTCATACACAGCCACGTCATCATATCTGTAATCACCGCTAAGGTCGATAACTTTAAGACCTTTTTCAAGTAATGACGGAATTACCGATTTTGACGCACCGTGCGGAAGTGCGGTAAATGCCACATCACAAGCACCGACCTTATCAAGGTCAAGTTCTTCACATTCCTTTTCAAGTACATGATTGAAGTTCTTATAAACATCACTTATCTTCTGTCCCGCAAAACTGTGCGAACCGAGTATTTCAATACTTACCTCCGGATGTGATGTTAATAATCTTACAAGCTCAATACCTGCATATCCCGTTGCTCCGAGAACTGCCGCTTTTATCATTTCGTATCCTTCCTTCCAAATAAAAAATAAGGCACTTTATCGTTTTTTTACCCTATTTTTTGCTACTATCTAATTAATTATAATACACATTTTGAAATTTGTAAAGGGTAAAATGCCACATTATTGTAATATGCTCTTAACAAAAATCAAGTTGAATTGTCACAGATTTACTTGTATAATGTATAATATTAAGAATTATGTAAACATAGGGGGGTGTGATGTTGAAAAACAGAATATTCAGCTTGTTATCTGTTTTCTGTTCGATTGTAATTTTAATGTCCTGTCTTACGTTCAGCACTGTTGTTGCTGATGAGCCTGTCGGCAAGATGGCGGCGGTATATGCTTATGTACTTAATAACTATTTGTACACTTACAGTTCAATGCACACCGAAAACGCAGGTGATTCTCTTTCAATTTCGGAGGACAATATACCTAACGGCGTTGTGTACAGTGATATAGTAAATTTTGACGCAAATGAAAATCCGTATCTTGTTATTTTCCTTGCGGACAGCGGATACACTACCGCCTCATGTCACGTTTGGAAATATGACGAAGAAACGGAAAATGCGGAACGTATCGCTATTTTAGACGTTAATTACAATCAAATACCGCTTGGTCAATCGGGTGTATTTTCTCTCGGTTCAAACGCTGAAAAACGTTATATAACATACAAGGTGTTTGAAGGTGACGAACTTGTTCACGCGGATTATTACACCGTTATCGACGGTGATGCGTTTGAATATGTAAACGCACCGCAGGTACTTTCGGAAACAGGTGTTATGGACTTCAGTTCGGAATATTTCCACCCAAATGTTGACATTTCTCATTATAACCAAAATATCGGCAACTTTTTCGACAAACTGAAAAACTCTGCCGCAGACAGTGTTACATATGAGGACATTGCGGAACGTTTGAGCGATGAGGACGAACATCAGATTGAAGAAGTTCTTAAAAATGTAGTAAGCTATACCGATTTTGATATTGCCAACTACACTACTATGGACGAATACCAAAACGCACTTAACGTCGAACCGAACGGTGACAGATTTTATCTGATTTCAGAGGCATATAATCTTGGTGACGAGATTTATTACGTTCGTTTCTCTACCGACCGTTCATATTACAACTATGCACTTTTGCGCAGAAGTGATATGGCTGATAACGGTTATCAGATTTTGAAGGTCAGAACGGACTGTATACCTCTTTCGGACAGAGAACTTAAACAGATAAAAGCCGATTACGACAGAAACACTTTACTTTATAAAAAATCAAAAGGTACTCTGAAGCTTTCAAAAACATCAAAGTATGATGACAGCGACGGTCTTTCAGAGCCTACAAAAGCACCGGCTGTTCATATTGAAAAATCATTAAAGAGTTCAACCCGTCTGCCGGCAGTATGCTTGGGCGGCGGTATCGCAATAGCCTTGCTTACCGTTTTGTGGGTTTACCTTTACAGTGACAACAATTAAAAACAAAAATCCGATGGTATGAAACCATCGGATTTTTTGATTATTTTTTATTTTTCTTTTTAAATTTCCACGTTTTTTCTTTAAGTTTTGCAAGCTGTTCTTCGTATCGTCTTGATGTCAAATTCGGGAATGCTTTAATAATACGTTTTTGGAATATGTGTGTTTCTTTAACAAGATTATCGTACTTCGCTTTAAGTTCGTCCAAATCGTCCTTATGCTTTGACTTAATTTCTTCTTTCTTATGCTCGTACTTCTCTTTCATATCGTCCAAATTTTCACGAATTTCCTGTACGTTTTCACTGTTGTATATCTCAATGCCCTTTTTCATAATATCGTTGGCACCGTAATAAATATGTTCGCCGACTTCGTCGGAAACATTATGAATTTTCTTTGCAATATCATTCATAAGTTTAACACGTTTTGTAAGATTATTAATGGTTATAACGGTTATAATAACATCAGCCACAAACACTGCCGCAAAAAATACAACTGCAACAAGTCCCAACATATGCGGTATAAATCTTACAAATCCGAGTATAACAGGGTGAATACCTTTCATAAGCGCGATACACACAAAACCCCAATATATCGAAAATTTAAGGCATATGTAACCGCCTATGTTAAACGGCATATCCGTATAATCCCACCACCGTGCGTGGAATATTTTGTCGAGTGCAAAACCTGTAATCAGTTCCAATATTGACGTAAGCAACGCCGAGCCTACGAAAAGTAAAAATATATTGTCTTTTATCGGCGTAAGACATAATACAACTATCACACCTCCGACACCGTATATCGGACAAACAGGTCCGTTTAGGAAACCGCGGTTTATAAAATGACCTTCATTAAGTCCGCAAAATACTACTTCAATACACCAACCGAAAAATGCGTAAATGAAGAATAGCCATAAAAGTTCATAAATTGAATAGCCTAATATCATTTGTTTGTTCCTTTCATTAATAATAATTTTAGAAAATATTATTTTTTTTATATCATAAAATTGCTCACAGTGCTGCTTTGCAGCTTGCGGTGCCGTATACTTATACTGCCCCAAGCAAAAAGTAGTGCTGTGTGGAATTTTAGTTGTCTTACTTTGTATCCTTATTTATGTACTCTG
>ERZ772878.1553-NODE-1553-length-11016-cov-3.15674_pt1 | contig 11016 bp, 10 predicted proteins | sample MGYA00580578_ERZ772878 | MGnify/ENA primary metagenome ERZ772878 (study PRJEB29015, sample SAMEA2737686) | human gut metagenome | biome: human gut; feature: human-associated habitat; material: faeces | place: China | collected 2012 ...
GATCTTCTGAATATTTATGAGACCGGAAGCGGCAAGCTTCGTCTCCGCGGTAAAGTGGAAGTGGAAAAAGTAAAAGGCGGCCGCCAGCAGCTGGTGATCACCGAGATTCCGTACACCATGATCGGTGCCAATATTGGAAAATTCCTTAACGACGTAGCCTCCCTTGTAGAAACCAAGAAAACCACAGATATTGTGGATATTTCCAACCAGTCCTCCAAGGAAGGAATCCGTATTGTACTGGAACTGAAAAAGGATGCAGATGTAGAGAATCTCACCAACATGCTCTACAAGAAAACCAGACTGGAAGACACTTTCGGAGTCAATATGCTGGCTGTTGCAGACGGACGTCCGGAAACCTTAAGCCTGAAGCAGGTGATAGAGCACCATGTGGATTTTGTGTTCGAGGTGACTACCCGCAAGTACAAGACTCTTCTGGGAAAAGAGCTTGAGAAAAAGGAAATCCAGGAAGGCCTTATCAAAGCCTGTGATGTAATCGATCTGATCATTGAGATCCTTCGAGGCAGCAAGAGCCGTGACCAGGTTAAGAAGTGTCTGGTAGAGGGTATCACAGAGGGAATCAAATTCAAGTCAAAAGCCAGTGAGAAAGCTGCAAAGAATCTGAAATTTACGGAGAATCAGGCTACAGCCATTCTGGAAATGCGTCTGTACCGTCTGATCGGACTGGAAATTGAGGCTCTTCAGGCAGAGTATGACCAGACTATGAAAAATATTGCTTCTTATGAAGATATTCTGAACAACTATGATTCCATGTGTGAAGTGATTATTGAAGAACTTGACGGAATCAAAAAAGAATACAGCACTAAGAGAAGAACTGTGATCGAGAACGCAGAAGAGGCAGTTTACGAAGAAAAGAAGATGGAAGAGACAGAGGTCTGTTTCCTTATGGACCGATTCGGCTATATGCGCCTTATTGATAAGAATGCTTATGAGAGAAACAAAGAGGCTGCCCATGCAGAGAATAAATTTATTTTTACCTGTATGAATACAGATAAGATCTGCATTTTCACAGATATGGGACGCATGCATTCCATCAAAGTGGCAGACATTCCACTGGTGCGTTTCCGTGACAAGGGAACTCCGGCTGATAATCTGAGTAACTACGACAGCAGCCAGGAGCAGATCCTTTATGTGGCACCTGCAGGGCAGGTGAAATTATCTACTCTGTTGTTCGTGACTAAGACCTCCATGTGCAAGCTTGTTGCAGGTGAGGAATTCGATGTGGCAAAGAGAACGATTGCATCTACCAAGCTTGGAGAAGAGGATCAGTTGATCTTTGTAGGTCCGGCAGATGAAATGGAACAGATAGTATTTCAGAGTCAGAATGGCTATTTCCTACGTATTCTGAAAACGGATGTTTCTACTATGAAGAAGACCTCTGTTGGTGTAAGAGGAATGAAGCTGGGGGACGGGGATGTTCTTGAACATGCCTATCTGGTGGAACCGAGACAGGAGTACACCATCCAGTATCACGACAAGCCGTATGCATTGAACAAGGTAAAGTTGGCCAAACGTGATACCAAGGGTATGAAGCCCAGAATTTAAGCAGCAGATTATGAAGAAAAGGCTGTTATACAGGTTGTGCAGCAGAAGCTCAAAAGAGCTGAAAGTAAAAGCTGTTATTGGTGAAATAAGCTTAACAATACTGTCAAAATGGGTTAAAACCCTGTAAAATGGGCATTTATAAGAAAAAGCCCTTGCAATTTGGATTTAAAGGTGTTAGAATGATACAAGAAATTAGAACTTGTTGACAAAGGAGTGGGCGTGAGCCCACTCTTTTTGATGATAAGGACCAGAGTGTGTTTGAGAAAGGCAGGTGGGAAAAATGAGCAGAAAAGAAGAGTATGAACAGAAAGCAGAAGCATTGTTATCTCCGATCGTAGAAAGCAATGGATTCGAACTGGTAGATGTGGAATATGTCAAGGAGGCAGGAAACTGGTATCTTCGCGGCTACATTGACAAACCAGGCGGAATCACAGTGAATGACTGCGAGACAGTAAGCAGGGCTTTCAGCGACAGGCTTGACGAAGATGATTTCATCGAGGACAGCTACATCATGGAGATCAGTTCTCCGGGACTTGACAGACCTCTGAAGAAAGAAAAAGATTTTGCCAGAAGCATTGGCAAACTGGTAGAAATCAGAACCTACCGGCCAATCGAGAAACAGAAAGAATTTTGTGGTGAACTGACAGCATATGATAATAACAGTGTGACCATTGATGAGGAGGGAACTCCTCGCACTTTCGATAAGAAAGACATTGCACTGGTGCGTCTGGCGATTGATTTTTAAGTTACCATGAAAGTCCGGACGCAGCTGTGGGAGTACCACAGGCGCGGAACAGCTGACTTTCATATAGGAAGATGCTGCCAGTCGGCGACATGTCCGATTTAAGAAATAAGCGATTATGCTGGAAAGCAAAAAGGAGGAAATAAGAAAAATGAACAAGGAGTTAATGGGTGCTCTGGACGAACTGGAACGCGAGAAAAATATCAGCAAGGAAACTTTGCTGGATGCCATTGAGCAGTCCCTGATCCAGGCATACAAGAATCATTTTGGAAAAGCTGACAATGTACATGTTACCATTAACAGAGAAACAGGCGATTTCAGTGTATATGCAGACCGCAGGGTTGTAGAATTCGTAGAAGATCCTGCTGAGGAGGTTTCTCTTGTAGAAGCACAGAAGCAGAATACCAATGCAGAGGTTGGCGATATCTTGAAGGTACCGGTTCACTCTGACAAATTTGGCCGTATTGCAACACAGAATGCAAAGAACGTAATCCTTCAGAAAATCCGTGAGGAAGAGCGTAAAGTTCTGTTTGACCAGTATCACGGCAATGAGAAAGAGGTTGTTACCGGCATTGTACAGCGTGTGGTAGGACATAATGTAAGCGTAAATCTTGGCAAGGCAGATGCAATCCTTGCTGAGAATGAGCAGGTGAAGGGTGAGACCTTCAAGCCTACTGAGAGAATCAAAGTGTATATTCTTGAGGTAAAGGATACACCGAAGGGACCTCGTATCCTTGTTTCCAGAACACATCCTGGCCTTGTAAAACGTCTCTTTGAGTCTGAGGTTGCTGAGGTGAAGGACGGAACTGTTGAGATCAAGAGCATTGCCCGTGAGGCAGGTTCCCGTACCAAGCTGGCAGTATGGAGCAACGATCCTGATGTAGATCCGGTTGGAGCATGTGTTGGTGTAAATGGTGCCCGTGTAAGTGCGATTGTAAATGAGCTTCGCGGTGAGAAGATTGATATCATCAACTGGGATGAGAATCCTGCAATCCTGATCGAGAATGCATTAAGTCCGGCGAAGGTAATCGCTGTTATGGCAGATCCGGATGAGAAGACTGCACTTGTTGTGGTTCCGGATTACCAGCTTTCCCTTGCAATCGGTAAAGAAGGACAGAATGCACGTCTTGCAGCACGTCTGACTGGATTTAAGATTGATATCAAGAGTGAAACCCAGGCAAGAGAGTCCGGCGACTTCTATGATTATGACGAGGATGACGATGAGTACTATGAGGATGACGAGTACGAAGAGTCTGAGGAGTCCGCTACAGAAGAAATTTCTCAGGATAGCGAAGAAACAGCTGCCGGTGAAGAGTCTGAAGAGACTGAGGATGCGGTAGAGAATGAAGACGAAGAATAAAATTCCCATGCGCCAGTGTACTGGCTGCAGAGAAATGAAGAATAAAAAAGAAATGATCAGGGTGTTGAAAACCGCAGAGGATGAGATCATTCTGGATGCTACAGGCAGGAAAAACGGTCGCGGAGCTTACATCTGCAAGAGCCGTGAGTGCCTGGAGAAAGCCAGAAAGAATCACGGACTGGAGCGTTCTTTGAAAGCAGCTATCCCGGATGAGGTTTATGATAGCCTTGAGAAGGAGTTTGATAGTATTGAAGAATAATAAAGCGCTGTCCCTGATCGGACTTGCAACAAAGGCCGGAAAGACAGTCAGCGGAGAGTTTTCCACTGAGAAATCCATTAAGACCGGCAAAGGATATCTGGCAATTGTAGCCGGGGATTCTTCTGATAACACCAAGAAGAAATTCCGGAACATGTGTGAATTTTACGAAGTGCCCTTGTATATCCTTTCAGATAAAGAAACGTTAGGGCATGCCATGGGTAAGGAATTCCGTGCCAGCCTGGCTGTACAGGACTGGAATTTTGCAGAAGCTATTAGGAAGGTGCTGCAGGATGAGGAGAAGGAGCTCTAGAGCATACCACTGTTGTCTGAGAAAACGACCTGAACCAAAGAGGAAAAAGCGTTCCGGGGAATGCTTTTAAATGTTCCCGGGAAATGATTTTTGATAATACGAGCTGCGGAGAACTTGTGAAAGCGTATCCTGACTCGTACTGGTGAAGGGAGAATGGCATATGGTGATAAATTCACATGAGCCTGCCAAAGACAGAAATAAGCAAAACAGAGAGAATAAAAACAGAGTGAAAAAAGTTATAGATACGGGAAAGGAGAAAGGAATAACATTGGAGACTCCTAAGACAGAAGAGCAGAAAGTGTCAGTAAAGAAAGAAGGCGACGGTGCAGAGGCACCGAAGAAGAAAAAAAATATTATCCGCGTATATCATGCACAGAATGCAAGTGACGGCGGGAAGAACAGAAAGAAACCAGCTGGAGAGAGAAAGCCACGTCCACAGGGCACACGTCCTGCAGCACAGGCACAGCCGGCAGCGAAAGCAGAGGCACCTGTAAAGGCAGCACCGAAGCCAGAAGCTCCTAAGACAGAAGCACCGAAGCCGGTAAGTGCACCGAAGGCTGAAGCTCCTAAGACAGAAGCACCAAAGGCAGAAGCACCAAAAGCTGAGACAGCACCAAAGAGCGCACCGGTAAGTGCACCGAAGACAGAGCCTGCAAAACCGGTTCAGGCTGCACCGAAAGCAGAAGCTCCAAGGACAGAATCCCAGAGACCAGCTGCACAGCAGAACAGAAACGACGGCCAGCAGCGTCAGGGAAATGGCCAGGGCAACCGTAATTTCCGTCAGGGCGAAGGCCGCGACAATAATCGCGGGGACAGAAATGGAAACGGAGGCAGATTTGGCCAGGGAAGACCACAGGGCGGCAATGGCGGCCAGGGCGGATTCCGCGGAAACAGAAATAATGATGGTCAGGGAAGACCTGTAAGACAGGGAGACTCCCAGAACAGAGGACCGCGCCAGGGTGATGGAAACGGACGTGGATTCCGTCAGGGCGGTGACAACAGAGACAATAGAAATGGAAACGGAAATGGCAGCAGATTTGGCCAGGGAAGACCACAGGGCGGTCAGGGACGTTTCGGAGGAAAAGACGGAGATAACCGTAGTGAAGGACGCTTTGGCGGACAGAACCACCAGGGTGGACAGCGCTCCGGCGGTGCAAGAAGAAGCGGCGGTGGATCTGACGCAATCTTTACACCAGAGCTGACCAAGACATCCAAGGACAGCAAGCGTGAGCGTGACAGAGAGAACAAGAATAAAAAGAAAGATTTCGATAAGACATCAGGTGGCGGACACAGACCAAACCAGGGCGGCAGAAACCAGATGTCCAGAATCCCGAAAGCACTTCAGAAACCTGCTCCGCAGCAGAAACAGGAAGAGAAGAAACCGGAGATCAAGGAGATCACAATTCCGGAGAAGCTTACCATCCGCGAGCTTGCAGAAGCGATGAAGATGCAGCCATCTGCAATTGTTAAGAAGCTGTTCATGGAAGGTCAGATGGTAACGGTAAACCACGAGATCGATTTCGAGCAGGCAGAAGAGATTGCTCTTGGATTTGACATTATTGCAGAAAAAGAAGAAAAAGTAGATGTAATTGAGGAACTTCTGAAAGAGGAAGAGGAAGATGAATCCACAATGGTTTCAAGACCACCGGTAGTCTGTGTAATGGGACACGTTGACCATGGTAAAACTTCTCTTCTGGATGCAATCCGTAAGACAAACGTAACAAGAGGCGAGGCTGGTGGAATCACACAGCATATCGGTGCTTATGTAGTTGATATCAACGGACAGAAGATCACATTCCTTGATACACCGGGACATGAGGCATTCACTGCCATGCGTATGCGTGGAGCAAACTCCACAGATATCGCTGTTCTTGTAGTTGCAGCTGATGATGGTGTTATGCCACAGACAGTAGAAGCTATCAGCCATGCAAAGGCTGCTGGTGTTGAGATCATCGTTGCCATCAACAAGATCGATAAGCCAAGTGCAAACATTGAACGTGTAAAACAGGAGCTTTCCGAGTATGAGCTGATTCCTGAGGACTGGGGCGGTACAACTCCGTTCGTTCCGGTATCTGCCAAGACAGGAGAGGGCATTGATGATCTTCTTGAAATGATCCTTTTAACAGCAGAGGTTTCTGAGCTGAAGGCAAACCCGAACCGTGCAGCAAGAGGTCTTGTGATCGAGGCTCAGCTGGATAAAGGCAAAGGACCGGTTGCTACGATCCTTGTACAGAAGGGTACTCTTCATGTTGGAGATTTTATCGCAGCCGGAGCATGCAATGGTAAAGTACGTGCTATGATGGATGATAAGGGACGCCGTGTAAAACAGGCTGGTCCGTCTACTCCTGTAGAGATCCTTGGTCTTGGCGATGTTCCGAATGCCGGAGAGGTTCTTATGTCCTTTGAGAATGATAAAGAGGCTAAGAATTTTGCAGCAGCATTTGTTTCCGAGAATAAGAACCGTCTTCTTGAGGAAACTAAGGGTAAACTTTCCCTGGATAATCTGTTTGACCAGATTCAGGCAAGCGACCTTAAGGAGCTCCCGATTATTGTCAAAGCCGATGTGCAGGGTTCTGTAGAGGCTGTAAAACAGAGTCTTGTAAAACTTTCCAATGATGAGGTTGTTGTAAGAGTGATCCATGGCGGCGTTGGTGCTGTCAATGAGTCTGATGTCAGCCTTGCTGCTACATCAAATGCGATCATCATCGGATTTAACGTTCGTCCTGATACCACAGCGAAACAGCTGGCAGAGCAGGAAGGCGTTGACCTTCGTCTGTACCGTGTTATCTACCAGGCAATTGAGGACGTGGAAGCTGCCATGAAGGGTATGCTGGATCCGGTATTTGAGGAGAAGGTAATCGGTCATGCAGAGGTTCGTCAGCTGTTCAAGGCTTCCGGTATCGGTACTATCGCAGGAAGCTATGTGCTTGACGGTACCTTCCAGAGAGGATGCAAGGTACGCATCACCAGAGACGAGGAGCAGATCTACGAAGGTGAGCTGGCTTCCCTTAAGAGATTTAAAGATGATGTCAAAGAAGTTCGTGCAGGCTATGAGTGTGGTCTTGTATTCCAGGATTTCAATGACGTTAAAGAAGAAGATAAAGTTGAAGCATATATTATGGTTGAGGTGCCGCGCTAGAGCGTAGTAATCGCAGGTGTCAGTTGGGGGCAAGCTCATTGCCCCCAATTTTCCGTTGTCCAGAGCCTGCACTCATATAGGAGACCAAAAAATGAGAAAAAACAGCATTAAAAATACAAGGATCAATGCAGAAGTTCAGAAAGAACTGAGCAACATTATCCGCGGTGAGATCAAGGATCCCCGCATCCATCCCATGACATCTGTCATGGCTGTGGAGGTTGCACCGGATCTTAAGACCTGCAAGGCATTTATCAGTGTCCTTGGCAGCGAGGAATCCAAGCAGTCCACAATTAAAGGGCTGAAAAGTGCAGAAGGCTATATCCGCCGTCAGCTTGCGAAGAACCTGAATCTTCGCAATACGCCGGAAATCCGCTTCATTCTGGATGAGTCCATTGAATATGGCGTAAATATGTCCAGACTCATTGATGACGTGATCGAACACGACCATTCGAAGGGCACTGAGAGTGAGGACGGGGAAAAACAGGATACAGCAGAAACTGAAGACGAAGAGTAAAAATCGAGGTGAAGGGAATGGAGAGAATCGAAGAAATTCTGGATGGCGTAAAGACCATGGGAATTGGGGGACATGTTCGCCCGGATGGTGACTGTGTAGGTTCCTGCATGGCACTTTATCTGTATATAAAGAAATGGTATCCTGAAATCAAGGCAGATATCTATCTGGAGAAGCCGAAGCCGGTATTCGGACATATTGCATGCATGGATGAGGTACATTATGAAGCAGGTGAGCCCAGAGAGTATGATCTTTTTGTGACCTGTGATGTAAGCGCTCCTGACCGTCTGGCAGTGGCGGCTGATTATTTTGCTTCTGCGAAAAAGACCGTCTGCATTGACCATCATGTGAGCAATCCGGGATTTGCAGATGTGAACCACGTACATGGTGAGATCAGCTCTGCCAGCGAGGTTCTGTATAAGCTTCTTGACAAAGAAAAAATCAATCTGGATATTGCAACTGCTATTTATACCGGAATGATCCACGATACAGGTGTATTCCAGTATTCCTCCACATCTCCGGACACCATGCGTATTGCCGGTGACCTGATGTTGATTTTTCCAATATTATTGACGAATCCTTCTATCAGAAAAGCTACATTCAGAATCAGGTCATGGGACGTGTTCTGGCAGAGAGCATTATGCTTCTGGATGGCAAATGTATCGTTGGCTACATGAAGCTGAGAGACATGGATTTCTATGGGGTAAAGCCGTCAGACCTGGATGGAATCGTAAGCCAGCTCCGTCTTACGAAAGGTGTGGAAGTGGCAATGTTTATTTACGAGCATGAAAGCCAGGTATTCAAGGTATCACTCCGTTCCAACGGTTCTGTAGATGTAAGCAAGATCGCTTCCTATTTCGGAGGAGGCGGACATGTGAAAGCAGCAGGCTGCGATCTGGCCGGTTCCATGTACGACGTTATCAATAATATTTCAGAGCAGATCGAAAAACAGCTTTTAGGACAGGATAAGTAATGGCAGATTTTCAGGGAATCATTGTAATTCACAAGGAAAAAGGCTTTACCTCCCATGATGTGGTAGCCAAGCTTCGGGGAATTCTCCATATGAAAAAAATAGGACATACAGGGACTCTTGACCCGGATGCTACCGGTGTTTTGCCGGTAGCTCTTGGAAAAGGCACCAAGCTGGTGGATCTTCTTACAGATAAGGAAAAAACGTATGAGGCAGTGCTTCATCTGGGAATCGACACGGATACTCAGGATATGTCCGGAACAGTTCTGGAAGAGCGTCCGGTGAATGTGACCGAGGAGGAAGTGCGAAAAGTACTGAAAAGCTTTGTAGGGGAGCAGCTTCAGGTTCCGCCTATGTATTCTGCTCTGAAGGTAAATGGAAAGAAACTTTATGAGCTGGCAAGAGAGGGCAAAACGGTTGAGCGAAAAGCCAGGCCAGTGTGTTTCTACGAGATAGAGCCTCTGGAATTTCATCTTCCGCTGGTGAAAATAAGAGTGACCTGCAGTAAGGGAACCTATATCCGCACCTTGTGCCATGATATTGGCGAGAAGCTTGGCTGTGGCGGCTGTATGGAAGAACTGCTCCGGTCAAGGGTTGGTCGGTATTCTCTCTTTGAGAGCCATACGCTTGCCCAGGTGGAAGCTGCTGTGGCAGATGGAACCGTACAGGATATGATCGATCCGGTGGAGAAGGTTCTGGCTGATTATCCCGCTCTTTATGCGGATTCTTACGGGGACAGGCTTCTGGCAAATGGAAATCCGCTGTCCGACAATCTGGTGAGTCCCCAGCACAAAGAGGGTTGGGTGCGCATGTACGCCAGTGACGGAACTTTTACAGGTATTTTTCAGTGGGATGCGGGGAAGAAGAAATACTATCCGGTGAAAATGTTCTGAATAATAAAGTGACGATTCAGCAGGTGCTGAATAGTTACCGATCAGACATAAACTGGTTTGACAGGAGAGATTATGGAATACCTGAAGATAGAGGGTGAGTTTCCAAAACTTGCCAACTGTGCAGTAACAATGGGAAAATTTGACGGGATCCACCGTGGCCACAGGAAACTGGTTGAGAAGATCAGGGAGCGGAAGACACTTGGAGAACAGGCTGTCCTTTTTGCTATTGATGTTTCCAGCAACATGATCCTTACCAGTCAGGAACGTGCTTCCCTTCTTGAAAAGCTTGGCGTGGATGTGCTGGTAGAATGCCAGTTAAATGACAGGATCCGGCATATGAAGGCTGAGAATTTTATAAAAGAGATTCTTATGGGGGATCTTGGGGCATCCTACGTAGTAGTGGGAGAAGACAACCGGTTTGGCTTCGAGCGGAAAGGTACGCCCCGGCTTCTTATGGAATTTGGAGAAAAGTATGGCTTTGATGTGGAAATCCTTTCCAAAGAAATGGATGGACACAGGAAGATCAGCAGTACCTATATCAGAGAAGAACTGAAAAAAGGAAATATGGAGAAGGTTACTTCCCTTATGGGAAGGGATTACTTTGTGGAAGGTCAGGTGGTACATGGCAGGGGAATGGGACATAAGGTTCTGCTCCCCACTACCAATCTCGTGCCTCCCAGGACCAAGATCCTGCCCCCAAACGGCGTGTATGTGACAAGTTCTTATTTCGGAGATAAGATATACCACGGAATTACCAACATTGGCTGTAAGCCTACGGTTGGTGAGAGCTTTATAGGGGTGGAAACCTATCTTTTTGACTGTAGGGAAGATCTCTACGGAGAGGAATGCCGGGTGGATTTCAAAAAGTTTTTGAGGCCGGAACGGAAATTTCCCTCTCTTGAGGCGCTGAAGAGCAGACTTCTGGCGGATGCAGAGGATGGCCAGAGATATTTTGAGAAAACTGAGAAATAATATCGGGAAGAAAAACGAAAAAAACAGTTTACAGAATCTGGCGGGTATGCTATACTAGGCAAGGTGTGAGCAGGTTTAGTGTTACTGTTCACATATCAGACAGCCCATATTCAGGGGTTGGACACTCCGACCGTCTCTTAATATGCGGCGATTACGTCCCCACAGGATTACCTGCATGGGCGACCATTAAAAATAAGGAGGAAATCAAAATGATTTCAAAAGAAAAGAAAGCAGCAATCATGAAAGAGTATGCAAGATGTGAGGGAGATACTGGTTCACCAGAGGTACAGGTAGCTG
>ERZ772878.1561-NODE-1561-length-10965-cov-2.86517_pt1 | contig 10965 bp, 10 predicted proteins | sample MGYA00580578_ERZ772878 | MGnify/ENA primary metagenome ERZ772878 (study PRJEB29015, sample SAMEA2737686) | human gut metagenome | biome: human gut; feature: human-associated habitat; material: faeces | place: China | collected 2012 ...
GAAAGAGATAAACGGGCGTTTCACAGTGCGGCCGTGTCAAAGGAGTCGATCAATGATAATTACAATACTACTTGCAGGGCTGCTTCTTATACTTGCTGCAGGCATCAGGTGTGGCTTTGCGCTGGATGATTTAATACGGATGGCAGTCAATGGCATAAAAAAGGCTGTGAATGTCCTGATTGTGCTGGCGATTGTCGGTATTTTGACAGCAATGTGGCGGGCAGATGGTACGATCGCTTATATCGTATCATCCGCAGCGGGGTTATTTAAGCCATCTGTTTTGATCGTGACCATTTTTTTGATGAATTGTCTTGTTTCTTTTATGACAGGGACTTCATTTGGAACAGCTGCAACCATGGGCGTGATCAGTATGACGATTGCCGGTACAGCAGGTGTTAATCCGGTAATCAGCGGCGGCGCGGTGATTTCAGGCTGTTTTTTTGGTGACAGATGTTCACCGCTTTCAAGCAGCACAATTCTCGTGGCCTCTGTGACAGAGACGAATCTGTTTGATAATATCCGAAATATGTTAAGGACGGCAGCAGTTCCTTTTGCCCTGACGTGTATCATCTATGGGGCGATTGGACTTTGTGGCATCAATCAGGTTGATGCCGCTTCCATATCGGATGTTTTTGCAAAAGAGTTTCAGCTGAATAGATGGATGATTTTGCCGGCTGTTATTGTGCTTGGACTTTCAATGCTGCGTGTCGATGTGAAGAAGTCGATGACGCTCAGTATTGTATGTGCAGTCATCCTTTGTGTTGTGTTTCAACACAGATCAGCAGCGGAAATTATCCGGATCATGCTGACAGGATACAGGGCCGGGGATCCGGTGGCTGCGCAGATGATCAATGGCGGTGGCCTGCTATCGATGAAGAAGGTTTTGATGATTGTCTGTATGACATCTACTTATTCCGGGATTTTCAGTGGCACCGGAATGCTGGATGGCATAACGGAATATGTAAAAACAATCTCTCAAAAGACGGGAAGATTTTTATGTATCGTGCTGCTTTCTGTTGTTACAAGTATGGTCGGCTGCAATCAGACAATTGCGATCATGATGACAGAGCAGCTGGGCTGTGTTTTGTATAAAGAACAAGAAAATTCGCAGAGAGCAGTTGATCTGGAAGATTCTGCCGTTTTGATTTCGGCACTTATTCCGTGGTCCATTGCGGGAGCCGTGCCAGCAGCTACGATTGGTGCACCGGTATATTGTCTTGCAGCGGCATGCTATCTGTATTTAATTCCGATTTGTCGACTGGTTAGAAAAAAGAATATCTTTCCGGGATTCAATAATTAAGAATAATATAAGAAATAAGTCAGTCAATCGTCCTTGACAGAAGATGCAAAAAAAATTACAATATCTATTATACATGGAATTTGCTCCCAATTCCGCTGAAAATAAGGATGGGAGCCTTTTTATCATAGTCGGGGGTATAATCTCCGGCTACAATAAAAGAAGAGCTGCGCGTGGATGTGCAGCGAGTTTGACTTGATATTTAATTTGATAATCCGTTATGGATTTAGGAGGACGACAACATGCCGATTAAAATACAGGATGATTTGCCGGCAAAGTCCGTGTTGGAGGATGAGCACATTTTCGTGATGACGGAGACGAGAGCTTTGTCTCAGGATATCCGTCCTTTGAAAATTGTGATTCTGAATCTGATGCCGACGAAGATTGAGACAGAGACGCAGATTCTGAGACGCCTTTCCAATACGCCGCTGCAGATTGAAATTACGCTTTTGCAGACAGCGACCCATGAGTCGAAGAATGTATCTGAAGAGCATATGATTGCTTTTTATCAGGAATTTGACCAGATTAAGGATGAGAATTATGATGGTATGATCATTACCGGTGCGCCGGTGGAGATGATGCCATATGAAGAAGTGGAATACTGGGATGAGTTATGCGAGATTATGGAGTGGAGTAAGACACATGTGCATTCTACCTTCCATATTTGCTGGGGTGCCCAGGCGGGGCTTTATTATCATTACGGTATTCCGAAGTATATTCTGGACAAGAAGATTTCCGGCGTATTTTCCCATAAAGTGCTGAATAAGAAGTCCAGACTGTTCAGAGGCTTTGATGATACATTTTATGCGCCGCATTCCCGTCATACGGAAGTGAGAGCCGAGGATATCGAGAAGGTGCCGGAACTGAGAATTATGGCGGCTTCCGAGGAGGCCGGTGTTTATGTTGTGGGCAGTGCGGATGATTCCCAGTTCTTTATCATGGGCCATTCAGAGTACGATGTGGATACATTGGCGAAAGAATATTTCAGGGATGCAGAGAAGGGAATGAATCCGGAAGTGCCGAAGCATTATTTCCCGGATGATGACCCGACGAAGCAGCCGGAGATGAAGTGGAGTGCCCACGGACAGTGGATTTATTCTAACTGGATGAATTATTTTGTTTACCAGACAACACCATATGAATTGAAGAATGGTGTTTTTGTACCTGTAGAATGATCAATACAGTAACCTTGTGAAATGAGTGACAGGTAAGTGTACAACGGCAGTTATGATGCATGATGTACCATATAAAAAGGATGATTTTATGACGGAAGATTATAAGGGATTATCTGGGAGTGAAGTCAGCCAGAGAGTTGAAGCGGGAAAGGTCAATACCACCACCAACAGTATATCCCGAACGAAGAAAGAGATTTTTCGGGCGCATTTATGTACCTTCTTTAACTTTCTGAATGTTTTTCTCGGTGCACTTGTTCTGATGACAGGACAGATTAAGAATCTGACTTTTATGTTTACGATTATTGCCAATTCAGTCATTGGTATTATTCAGGAGTTAAAGGTCAAGAGTCTTGTGGATAAGTTGTCTGTGATTACAGCCTCGAAGGCGACGGTTATCAGGGATGGCACGAAGAAGCAGATACCGCTGGATGAGCTTGTTGTGGATGATGTGATGGTGCTGGAAAGCGGTGATCAGATTGGTGCGGACTGCGTGGTTCTGGAAGCCCAGGGCATTGAAGTGAATGAATCCATGATTACAGGTGAATCTGTGGCTGTGAAGAAGCATGAAGGCGATGAGATGTTGTCGGGAAGCTTTCTTGTGGCCGGAAGCGGTGTGGCAAGGGTTATTCATGTGGGCAGTGAGAATTATGCTACGATTCTGGCAGCCAAGGCCAAAGACAAAAAGCGTGCCACATCGGAAATGCAGGATTCCATCGGCAGGATTATTAAGATTGTCGGTTTCCTGATTGTACCGGTTGGTATATTGCTTTTCCTTTCTCAGAGAGCCATTGAGGGAACCACCACATCCGATGCCATTGTCAACACCGTTGCCGGTGTTATCGGTATGATTCCGGAAGGGCTGGTACTTCTGACCAGTGTTTCATTTATTTTGGGTGTTGGCCGTTTGGCAAGAAAGCAGGCATTGGTGCAGGAGATGGAAGCCATTGAAGCACTGGCCCGTGTGAATGTGCTTTGCCTGGATAAAACCGGTACCATCACCACCGGTGATTTGGAAGTGGTGGAAGTTGTGCCTTGTGGGACTATGTCGGATGAGAAGATCAGAGAGGCCATGAATGAGATCACATTTGCATTCAATGATGTCAATCCGACCCAGCAGGCTTTGATGAATTATTTTGAAAAGACGCAGAAATGGCAGACAACGGATCTGATTCCGTTTTCCTCTGCGAGAAAATATCGTGCCATTGCCTTTGGCGATCACGGAGCTTATGTGCTGGGTGCACCGGAATTCATCATGAAGAATGATGAAGAATTGCTGAAGAAGAGCGAGACTTATGCACTGCAGGGCTATCGTGTGCTTTTGCTGGCAGAAACGGATCAGATTTCAAGTGCCGATGGTACGGTGGGAACACCAAAACCGGCAGCGCTGATTGTTATTTCCGACTGTGTCAGAGAAGAAGCACCGTCCACATTTGCTTATTTTGAAGCACAGCATGTGGCGATTAAGGTTATTTCAGGTGATAATCCGGCGACAGTTTCGCAGATTGCCCAGAAGGCCGGTCTGAAGGATGGCGACAAATATATCGATGCTTCCACCTTGCCGGAGAGCTTTGATGAGCTGAAAAATGTTGTCAAGAACTATACGGTTTTCGGCCGTGTAACACCGGAGCAGAAGCAGCGTCTGATCAAGGCTTATCAGGCCAATAAATCGGTTGTCGGCATGGTGGGCGATGGTGTCAACGATGTTCTGGCTTTAAAGGATGCTGACTGTGGTATCGCCATGGCGGCGGGCAGTGATGCAGCGAAGCAGGTGGCACATATCGTGCTGTTGGATTCAGATTTTGTTCATCTGAAGGAAATCGTCAGCGAAGGCCGTATGATTATCTCCAACATCGAGAGAGTGAGCTCTCTGTATCTGACAAAGACGATTTATTCATTGCTGCTGAATGTGATTTTTATCTTATTGGGACGTTCCTATCCGTTTGTGCCGATTCATCTGACACTGATCAGTACGGTGGCCATCGGTATTCCAAGTTTTATTCTGGCATTAGAACAGACCGAGACTGTGACCCAGAGCGGCTTCCTGAAGCATGTGCTTCGAGTCGCACTGCCTGGAGCTTTGACCATGGTGCTGAATATGCTGCTGATTCAGGGAATTTCTATTGTACTTGGGTTTGACAGCGGCATGACTGCGACGTATAATTTGATTGTGGCAGGCATGGTCAGCCTGATGGTACTGATGCGGGTATGTAACCCGATGAATAAGATCCGAAGTATTTTGTGCAACACGATGATTGTGATTTTTGTGGCTTGTGTCATTTTATTGCCAGATCTGTTCAGCATCAACAGTGTATTCAGCTGGAGAATGATCTTTATTGCACCGCTTGTTATTTTTACTTATTACAGTATGAAATACCTGTCGTCAATAGTTCATTTTCTGTTAAGAAAACATATTTAGAATCAGGAGGCCGTCGCTGCCTGTCGAAGTATTTCGGCAGTGGCGGCGGTTTTCGTTTTTCTGTAATTCGAGCATTAAAGATATCGCTGAGTGATTGAGTCATCGGCATTAGGGAGGTATTTGTATGGATATAAAAACTTTTGCGAAGGAACATTTTGAGGAATATCAGGCACTCATCTGCAAACTGACGTCAATTCCGGCGCCGTCTCATCATGAGGAAAGGAGAGCGGCGTTTATCTGTGAGTATCTGCATCAGTTGGGATATGACCAGGCATTTATTGATGATGCGAAGAATGTGATCTGTGAGGTAAAAGGCAGTGATTTAGAGGCACCGGTGCATATTTTTATGGCGCATACGGATACGGTTTTCCCTGATGAGACAGAGCTTCCGGTTGTTGTAGAAGACGGCTGTATTAAGGCACCGGGAGTTGGGGATGATACCACCAATGTGTGTGCGATTCTGATGACTTTGAAATATTTATCTGAGAAAAAGATTGTGCCAAAACAAACCATGGTTTTTGCCTTGAATTCCTGTGAGGAGGGACTTGGCAATTTGAAGGGATGCAGAGCTCTTGTGAAACAGTATACAGGAAGAATCGGGCAGTTGGTTTCTTACGATTGCGGATACAATGCGGGAACCGTCTGGGCTGTCGGTTCGAGACGTTATGAGATTCGTATTCGGACTACCGGTGGACATTCCTATGCAGATTTTGGAGCGATCAATGCGATTGCGGTGGCTGCGGATATGATTCATGATTTTTATGAGATAGACACCAATACGATGCCGGGAAAAACGACGTACAATGTAGGATTGATCGAAGGCGGTACATCAGTGAATACCATTGCTCAGGATGTGAAGATTCTCTATGAATATCGTTCAGACAGAATGATGGGACTGGAGCTGATGGAAAGAGAAATGTCAGCGATTATTGATAAATATACAGATCGTGAAGATGCCAGAGTGGATATTGAGATGATCGGGGACAGACCTTCTATGGGTCAGGTAGACAAAAAGAAAATGGCGGAGCTGCAGAAGCGGGCAGAAGGAATTATTTTCAGAAATACCGGTGTGATGCCGATGTTCGGAAGTGGATCTACAGACTGCAATATTCCGTTGTCCATGGGCATACCGGCCATCTGCTTCGGCGTCTATCTGGGTGGCGGACAGCATACAAGAGAAGAATATGTCCGAATCGATTCACTGGAAACAGGCCTGTGTGCGGCCATGGAAATGATTTGCGAGGATATGACGAACCCGCTGTAGGAAAGGGCTGGTTTCTTATTGACGGTTGAATATATCGTGTTCTTCTATGAAACGTCGCACACCCGTGCGAAATGTTTCAGGGAAGAATACCATATATGAGTGAATAGGTTTACTGAATCAATATTAGGTCATGTTGTAATAGGCTGCATAAATGCCATTTTTATCAAGCAGTGTCTCATGTGTTCCGCGTTCGGCAATGCCGTTTTCAGTGAGGACAATGATTTCATCTGCATTTTTAATAGTGGACAGACGGTGAGCGATGGTGATCGTTGTACGGTTTCTGGAGAGTTCTTCCAGACTGTGCTGGATCCATCGCTCACTTTCGTTGTCCAGGGCACTGGTTGCTTCATCGAGAATAAGAATCGGGGGATTCTTCAAGAAGACCCGGGCAATGGAAATACGTTGCTTCTGGCCACCGGAAAGTCTGGCACCACGTTCACCGACAAAGGTATCATATTGATCGGGCAATTCCATAATGAAGTCGTGGATATTGGCACGTTTGGCAGCTGCAATAATTTCATCTTCTGAGGCATCTGGTTTGCCGTAAGCAATGTTATCGCGGATGGATCCGGAGAACAGATAGACATCCTGCTGTACAACGCCAATCCGGCTTCGCAGACTTTTTAGAGTGAGGGTGCGGACATCGTGACCATCAATTGTGATCCGGCCATCGGTTACATCGTAGAAGCGGGGCAGCAGGGAGCATATGGTTGTCTTACCGCCGCCGGAAGGACCGACCAGTGCGACGGATCTGCCGGCAGGAATATCAATGGATACATGGGAGAGAACGGTTGTCTCATCGTCGCTGTAATGGAAGGAGACATCTTCATAGCAGACATGACCTTTCACATTGGCAAGATCCACGGCATCCGGTGCATCCTGAATATCCGGCACGGTTTCCATAACATCAAGAAAACGGCGGAAACCGGAAAGACCCTTCTGCATCATTTCCATCAGTTCTACCAGAATCTGTATCGGACTGATGAAGATGCCGATATACAGGGCATACATAGCCAGGTCGGCAGCAGACATTTCGCCATTGGCGATTAAGAAACCGCCATAAACCAGTGTGACAAGATACATCATGCCCTGGAAGAATAGATTGGAGCTCATGAATTCACCCATACATCTGTAGTTGTCTTTTTTGGAAACAAGGAATGCCTGATTGCTCCGTCGGAACTTTTCTTTCTCGATGTCTTCATTTGTAAAGGATTGAACCACACGGATGCCGGCTAAAGTATCCTGCAGGCTGGCATTGACATCCCCGATTTTTCTTCTGTTTTCCATGAATGTCCGCTGCATCTTCTGATTCTGACGGAAAGAGAAGAAAAACATGACAATGACAAGGAAAATCAGAGGCAGAGCAAGCTTCCTGTTGATGACAAAAAGGAAGATGAAGGCACCGACAATTTTGATCAGAGAAATGAAAAGATTCTCCGGGCCATGGTGGGCAAACTCAGAAATATCGAACAGGTCACTGACCAGTTTGCTCATCATCTGGCCGGAATTATTCTGGCTATAATAAGAAAAAGACAATTCTTCATAATGCTCAAAGAGCTGCTGACGCATATCCCGTTCCATGTTGGCACCCATCATATGACCCTGATAGCTGACATAATATTTGCACAGGCTCTGGATCACGTACATCAGGAATAATCCGATGCCGATCCATGGGAGGGCATGCAGGATCATGCTTTTATCCTGAGTGAAAAGTGTTTTGGTGGCTGTCCGTAGAATCTGCGGGTAGGAAAGGTCTACAAGGCTGATGATGGCTGCACAGAGCAGGTCAATAAAAAAGACCACTTTATAGGGGCCGTAGTAATGAATGAATTTTTTGAGTGTATGCATAAAAAGTTCCTTTCATCATAGAATTTCTATTTGGTCAGTCATGACGTTGATTTTATTATAAAGGAATACGGGCACTATGCCAAGCTGTTCATTCAAGTCATTTACCGACCCCGTTTTTATGGTATAGTGATAGAAAATCCGGATTTGTGAAGTTGGAGGAAAAGGTATGACAGAATGGGAAAAATCCTGTTTTTGACGAATAGAGAAATGAACATTCAGACGTATTAAAACGTTAATCGCATCTGGTGCCATACCACATTTCCGTGGACAGATTCTGAAATGCCTTCGTCTACGAAACCAAAGGAGGCATAATAATGGATCAGCTTGTCTTTGCAGGTTAATACCAGACCTTTTCGGTGCTGGGCTTTTGCGTCGAAAATGGCTCTTCGGATTAATTCTCCTGCATAGCCATGCTGACGATAAGAGGGGATGGTATTGACACCGAAAATCATTTGCCATGCCCCTTTTTCATTGTGCATAGAGGCGTTTTCATACATTTCATCGGTCAAATCCGGATGGTCGGTAACAAAGCCATCTACAAAGGCAATGAGTTTGTCTGCATCAAACATCAGCCAGAAATGATCGCCGTAAAATTTAATCCGTTCTGCAAATTCTTCTTTGGTTGCGGCTTCTGCTGCAGGAAAACATTCTGCTTCGACAGCAGCGACCGCTTCAAGATCATTGATGGTGGCTGTTCTTATCTCCCTATGATGCCATAGATTAATTGATTCGATATCTGCTTTTTTAAATTCATCTTTTAAATTTTTTTCATTGTCCATGTGAACCCCACCTGCATTTAAATTTTGGGGGATTATATCATAAATTAAAATATTTGTCAATCAAAACATATGAAGGATATTCGGGCCAGCGTGGATGTATTGATACATGAAAATATACAGCTGCTTCTTTTTGTGATATAGTGTTGATAGAAACAACTGCACTTGGAGGTATATGATGATTTTTTGTTTTTCAGGAACCGGCAACAGCCGATATATTGCACAGCGGATTGCAGAGGCGTTGCAGGAGACAGTGATAGATTTAAATGCCAGAATTAAAGCTAACGATACGACAACAGTGGATACCGGCAGTGATATTATTATGGTAACACCGACTTATGCCTGGCGTATTCCGAGAATTGTTTCAGAATGGATGGCAAAAGCAAAGTGGACAGGTGCGAAGCGTATCTGGTTTGTGATGGACTGCGGCAGTGAAATCGGCAATGCAGCAAAGTATAATCGCAGCCTGGCAGAACAAAAAGACCTTCGCTATATGGGAACAGCACAGATTATTATGCCGGAGAATTATATTGCCATGTTCAATGCACCTCAGGTGGATGAGGCACAGCAGATTACGGCAAAAGCGGAACCAGATATTCAGGCAGCAATCAAATGTATTCAGAAGAAGCAGGAATTTCCTGTACCGAGGAATAATTTGTATGACCGTTTGATGAGTGGACCGGTGAACCCAATTTTTTATAAAATGATTGTAAAAGCGGATGACTTTAAAGCAAGTGAAGCCTGTACTGGATGCGGATTGTGTGTTAGAAAATGTCCGATGAACAATATTCAACTTCGGGAGAAAAAGCCGGTGTGGGGCAAAAACTGTACCCATTGTATGGCCTGTATCTGCTATTGTCCGACGGAAGCCATTGAGTATGGCAAAAAGAGCGTTGGCAAACCGAAGTATCAATTTGAAAAGCTGACAGGGGTGAAGTGATGGAGATAAAACTGCATTATCAGGAAAAAGGGGAAGGCGAACCGATGATTCTTCTGCATGGAAACGGGGAGGAGGGTTCTTATTTTGCACATCAAATGGACTATTTCAGCAGGAATTATCGTGTGATTGTGGTGGATACAAGAGGGCATGGAAAGTCACCCAGGGGAACGGCGTCATTTACCATTGCTCAGTTTGCAAAGGATTTGCATGATTTTATGGATGAGCTTGACATTTCAAAGGCAGTGATTCTTGGCTTTTCAGATGGGGCCAATATTGCCATGAAGTTCGTTCTTAAATATCCTGAAAGGGTAAAGGCTCTGATATTAAACGGAGGCAATCTGAACCCGAAAGGTGTAAAGCCTATCACGCAGATCCCGATTGAGATCGGTTACGGGATAGCCTCGAAATTCGCTTCAAAATCAGCTGGGGCGAGGAAAAATGCGGAAATGCTGGGACTGATGGTGAATGATCCGAATATTGAGGCAGAAGAATTGTCCAAGATCACGGTTCCGACTCTTGTTATTTCCGGAACGAAGGATATGATTAAGGAATCTCACACAAAGGAGATTGCCAAAGCACTGCCAAATGCAAAGCTGGCTATTATAGAGGGCAGTCATTTTATAGCCAGTGAGAATCCGAAGGTATTTAACCGGGTGGTGGAGCAGTGGCTATCGCAGGTGCAGCATGAAAGATGAAAAGGAAGCAAAAAAAGTTGGCCTTGGAAAAAATATCGCAATGACAAAGAAAAGATATTGTCAAAAGGTGGAATTGCTTATATTACAAAATGAATTTAAGGTGGGGTAATAATGTTTATACAACCGGACCATACATACAGAGATATTCAGGAAAAATCCTTCCAGCAGTGGCTGGATGAAATGGAGCAGCATGAGGATTTGGCTGTCAGCGGCGGCGTTAAACTGGCCAGAGAATATGTACAGCATCTGAAAGATGAAATAAAACGTCAGGAAGAATCCAACCAGCTGAAAATAGACTATATGAAAAAACTGAAAAACGGCAGATAACGATAGGAGCAACAGACTAAACATCAGGAAACAGAAGAGAGATGTTTAGTCTGTTTTTTTGTGTAGCAAGAGTTAGAGTTGTAAGTTGACAACTATATCGCACTGTGATATAGTATATATAACGAAGTGCGATATATTGAACGTTGATATAGAGTACAGCAATATCGATGAACGAAAGAGGAAAGACAATGGATGCCCACATTAGAAAAGTTTATGTTCCAATGACT
>ERZ772878.1576-NODE-1576-length-10860-cov-3.87126_pt1 | contig 10860 bp, 6 predicted proteins | sample MGYA00580578_ERZ772878 | MGnify/ENA primary metagenome ERZ772878 (study PRJEB29015, sample SAMEA2737686) | human gut metagenome | biome: human gut; feature: human-associated habitat; material: faeces | place: China | collected 2012 ...
AAGCACTCGTACCGATGGAGGGACGTAAACCTTTGCTGATTGGCATTTCGTGGGATATTACTAATCTTCAGAATATTGAGCAGGAACTAATCAAGGCAAGGATTAAAGCGGAGCAATCCGACAGATTGAAAAGCGCTTTCCTTGCTAACATGAGCCATGAGATCCGGACTCCGCTGAATGCTATTGTAGGATTCTCCCAGTTATTGCCTTCTGCCGAAACTGCTGAAGAGAAAAAACTCTATTCGGATATAATCAATCAGAATTCGGATATTTTGTTGCAATTGATTAATGATATTCTGGATTTATCGAAGATAGAAGCCGGGACACTGGAATATATCAAACGTCCAATGAATCTGGGAGAGGTCTGCCGAACAATTTATACTGTTCATAAAGAACGTGTGAAAGAAGGGGTAACTCTTGTCTTTGATAATGAGGAGGAGGATTTGCTCATGGAGGGAGATCAGAACCGTATCATGCAGGTGATAACGAATTTCCTGACTAATGCAAGTAAGTTTACCTATGAAGGAGAGATCCGTTTTGGTTTTGGACGAATGGATAAAGATATTCGTGTGTATGTAAAGGATACAGGAATAGGGATAGAACCGGAAAAGGTAGATCATATCTTCGAGCGTTTTGTCAAACTGAACTCTTTTGCCCAAGGGACAGGATTAGGTCTGTCTATCTGTCGGATGATTATCGAAAAAATCGGTGGAGAAATAGGGGTGACTTCCGAACTGGGTAAAGGCTCCACATTCTATTTCACGATCCCTTATGAAGAAACCGGAGAGCATGGTAAATTCTTTAAAGAGTCGAAAGTGGTATCTAAAGGAAATACAGTCAATCGTGTACAACAGATTAAGAAGATTCTGGTAGCAGAAGATGTGGAGAGCAATTTTATCTTGCTGAAGAATCTGATTGGCAGGGAATATACATTGCTTTGGGCTAAAGACGGAGTGGAAGCTATCGAAATGTATAAGCAGTACCAACCGGACTTAATCCTGATGGATGTAAAAATGCCGCGTATGGATGGACTGGAAGCAACCCATATTATCCGCTCTTATTCTAAAGAAATTCCAATCATTGCTTTGACGGCTTATGCTTTTGAGGCGGATAAAGAATTGGCATTGGAGATGGGTTGTAATGACTTTGTGACCAAACCGATTTCGGAAAGAACATTGAGAAAGGCTTTAGATAAATATTCGACTACTGTTTAAAAAAAGGATTATGGCTATATGTATCCGGTGAAAGTTACTTATGATAGCCATAATCCACAAAAGAGTACGATTGTTGTTGAGTGAAAGTAGTCGGTGATTACTTTTCTATAGATTCTTTTTTATTTCCGGAACCAGTATAAACTTCGTTTCCGGAAAATACTTTTTCAGCCAGGTCCGGATAAATTCCATTGTATCATTCTGAATCGTCTTGTCTTCTACGGTAGGATATAAATTATATAATACGGTATCTAGTACAATGCCGCGTTTTTGTATTGCTTCGAGACTAAGCAGGGTATGATTGATACTCCCCAGTTTGCCCGAAGTAACAAAGATAAGCGGATATTTTTCTTGGACGATGTAGTCAATGGTTAAAAGTTCAGTAGTGAGGGGAACCATAAGGCCGCCTGCTCCTTCGAGTAAAACAGAGTCATACCGTTCACTCAATTCTTCGGTCGCACGTTTTATTTTATCAAAGTCGATGGGACGGTTATCTAGCTGGGAAGCAAGATGCGGAGAGGCGGGATAAGAGAAAATCTCCGGCATGGTTAGTTCCTCTTGGTCTTCTTTGGTGAAAGGGATTCCCATGATTTGCCGATGTAGGTCAATATCTTCGGAATGACCTACATTTCCCGTTTGAATAAATTTCTGGGTGATGGTGCGATGCCCGTTCTTGTTCCATTCACGAGCTAGAAAGCCGGTGGCATAGCTTTTTCCGGCATCAGTGTCGATACCGCTTACGAAATATACATTCTGTTTCATACTTTTTTCTTTTTTGCGATGATATAAATGGGATGATATGTTAAGGACACAGAAGCGCCCTGAGTAAATTCCTGCGTGTAACGTTCACAGAAGAGTTGCAAGTCACGACGAGTCCACTGTTGTTGGGGGAGATTGTTCTTAGAATTGTTCTTAGAATTGTTCTTAGAATTAGTTCTTGAATTATTCTTTGAATTGTTGTCTGATGAACACAAATCGTTCTCTTGTTTTCCGGTAGGAGAGGATTGCGTTGATAAGCCATTGACTCCGGTTTGCTTCAAGTGATATAGTACTTTTATCGGGTCTTCGAACGAAAGCGGGATAAGCTCTTCTTCTGAATACAGTATGTCAAAATGGGGTGACAAAGCTACTTCGAGCTCTTCCCGTGAACGATAAGGAAGTCCGTTGCCGGTAAGTTCGCGTATTTCTTTCATGTTTTCTTTTCCAAAAGTGCTAAAAGCAAAATAACCCTGATTATTGAGTAGGGTATTACACCTTTCGAAAAAGTTTTCCGGTGATTCGAACCATTGCAAGGCGGAGCAGGAAGTTATCAATGTACTTTCGGTGGGGAAAGAGACTGTTTCGGCATCTCCCGGAAGAAAAGAAACCTGCTTCTTCATTAATAAGTCCTCACAGCAATATTTCATATCGGGGCAAAGGTCATTAAGTAATAACTCTTCCGGACGGAGGGCTTGGAGCAGCATACGGGAGTAAATACCGGTTCCGCAGCCAAATTCAATTACTTTCGAACAGGGAGAAGGTATGTGTTCTGTAAGCAAACGAATCATTTTACCTGCTATTTGCCGTTGCACGTTTGCTTCCTTTGGATAGGTAGTGATAGCTTTTGAAAAACGTTCTGCGATTAGTCGTTTATTCATAATCAATATTTGTTTAATAGACTGATATACTTGATAATCACTTTATTTTAAAATGATGGATGCATCAGTTCTCCGGCTGCATGAGTATCGTGTTAAAAAGCTCTTGTTGGTAATGTGCCGCTTCCACTTGTTCAAGAGAGTCCACTTGGTTTTCCCATGCCAAATATTGGTTATCCGGGAGGAAAATGTGGTCGCCTTTTCCTATGATAGCTTTTTGCCATTTAAAATCAGAGGGCGGCAATGATAAATATTGTTGTTGTATAGCGGCAAGTTCTTCTTTGAGTTCTTCCATCGGACGCTGGGGGGATATGGTTTGAAAAGTTTTATAGTCAGCTATTGAACCACACATTCTTCTTTGAAATTTTTGCAAGGTTTGTTCATTCAGCCCTTGAAGTGTGCCATCGAAAATAGAGTGAGCGATACCTTTGGTTTCGTGTATGGGGTAGAGGGTGCCGTTGATGGCGATACTTTGGGAGACAGGCAGATGTGGGTACTGCTTCATGATTTGCGAAGCTGCCCAGACTCCCATCGACCAGGCGATAAGTGTAATCTGGGAATAGGTTTCCAATAAGTCGGTATCAAATGCTAATGAACGGTAATCATAGCAAATCATCCAGTCCTTATCTGTAGGATGAATGGTCAGGAAAGGAGTTTCGTCCATCCCCCAACCGGCGAAGAAAAGCAATAGATGCTTCTGATTATTCTTTATGATAAAATGCTGCTTCATTCGTTTATCAATTTGATGAGTTGGTCAATTTCATGTTCAGTGATGTCCGCTGTCAGTGAAAAACGGATACGTGAAGTTCCGTCGGGTACGGTAGGTGGACGGACGGGCAATGCATAGAATCCTTTGCGCTGGAGTTCTTCTGCTTTCAATATGGTATCTTCACTGGCTCCTATAATCATAGGTACAATATGGCTCACCGATGGGCAATTATATCCTTTGGCTGTAAGGGCTACCTTTAGCTTTTCACTGATTTGTAGCAGGTGAGCCCTCTTATGTTGTAAAGCTGAAAGGCGTTCTAACATCCACGAAGTCCACTGGATATTGATAGGAGGAAGTGCGGTGGTGAATATAAACGTGCGCATTTTATTAATAAGATATTCCCGAATGAGTTGCCGACAGACAATATAGGCACCTGCCGAAGCAATGGCTTTTCCGAATGTTCCTACTAAAAAGTCTATATCGTTGATACAGTCCTGTTCTTCGGCACATCCTAATCCTTTTTTTCCTCGTACACCAAAAGCATGAGCCTCATCTACATAAAGAAGAACATTGGAATAACTCTTTTTGAGTTGAATGAGAGCGGGAAGATCAGCTTCATCGCCATCCATGCTGAAGATACTTTCGGTAACAATAATAAGCTGCTCATAAGCGTTATGATTTTCAGCAATCAGTCGTTGCAACTGGGAAATATCATTGTGACGATACCGAATACATTTAGCTGATGATAATTTAATTCCGTCTATCAGGCTTGCATGCACTAGCTTGTCGGCAAGAATCAGTGTGTGAGTATTGCAAATGGCAGGAAGTATTCCTGTATTGGCATGATAACCACTATTGAATATAAGTGCACTTTCCGTTCCGAACATCGTGGCTAGCTGTTGCTCCAACTTCTGATAGTCACTAAAATTGCCGGTCAGTAACCGGGAAGAGGAGGAAGTAGGCAGGAATGTTTCAGGGGTGAGTGTTTTTAAGAATTCCTTCCTCAATGAAATGTCATTGGACAGCCCGAGATAATCATTAGAAGATAGGTTCAACATTCGTTGTCCGTTCAGCAGAACATCTCGTCCTTCGTGAATTAGCGGTGGGAGAGAACGGTAGTTCTTTTTCTCTTTCAAGGTCTGGAGTTTCTGGTTTATATGTTCTAATGTCATGAATTATTGTTTTAAGTAATAAGTATTCGATATATGGATGGTTGAAAGCGTAATCAGTTGTCTATAAGATGTTTATTGTCTAAAGAAGTATCCCGAAAGTTTCTCACCGAGGAACAGATTCTTGGGTGAAAATCTGGTAATATTCTTCTTATCTGTCATCTTTTTTGAATAACTTTAAGTAAGCCGGAAGTCAGTTTGCTTAATTGTTCCGAAGTGATGATGAAAGGCGGCATCAGATATACCAGCTTGCCAAAGGGACGTACCCAGATTCTTTCTTCCACAAATCTTCGTTGCATATAGGCCATATTTACCGGACGTTTCATCTCAATGACTCCGATGGCTCCGAGTATTCGTACATCAGCCACTTCCGGAAATTCCCGTGCAGGAGCCAGTTCTTCTTTCAGTTGAGTTTCGATTCGCTTCACATTCTCTTGCCAACCGGATTCGAGCAGCAGGCGAACGGAAGCGCAAGCCACTGCACACGCAAGTGGATTCCCCATAAATGTAGGTCCGTGCATAAAAGCTCCCGGTGTGTGGTTAGAGATTGTATCTGCTATCCGGTTGCTGGTCAATACAGCAGAAAGTGTCATATATCCTCCGGTCAGTGCTTTACCGATACACATTATATCCGGTTCTACTCCGGCATGTTCCCAAGCAAAAAGTTTACCGGTTCGTCCGAATCCCGTTGCTATCTCATCGAAAATAAGAAGAATATCGTGCTTCCGGCAAAGCTTTTCTGCTTCGCGCAGGTACTGCGGATGATAAAACCACATCCCGCCTGCTCCCTGTACCACCGGTTCCAGAATAAGCGCCGCTAACTCTTTTGAATGTTTTTCAATCATCTCTTGTAGAGGTAGTATATCTTTCGGATTCCATTCTCCGTCGAACCGGGAAGTGGGGGACGGGACAAAATAACGTACAGGCAATGCCGAACCGAAAAGACTGTGCATACCCGTCACCGGATCACATACAGACATGGCATTCCACGTATCACCGTGATAGCCGGAACGGATAGTCACGAAATTGTTCTTTTCCGGTTTTCCTGCTGCATACCAATATTGTACAGCCATTTTCAGTGCCACTTCTACGGCTACCGAACCGGAGTCTGCATAGAATATTTTCTGCATGGAGGAAGGAACCAAAGGCAATAACAGTTTCCCCAGTTCAATGGCCGGATCATGCGTCAGTCCTCCGAACATGACATGAGACATTTTATCTAATTGTTCTTTTGCCGCCTGATTTAATACCGGATGATTATATCCATGCACTGCACACCACCAGGAAGACATTCCGTCAATGAGCGTTCGTCCGTCTTCGAGGGTAATGGTAGCGCCGTCTGCCCGTTTTACTTTGTAGACAGGAAGCGGATCGGTAGTCGAAGTATACGGATGCCAGATGTGCTCGCGATCAAATTGGGAATCGGCGAAATGATAGCCTTCTTCCTGAATCATCTTTTTGTCTTCCGATACTTTGGAGCCGAGTGTTGTCAATAGGTCGCCTACGATAGCCGAGTTAATTCCGATATATAATGCCTTGTGCATCGCTTCGGAAGAAAGTTGTGAACGTCCTCCGGCAAAACGCAGAAAAGCGGTTGGATTGATAAAACGAAAGAGTGCGATGGTTTTGAGTATTTCTTCTTCGCTTAGAGGCTGCTCGTTTTCCAGTGGAGTTCCCGGAATCGGACTAAGCAGGTTGATAGGTATGGATTGAACATTCAGTTCTGCCAATGTGAAAGCAAATTCAATCCGTTGTTCCATCGTTTCTCCCATGCCGATGATACCTCCGCAACAGATATCCATGCCTACACGACGGGCTGCATCGAGAGTAGCCAGTTTCTGTTCTTGCGTATGCGTAGAGCAGAGTTTGGAAAAATAAGACGGGGCAGTTTCCAGATTACAGTGATAACGGGTGATTCCTGCTTCATGCAGGGAACGCAATTCCTCTTCATTGAGCAGTCCAAGAGAAGCACAAAGTTGAATCGACGAATGTCGACGCATATAACGGACTGTATCGCAAAGTTGGGTAATCTGTTTGGGAGATGGTTTTCGTCCGCTGGTAACGAGGGAGAATCGGTTGACGTCCTGGGCTTCGTTGTATTGGGCCTGTCGGAGACATTCTTCAGCGGGGAGGAGATCGTAAATCTCGGCTTTGGTCTGGTAGTGGGAGGATTGTGCACACCATTTGCAGTTTTCCGGGCATCGGCCGGACTTGGCGTTGATGATGGAACACATGTCGAATTCGTGCGAAGCACGTGCGACGGTAATCTCATGCGCGGCGGCATAAAGCGCCTCGCTGTCAGCCATGTTGGCTAGCCAAGCTGCTTGGTCGGGTGATATGTCGATACCCGCCAACACTTGGTCTTTGATTTCCTGAAGTGTCATAAATGTATGATAAGGGATAGTTTGTGCAGCATTCTGCTTACGAAGAGCAACGTCTACTACATTGGTATGCAGATGACCGATTTGGAATTCGCGTCCCATACTTGCAAAGGCAGCATAGTTCTTTCTTCCCCAGTAGCGAAAGCGGGAAAGAAGAGTGCGTGTGGTCTGTATGTGGCGTTGTTGCTTCATTGATTTTTTTACTTTTGTTCGTTAGAACGTGGCAAATGTACAAAGATTCTTTGGATAAGCAAGCAAGTTGATGATTTCTAGTTTCTGTGGAATTATTTCTTTTTCCTGTATTCTTTGCGGGTGTTGAAGTTGAATCCGGCATATATTTGGAGAGTACCGAATCCATTGTCGACAGAGAAATTGTTGCGATGATAATTGTAGTTTTTTCCAACAAAAGAAGTACCTACGTAATACTTGCCTGTGTTGTAGACAATCCCTGCCCGAACCAGAAAATCCAGATTGAATTTACCGTACCATGCTTTTGCTTCATTTGTTTCTGCGTCCACATCGGAAGCTTTGTAGGCAATGGCAGGGGTGAGAGACAGGCATGCCAGACAGTTGCGGGTAAAGACCCAGTTGTAGGCGTAGCCGAAACTGATATTGGCATTGGTGTATTTAATATTCTTGACTTTCATGGCAGGATTCATCGCCTCCTGGATAAATCCCGGAAGTGCTGTATAGTCGAAGTCGAGATGATGCTTTGAAATGGAAAAACCTGCAATAAATGTACCTGCATTGCGTCGTTGATTAGTGGACTGACTGAATGCGGCAGGATAGGAGAATTTACGGTTATTGAAGATATAATATAGATTCAGTCCTTTGATATCTACCTTTATTCCGCTGAAATCTTCGGAATAGTTAGAGGGGATATCGTCTGAAAATCCTCTGATTTTATGTATTTTGTAATCATTACCAGTGCGGCGATAGAAGATATCCACACCCAGTTTGGAACTGTATAGGCTAAGATCGAATTCTGTTCCTCTGTTCTTTCGGGTACCTTTTTTGAAAATATCGTTCACATCTACAGACCATCCCAGGAAAATCCATCGCCAGCCGAAATACAATCCTATCTTGTTGTGTGGGTTGGGAGAAAAACTAAGTTTCTGTGGCTGCGGCAATTCACTGGTGATAGAATAATACTCAAAGTTGCTGAAATGAGTAACCATCAGCGCATAGTTATAACGGTTGGGACTGATATAGAGCGTATCGAAATCACTGAAGTTCATAAACTTCTTGATCGCTCTTTTAAAAGCACTTGGCTTGGTGGTTGTTGTGGAATCTACTTCTGTACTATCGTTGCCTAAAGAGACTTTCTCTTCAGTCTGCGCCTGTAAGGACAGTGAAAATAACAGAAAAAGATATAGAATAACCCGTTTCCCCATGTGGTTCTTTGTTGGTATAGATATTTTTAGTTTCACGAATGTACTATCTTTCGTTGATTTATACTAGCAATCTTCTAAAAAATGTTTCGTTTCCTAAACAAAAAAGTTCAATGTACTGTTAGTTACAACAAGCAAATAAATCTTAAGCCACAAAATTATGAGAATCTATTTACGTTTATTAGTCGTGTCTCTTCTGCTTTTTGTAGGAAATATAGTATATGCGGAAGCACAGCAGGAGAAACGCGTGACAGGCACGGTGACTTCTGAAGGAGAACCTTTGCCTGGTGTCTCCGTACAATTGATAAGGAGCATCTTCCGGCACCATTACCGATATTGATGGAAAGTATTCGATTGAGGTTCCTGCTACCGGTACTTTAGTGTTCCGTTTTGTAGGAATGAGAACAGTAGAACAACCGGTGAATAACCGGAGTGTGATTAACGTCACGTTGGAATCGGAAAGTAAGGAACTGGAAGAAGTAATGGTAGTAGCTTATGCTACCGCTAAAAAGTATAGTTTTACCGGAGCAGCTTCGACGATGAAAGCAGGTGAGATTGAAAAGTTACAGACTTCCAGCATATCACGTGTATTAGAGGGTACGGTATCCGGAGTACAGGCAAGTGCGGCAAGTGGGCAGCCGGGTACGGATGCGGAAATCCGTATTCGCGGTATCGGATCTATCAACGCTTCCAGCGCTCCGCTTTATGTAGTGGACGGTGTACCGTTTGATGGTAGTGTGAACTCTATCAATCCGGATGACATATCTTCGATGACAGTATTGAAAGATGCGGCCTCTGCTGCTTTGTACGGTTCCCGTGGTGCGAATGGAGTGATTATTATCACCACCAAGCAGGGAGATCAAAATACCAAAGCAACGGTAAAGGTGAAAGCTTCCTTAGGAGGTTCCAACCGTGCCGTGCGTGATTATGATCGTGTCAGTACCGACCAATATTTTGAATTATATTGGGAAGCACTTCGCAATCAGTATGCCAAGAGTGCGGATTATACTCCGGCAACTGCCGCCACGCAAGCATCCAAAGACTTGGTAACGAAATTAATGGGAGGTGGCCCGAACCCCTATGGTCCTCAATATGCGCAACCGGTCGGTACAGATGGAAAGCTGGTGGCAGGTGCCCGTCCGTTATGGAATTCTGACTGGAGTGACGCCATGGAGCAACAGGCGCTTCGCACAGAGTTAAATCTAAGTGTTTCCGGAGGTGGAAAAGCGAATCAGTATTTCTTTTCTGCCGGATACCTGAATGATAAAGGTATTGCACTCGAATCCGGTTACCAGCGTTTCAATCTCCGTTCCAATATCACCAGCGAGATGACTTCCTGGTTGAAAGGAGGCGTCAATTTGAGTTTCGCACATTCCATGCAGAACTATCCAGTTTCATCCGACTCCAAAACCAGTAATGTGATTACCGCAGGACGTACCATGCCGGGATTCTATCCCATTTATGAAATGAATACGGATGGTAGCTACAAATTGGATGAGAGTGGAGACCGTATTTATGACTTCGGTTCCTATCGTCCTTCCGGTTCGATGGCAAACTGGAACCTTCCGGCTACTTTGCCTTTGGATAAATCGGAACGAATGAAAGATGAAGTCTCCGGTCGTACTTTTCTGGAAGCTACGATTATTGAAGGATTGAAATTCAAGACAAGTTTTAACTTTGACTTGATTAATTATAATACATTGGATTATACGAATCCGAAGTTAGGCCCGGCTAAAGAAAACGGCGGCGGCGTCAGCCGAATGAATACCCGTACTTTCTCTTGGACATGGAATAATATTGTTACGTATGACAAGACAATTGGTGAACATCATTTTAATGTTCTTGCCGGTGTGGAGGCCTATTCTTACCGCTACGATGAACTGACGGCATCACGTTCCAAAATGGCGCAGCCTGATATGCCGGAATTGGTAGTCGGTTCACAGCTGACCGGAGGTTCGGGATATCGCATCGACTATGCATTGGTGGGTTATCTGACGCAAGCGTTATATGATTATCAGAATAAATATTTCTTCTCGGCATCTTATCGTCGCGACGGTTCTTCACGTTTTGCACCCGAAACCCGCTGGGGAAATTTCTGGTCGCTGGGTACTTCCTGGCGTATCGACCGGGAAGAGTTTATGGCAAGCACTTCCGACTGGTTATCTGCCTTAACCCTGAAAATGAGCTATGGTTCACAAGGAAACGATAATCTGGGTACGTATTATGCGAGTAAAGGGCTTTATACCATTGTTTCCAATCTGGGAGAAAATGCGTTAGTGTCCGACCGTATGGCGACCCCGAACCTGAAATGGGAAACGAACCTCAACTTTAACGTGGGTATCGACTTCTCCCTGTTCAACAACCG